>Ga0181373_1000171_pt1 | contig 16353 bp, 3 predicted proteins | sample LowvirmetaG_3_FD_130159 | JGI IMG/M metagenome (GOLD analysis project Ga0181373, IMG submission 130159) | Marine viral communities from the Subarctic Pacific Ocean - Lowphox_09 viral metaG | ecosystem: Environmental > Aquatic > Marine > Oceanic | place: Subarctic Pacific Ocean | collected 2015-12-05 | reverse complement strand
CATCAGCACCTGCGGAACCAGTAGCACCTGTTGGTCCTGTTGGTCCTGTTGGTCCTGTTGGTCCTGTTGGTCCTGTTGGTCCTGTTGGTCCTGTTGGTCCTGTTGGACCGACACCTGCACCCGAAAACCCAATCAAACTCCAAGCGCTGCCGTCGTAGCCGAATGTAGCAGACTGCCCCCTCACTACATCGTAGTTTAGTCCGAGTGGGTCAAAGCGCAGTGTGTGACTACCTGACGGATGGTACACACGAATTGTATGGCTATGTGGAAACACAGATGTAGGTGTCAATGTAATGGCTCCAGTTGTCGTGATAACCCATATATTGGGTCCGTCAAATGTAGCACTCTGATTAGCACTTGTTGTTATGGTCTTGACCTCATTCGGTGCAAGCCTCCACGTGTTTCGAGCAGGCGAGCCACCTTGTTCACGACGGGCACTGTAGTACAACACTGCATGTCCATCAGGACTATGACTCTGCCATATCGCTCCGAGTGGCGAAGCGTTGAACGCACCTGATTGAGCGCCACCCATGGTTCCGTTCATTGTGTCGAGTGAACGATTTGCATGGTCGACTGAATTAGCAGCGGTGTAATCCCCTGTTGCTCCAGAGGTAACAGGGGTCAAGTACACAGGACTGTTACTCAACAGACATCGCTTATCACTAACAGTAGGTGAGTTGAGAGATGCCGTCACATTAGCCGCCCCACCTGTCATTGTATATCGTAGGACAGCAAGCACAGTTGACTCATGAGCCGGTCCTGTTGGACCGGGTAGAGATAGAAATGCGTCAGATGTAAGCGGAGTACCTGTGCTGGTTACAGCAGGTGTACCGAAGTGGTGCTTAACATTTGCAACACCAGTGTTGTTGTCAGCGACTACATAAATAGTTACTATAACATCTGAATTCGATACAGGTACGGACGGTAATGAACCAAGATGCCAAGCAGTGTCGCCTGCGGTATAGGTTTTATTGGAATTGGGTCCGTTGGCAAATGAATACAGAATACCGCCGAGTACAGCATAACCCCCGTACACAGTAACTGAGCCACCTGAGGAAACTGCAACATGTCCCGCCGTGTTCGTGCCTGTGTTCTGACGATTACTGTCTGCATAAGCCCGGTCATCCAATCGGACAACACCGTTACCATGTAGACCTTCGTACAGATTTGTCAATGATGTGCTTGACAAACCAGCCCCGTCTTTTAGTGATTCGGATGAAGCAGTTTGTCCTGTTGTATGTCCTGATAGTGGGTTGACCATTTTAATTCACCTCGATGATTGTTGAGAATATAAGTTCAGTGTCAGATGACTTCGTGATTGCGTCGTAGGTATATCTGAATAATGCACGGTCTGCTGAGCGAATACACACCTCTCGGAGAGGTAATGTAAACGAATCAACCGTAGTGAGTTTTGCTTCGACAGAAATGGTATTGTCATCGACAATGCGTACAAGCGGAGTGACGGTGATGGCAGGTCTACCTGCACCACCATCTTCACTGGTGGCAATACCTCCATCAAATCCAAAAACAACTTGAGTAATCTCCTCAGCCAACTTGTCGACTACGTATCTATGACCTGATGTTAATAGTGGCATTCAACCATTCCCCTTTATTGTCCATTTTGATTCAGATGTGCCCAATGTCAGCAATCCGTTTACTGATTCAGTCACTGTACCATCACCTCTAATCAATCCTCTGTCGGGATGCCCAATTATCAAACCTTCGGGTCTTATTTGCCTTATTGCAATAGCCCATGTAGTTTTCACTGTAATTGATGCACTGACAGAGTAGTTTTTCTCTGTAACTTGCTGGTTTTCTTCTTGTCCATCATCAAACATAGAAGAAATATCGCCTTCTTGTGCTCTTTGTATCAAATCTTCTAAAGTGCCTTCGATTGAGGACACTTTTATGTCAGAACGTCGGCCTGTAAGGTTGTGACGTACTCTAAGAGCCATATTTTGGGTTTTTTCGTTGATGTCTTGGAATGAAACGACATCACCTGCCTCTACTTGCATAGAATTGATGGTTTCAGTCATCATTTTAGCACCCTTTGCTCGTTTAGCAGTAGCCAAGAACTTTCTACCTATGTTTTTAGACGAATTTCGATTATTTGCCGTTGGAGCGAAGATTCCACCCTGCACTTCACGCACACCATCCTTCTGAGACTCAATATCGTCGACTTGAACGACGTTATCGTCATTTTTAGCACGTGATTTACCTCGTACAGTGACCCTATTAGGGGCTGCGTCCATATTTTCTTCTGATATTCCGCCTGAAACCATGTCCTGATGGATGTAAACCGACTTATTTCCACGCAACTGATGAATATAACTGGCAATACCGTATGAATCAGACTTTGTCATGAAACCATCATGTCGTGACAGGTAACGTAAGGCTGTTAGAGCATCAACATTGTTGATGTCTTTAGCGACGAACACATTACTTGGCGCCGAAATGCGGAAACCTGAGATGGTTTTCCTACCTTCCGTGACAATACGCTCAGCCAAGTCACTCGTCCTAAGACCAATGCTTACTGGCTGTGCTATCTGTAATGTTCTGCCATCAAAACCGATGTCGTTTAGACTACGACCCTTGAGGTTATTCAGGCGAATGCGTGTACCCTTGGTTGCTGTTTCTATAGAGTGCGGCGCTAAGCGCTCACGAGGACTGTGCTTGTTGACGAATAGGCTCGGTACTGTAGACGCCGCATCGAACTGGTCATCATCGTGGAATATACCTCCCCTGAATCTGTTACCAGCGGAAGTGGTGTGCTCGATTCGTATACTGTCATCCTCTTCTGTCAGGGTGTATGTCCTGTCACTCGATGCTTGGAAGTCAGTACGTGTAGGTGCTGCTGCAACACGCTTTGTTGATGATGAAGAGTAAGCAGCGTGACGCACAGCGTTGTCGACAAACGACGGTTTGCGAACACGCTTCATGACAGTTGGCTGGGCTTCGCTAAATCGCCCTGTCGTTCTGTTGTATGCGTCAGCCATGTTCAATCAATCCCTATCGACTTGCGCCATTGTTGTTTATACTGCTGTCTTTGCTCTAAAGGTACATTGGGATGACCAGATAATCTGTAAAGAGTTTCACTCATAGGCGTTGTTCTTTCCAAATGGTAAGGCTCTCGTTCTCTTTCTGATTTTCCTTCTTCCGCTAATCGCTGTGAGTATATCTCTTGACCTAAAAAAGCGGGAAACTCAGCATACCCTATATTTCCACTTTGGCCGACTTCGGGTAAAGTAGCAACATGCATATCTTCATGAATCAAATCACGCATGACATTTTCAGGGTGATTATGTCTGCCATCTGAGGTGGGCATAATTCTCAAGGATGAGCCTAATACCTGATTGGTTTCGGGGTTATACACAGTTCTGCCTATCTCAGGATGGTCTTCTTCATCGGGCGAAACAAAGTCTGTTTTCAAAACCCGCCAAGCCTCATCCATCGGTGTCATGCTATCACTCTCCACTGTGGTCGCCCGTGTTAAAAGACGTATCGCCTGAACTGCCCTTTGGGTGCAGGGTTTGACTGTGACGTGGCTGTACTGTGAAATCCGATTCACCATTCTCTGACAAACGACGGGGTGCATCGCTACGGAAGTGCTCAAGTGTGTTCTCGCTCATGACGATACGAGCGACTGGTTGTGTTATGTCAGTCTTGACATATCCTGTTACGTCAACTCCGAGAATCTTTGGACCATCGCTCGTTGATGTGGTCACACTACTCGCAGGCTTGATGGCATATACTGGTTTGTACGGAGGCGACGAAGGTGTACCTGTACGGGCAGACGGTGCGTCACTCACATAGAACCCATACTTACACCCACCAGTAGCGGAATAGAAGTTGGGACTGGCTTGAGGAGTACCACTTGTAACAACTGGGTTGTGTCGGAACATCTGTACGTGTGACTTGTCAAGTGTCATAACAGGGCGCATCAATAACTCGATGCTGCTATCAGTATTGTTGGTACGGTCAACCTTTGGTGAGTGATTTGCATCCTGATACGGGTTCGTTGAATCCGCCGCAGCAGTTGCACCCCAACCAAAGTCAGATAGCACACCTTCTCGCACTGACCAATCCATCACGTATGTGCCACCAAGCGCCCAAAATGCGTGAGCGTTCGATACTCGCAGTATACCCTTGACAGGCTGAGCACTCCAAGAGAGAGTGGTCATGTTAAGGTGACCAAGTGTTTGGCTTCCGATGTCAAGTGCACCACGTAGAGTTGTACGTTGTCCTACTTCACGGTCAGTGTGCAAACTGTGAGCCTCTGTGCTCATGATAACATATTCACGACTGACACCATCGTTGAGTTCAGCGAGCGTGTCAATGTCCAACCCAATGCGGACACCATCCCCGCCAACAGGCTCTGCAAGCATCGAGTCAGCAGTTACTGACTCAATTCCTTCACTGACCATAGCAGTTGGTTTCAATAGACCGTCCTCGTCAGCGAGGTCGAGTCTGTTACTGATTCCACGCTCCGTTTCGTCAGACTGTAAAATATCATTACGTGGTCGAATCAGTCCCTTACCGACAGTTGGTTCAGCAGTTGGCTGAGATACAACTAACCCTGCTGGCTCAACTGTTTCAGATACGTCAGCCAACAGGCTTTCGTTGAAATGCGTAGGCCAACGGACACCACGTCCGTCACCTCTATCACCAACACGCATGGCGCTCGCTGGGTTAAACCAGTCCGCAGTACCCATGTTTGAAGAAGCGTTGTTGTCATTGTTGGCGTTACCACTGTATCTATCAGTTCCGTCACCACCAAACAAACTGTTTGCAGCAGGTCGATGAGTGACGTTTGTATCAGCGTACGCATCCTCAGGGTCCCACGCAGGTCGAATTCCGAATCCACGTACAGGGAACCGTCGTACATCTTCACCACGTGCATTGCCCCACCAATCAATCAGATAATAGCGATGAGCATTTGCTAACTCAGCAATACCTAAACCTGCATGGTCGTTCGGATACATACGTCGAACAGATGAACCGTTACGTACTGTTCGTACAGGACAGCCGAACGGTTGTGTCATACGACGACCATCGCTGTATCGTACCTGTCGACCGATTTGGTCTTGATTGAGCATGGCACTGATTTGAGTCAGTCGCTCCAATATACCAGTGTAAGTTGAAGGGAAATCATCACCCGAATCCCAGCCGTCTGCTTTGCTGTCTTGCTGGATGAATGAACCGTGATAATATCCAAGTAGTGCATTTGCATTACCTGTACCTTCAAGCCATCCTCTTACATATGGCGACCAACGTGGTCTATTGTACGGTTGCCTTAACGAAAAGCGGTAACCAAAGCACGTATTTCGGGCATGGTCTGAGGCTGATGTCATCTGTGCATAAGTGCGCTCTTCTATGCCGCTATCATCACGGAATCCTACGCAGTCTATGCCAAACAATTTGCCACCCCATCCGATGACAGCCTCAAGGAATCCATCGAGGCGACTTGAGCCTGCTCCTCCACGAGAACCACTCGGCCAATAGCCTGCGAAGTTGTATTTATCTGAGCCGTCAGTACCACCTTGATGGTCGAGTGTACCTGTAGCATCAACGAGTGCATCCATTTGTGCAGCGGTATACACACTTCCGTCGTGGAAGTCGGTTGTAGCCGCATCATTATCAGCATCATGCGGTGGGGCAACCCACTTCATGCCGAGAGCAAACGGACCTTTCGATGCCGCATAAAAGAAGTCATGGTAATGAATTGTTTCAAAGTGCTCAGGAATGTTGTTGAGTGATGCTTTGTTGACAGGGGAGTCGGCTACACCTGTAGCGCTATAGAATGACCTACTGCTGTTATCTGAGTAATATGTATACGGGCGTCCAAGATTTGGGTGCCACATGCACAAGAACGCATCAGGTGTGTGCAACGAATTAGTATCCCGTGTACCTGCAAATGTTTGTGCGAGCGTACGTGTGGCAATACTCGACTCGGAGTCCTTGAATATGTCACCAGCCTTTCTATTATCATATGGTCCGCTAAGCCGAATGATTGTATCCGCTGTTAGGTTGGTAAAGAATAAGTTCGCTGTCGATACGCCCTCAAATGTTGTGGCTGTACTAAGCGTTGCGTGAGCAAGCGTACCTGTACGGTTTGTATACGTAGCAGTGCGCCTTACACCACTTGCATCAATATACTCCAATACTTCGTTGTAATATGGCTCAACTGGGAACAACTCGTTGTTGTCGACAGTAACCGTCTGTGCACTTGCATCGAATGATACAACGACGCAATTTGGGTTAAGGCTACGTGCTCTGTAGTGCTCACCGTAGATGTCAGGATAAATTGTTGAAAAACCTGCGAGTGTAATCTGTGCACCAACTGCACCGAACGCAGGCCGATTCAACTGATAGTAGTGGTCAGGTGTATGCCACTCAAGGAATTTGAACTCATCAGCCGCACTACTGCGAGCGCCGTCTTTGTGCAATTGTGCCCACCATGGCACAGTAGTTGTCATACCCGGCGTTGTCTGAATAAACATGTTAGGTCGATAAGGTAAACTACGTCGTGTGAATGCAGGTGATGCAGTTTCGTCAACACCAAGTGAATTGTACAAACCTAATGCAGGTATGTTGGTAAACTGACTCCCTGCATCAGGTTCCAAATCAAGCATAACTTCGTTAATAATAATCTCACAGCCTCGCACATCAGCCATAGTTGCCTCAGCAAGTACGAGTGTCATACCGCCACTGCTCGACGTATCATGTTCTATAGCGATGACAGTGTTGATTTGTTGACCTGTCAGTTCGGTTACCTTTGTACCTGATTCAGAAGGTGCCTTTGTCGCATCGCTATGGTTTAGGTGATAACCTGTAATTTGTTGAGAGAATACATTCGGCTGAATGATAATCTGATAAGCCCCAACTTCCATTGGGTCAGGGAAGTGGTTGTCAAGAGTGTAAGTACCTGCTGCTTCCAACACAATGGAGTGGCCTCCTTCTGCGTTGATTTCGCCTGCGGCAGCACCCGCACTTGCTGCTATACCGTATCCGTCATACTTGACTTTGGTTTCAGTCATCAGAGTGAATGCACCGCCGTGTATGTCAGAAGGTCCGTAGGCTGCTGTTGGTCCGCTAAACCAAACAAGTGGGTCACGACCGGGTACGTTGTTGAGAACTTCTGCATCATTGAGGTAATTATCTTCAAGTGGCTTGTTCGATGCGCTGCGACAAGCAAGATGTAAATCATACATTCGTTGATATGCAGGGTGAGCATAATGACCGGGTGCAAGAGCCATTGTAGGAGTTACATAGTGATGACCCATGCGAGGAATAGGCATAGGCGTCATCTTTGGTGCAGTCAATTGAGTGTATGGGGTTGTCGTAACTCCTGACCAATCAATGTTCGGCATGTCAGGACTTGACCCACTGTACTCGCTGTGGTCACGTAATCGACGTGATGCAAAGAAACGTGTACTGCCAGCAGGCATGTAGTATGATGGTACAACTTTCAGTCCAGTCTTACCTGTAACAAACGATACAAAATCAGGAGATACAACGACGTTTGTGAATTTGTTGGTACCCGTGTTCTCGTACGATGCAATGACGCCTTTGTCTGTAGTTGGGTCGTAAACTCGCAAGAACCAACGTCCTCCACTCTTTTCACTGTCGACCTTCCAAACGGCGAGTTGAGGGTTTGAAGTTACGTTGATTTCGTCACCTGTCAATGAAGTGAAAGACAACTCATCGGTGTCGTCACGATGCGTCATTGTTACACCCATTCGTGTAATGTGGAATTGTAGTGAACGGTCGTGTGGTTCGTAGGCTGTCTCAAGCGGGTTGTTGTTTGTGTGGTCAGACCAACCCTTAGAAGATGAATCAGGTGATGAAAGGCGTGTTGCTGATACATCTGTACCATCTTGACTCAAGTGCTCCCATCCGTTATTTTCCCATGTAGGCCAAGCACGAGGTCCGGGCTTCGCATCGCTGAACATATCTGTGATTGCCTGTTGAGGTTGTGATGGGTGCTGTAATCCGCCACTCCCCATAGTCTCAGTCTGATACCCTTGTATGCGGTCGAAACTTGGTCTTACGATGATGTTGCCGGGTATTTCGTCAGCCTCTGGTAATCGTATTTTCAAGTTAGGAGATATACCTGAGCCTGCGAGAGCAGGTGATAGTCCTTCTACATCTCTGTTACTCAGATGTCTGAAATCGAGAATAACAGTACCGAGTGGGCTTCCACCTGCTAATCTGTGCTCTTGACCAGTGTCGTCTAATACTTGTAGGCTTTGGAACTGCTGCTCTTCGTTTGGTATATCAAGAGCGAATTCAACTGTGAATTTATTCTGCTCAGCCAACTGAGGATGAGATAATTCCTGTGCCTGAATGACTGGGAACATTGCCCCGTTCGTTGTCTCAAACGAAAACCGGTTGTTTCCGAGAATAGTCTCTCCGACCTTTTTGTAAGACGAGCCATCCTTTCTATAGACCCACGGTACCATTCCCAGTCCACGTGCGTTGACGGCAGGCATAGTAAGGTTACCACCATCCATGCGCTTCCAAACAACATGCTCTTCGTTGAAGTTACGAGCAGCCTGCCTCTCGTTGTAAAATTTGTATAACCCAGTGCTTACTGCGCTGTATTCAGTTAGTGATTGTATACCTTGGCAATTCACGCCGTATGTAGTAGTATCCTCATGGAATTGACTTGCAGTGACCTTTGACTTATCCCAAAACAAATCACCAGTAGGACTTTGACACGGGTCAGCCCTTTCAATGTGAGAGGCCGCTGTGACACGACTGTGCCAGTATGTTTCAGTACCTACAGCAGGGTATGATGCAGTAGGTGGGTAAGAACTTACATCGGCTAACATCATTGCTTCTACGTGAGGACCAGCGGTCGCAGGTCCAACATATCGGTCACGGTTGTGTACCTTTGCAGTGTCCCATTGAGTTGTACCCGCAAATGCTACTTTACCACTGCGCTTTAAGTCCAACCAATCACCAGCACACAAAATGCCATCACGGTCAGCCTTTGCTATCAGAGGCATCTCGCTCTCGTGCGTTACTGCAATCAAGTGTCGAGAAGATAAGCCAATTTCACATTGCTGTTCGTATACGCTTGCAGGCATGGAGTCAGCACCTACAGCAGAACTACCTGACAAGCAAGTCTCTGCTGCCCCATACGGGTTGAAACCAAGGAATGGATGCCAAGCACCTTTTCCAGCAGGGAATTTCGTACTGCCGATTTGTGTCCCATTGTATGAGTTTAGATGTGAATATGCTTCACCTGACCAGCCGACTGCTCCGATAGGCTTGGTTCTGTCAACAGCATCAACGTAACCACTGTGATGAACCTGTGTCATGTGGTCACGTGCCTCAGATGTGTTGTTATATCGGTGAGTACCTGCCTTTGTCCAAACGTAAATCTTTACAGCCCCTGCCCCTAATCCGTTGATAGTCGATGCTGTAACAGCAGCCTTGGTTGTAGGGTTGACTATATTCGTTGATGACGAAACATTGTTTGCTAAAGTGAATACTGAACCAGTAAATGAAGCGTAAGAAGCAAAACCAGTGTTTGAGCCGCCATCAGATATACGCAACCAACCGTACTGAGGTAGGGTTGTAGGTATAGCGGCAGATGCCTGTAGCGTTGCGGCAGCGCCACTTTCAGCAGTATACCCACCAGTAGCCATCGTTAGTTCGACCCAACCGTAACGGTCTTGTTTGGCTGCGGTTTGGAATGAAGGTAAGAACGTACCACCTATTGCTTTGAGTGGGTCAGTACCGGGGAATGTGTTTATGCCTGCTGATATGATTGTAGCGAGTTCTTCTGCATTTTGTGCACGAGTAGCATCGACAACAACATAGTCTGAATTACTTGTCATGTCTTCGACACTATCAAAAGTACCTAAGTAAGCAGTCCCTAACAAAGCCGACACACGGAACACAGTTGGGTTTTGTTGAGCGTTCGTTCCTGTCGATATTCGCAATCCCGATACTGGGTGCTTTGGATTGCGTTCTATGTGATTATCAAGTATGTGACCGCCGGGGTGATAGCCACCATCCATGTGCCAAACGCATGAGCGTGCAAGAGTTGTACCAAGCCCTGATGCTCCCATGGCGGTGCCTGCATAATTAGTGAACACATAAGACATCGGATGAGCGTGAGCAGGGGGATTTGTTGCAGTCATTTGTGTATCGTAGAATAGACCTTGGCCTGCTGTTTGTGCAAAGTGTGTACTGTTTGGATGGCCTTTCGATGGCTCCCAGTTCATAACGTAATTGTATCCTGACACGTTGGTTTTCTGCCACTCAGCGGTTGGCGGCAGATGAGCACTAAAACCGAGTCGACTCGCCCCTCCATTAGCAATTTCGTTTGGCAGGTTCTTTCCAGTAGGTACAGCGCTGTATCCGTTACCAGTAGTAACTATACCTGACAACTGCGGCTCTTGTGCAGCAAAGTTGTGAGGAACAGCCTGACCGGGACCGAATATCATATATGTCGTGTGGTCATCTGTAGCCCCTGCTGCACTGTAACGTGCGTGAGGATGGGCGAATCGAAGTACAATAGGACTTGGTCGTTGACATCGGACTGTGTTTGTACTGTCCGTATATGTCACACCAGTGCTTGAAGCGTTACTACTGTTACCAGCATCCAAATCGAAAGACAACATAGCGTCTTGATTAAAGAAAGGCATACTGTTGCGACCTTCATGTTGGTCGAGATAAGGTGTTCCGGGGAACATAGCGAGCATTGCATTAGCATCGATGAGTGCATGAGAACCTGCTATTTCACCTACGTTCTGTAATCCAGCCGAACCTGTCGGTCCTCCTGAATACGGATGTTCGTAGAACTCACTGTAATCGTTTTGAGTACCGTCGTTGACGTCAAGTGTAACACCTGAGAACCCACCTCCAAAGTACAGAGGTACCCAGTGGTCAGGACTGTCGTGCGCTCCACGGAAGTAAAGGAATGGTTCACCATGATGACTGCCTGCACGACGTATGCCTCCAACCTCAGAAGAATATTCTATAGAACCTTGCCTTACAAGTATGTCACTGTTAGCAATTGTTCCGCTCCACTGTGCTGAATCGGCTACAAACTCAAGTTCAGTCGTTGATGTTGAACCGGGTTTGCTCGACACTATACCTGACTCTTCGCTGCCGAGCCATACCGTGATTTTCTCAGCCCAACTGTCCGTATCAGTCGACGCAGGCGTAGTGATGAGATACAGATATTGACTTGAAGGTAACGTGACTGACGTACTGGAGGAATTGTGTACGTTAATCATAGGGCTGTTGACACACGGTATGACACGGTCGCCTGCTGTTCTATAGAATGTATCGCCACGAAGATTCTGTGTCCAGTCCACAGTATCAACAACATTGTTCATACTATCTACAAGAACTGGAGTAGCGGTGTTTGCATTCGTTCCTCTGTACTTTGTTGTGATGTGCAGTACAGTCTTAGGGATGTAGCCTACATCAAGACGAGCACCTTCACTAATTTCAGTATCAGTCAATCCCCCTAAGTGGCCTGTACCCGTAGACTGAACCGATGCCCCTGCTTGGAACCCCCAATCCTTTTCACGGCTTACTTCAAACAATTTACGCAAAGGTACAATTCGATTGGACGCAGAATGTGATTTCACACGAATTGCTGTAGAGGAAACACCCCATTCGCCGAGTGTACGGCCATCGGGTGCAAGCATGTGTGTACAGTCAAACGTAGTCTTGCTCACATCTTCGCTGTTCGGGTCGTCCATAGTCATAGCGAATTCAACAGCAGCAGCCATAACCTCGTCTGTTAGTACAGATGTGAATGACATGCGTGGGCAAATGATTCGTGTCTCACCTGAGCCATATGCTGTTGTATGACCTTCAACATTGTACAAGTAGTGTACTCCTGATGCACCTGCTTTGCCATGATACGAGCGACTTTGGTAATACAGCGGTTCACCGTTGTTACCGGGACCTGCGACGTTGTTAAGTTGAATCATGCCTTTTTCAGGGAATCCAAGATAGCCTAAGATGTCAGGATGATTTAAAGTGCTACTTGTGTCGTACGGAGCCGAGAATGTAACTTTGAGAGCATCAGCACCATCCACTGTAACAACCTGTACAGTCGCCGATATACCAGTTGCAGGTGACGGATAATTGTTCCATAGGTTGCCCTTGAATTTATTTTTCGTACCCAACGTAAATTCCCCGCATACGTCACCTTCACCGAACATGTGCTTACCAATCGTGAATCCACCTTGTCCTACGTCACGGTCGTCAAAACTGATGACAATTTCGTCATCGAGAGTTGGTGGCAGAACAGTCAAATCGTTAGCAAATGCCTGACTGTGTTGCCTGTATACCATTCGTATTGTATGATTTTTACCACGATGGTCAGCAAATCGAATACCGTACAACTGTCCGTTGCCTATGTTGTCTGTCCTGATGTCTGAGTCAGGTATGTAGCCGCCTGAGGAAGTCGCATCTACGTTTCCATGCTGTGTAAACGCTGTAGCATTGTTTCCGTAAATGTGCTCAAAGCGAGTATCTTGCTGGTCACGACCGAACCCCCATTTACCTGCATCAGGTGCCCATCCGGGTATACCTGCTTGTGTTAGGCCGCCGAAATTAATACGGGCTCGTGCGGGAGTACCTATACGCAAACCATCGATGACTTGAGAAGATGGACTCTTTGTCTCAAACGATTCATCGATGATTGTGTTAGCATTTCTTCCTGATGCAATTTCACTGGTCGATGATGCCATGTTACCGGATGTACCAGTTGTCTCAGGACCAAACTCAAGGTTGTTTCTGAATGGTTCGTTTACTTCATCAGAAGGAAGATACTCTTTCAATGTCGTTATTGGCGCAAACGGTCGACCGAATCGATTGATTGGCATAGGAGCAGGGTGCATGTTTTCGCCTGTGATTTCATCGGGTTGGCACCAATAGTTACGGAATCGTCCTCCGTGTCCTATCAAAAACTGAGGGCGATATGGTAACTGTCCACGTGCGTTATCCAGCCACACACAAAAGTTTCTTCCAGATGCGCCGGGTACAGTGCTGTGAATAACTATACTGAAACCTCTACGACCATCCGAATCTGACACCACTCTGCCCAAATGTGCACGCACATATCCCATATGTGTTCCTCTGTCGTGAGCAGCAAACGCCTTTTCCTTATCCCAAAATGGAGCAGGGTCGTGTGTACTTCCTGTAGCAGCAAAGGCTGCGTTCATGTGAGCAGCAGTTGGGTCTACTACGCTGTTTATGCTGTCAGACTGGGCTCCTGTATTTGACAGTCCGAATCTTTCACTTTCTCCAAAGTATTGGTCAGCAGGTCGCTTGGCATGTGTACGACCGTTAGCAGCACCTGCTTGGTTGATTAGCCGTACAATTTCACGAGCAGCGGCTTCTATATTCCTAATTCCATCTTTGACTCCTATCTCACCGAAGTCTATGCTCAATCGTCGAACAAAGTCCATGTTAGTCCAATGTGGTAAATGTTGCAGGCGTGATTCTTCATGCGTCGATAAATCGAGAACCGTCGTACGAATACCCTTGAGTGCTAAGAATACAGGGATACATCGAGTTCCATCAGGTGTATCAAAGTAAGTCGCTGTTTCAGCCGTTGTGCTGTACAACTCCTTGTGCTTACTGTTCCCTGAATCTTTCACATATTCATTCGTACGTGGCTGTATACCATCGACATCAGGGTCACTTGAAGTATGACCGTGATAGCCAGTAGCGTGTGCACTCAAATCAACATTCAGGTTCCACGTTGACTTGTGTGCCATTGCTGCTTCCATGAACTCAGACTGTGTCGTAGATGCGAGTGATTTGTTCTGTGAAGGGAAACCGTTGGCAACATCGAGCCCTGTACCTGCCCCTGCTGTTTGATTTCTGATGGTACCTGTTGATTTAGGCTCAGCACCTATCGTTGCTGCTTGAGGGCTTGACTGAACTTGCATCCACAAGTCTTGGAATGCGATGAACTCACGGTCGTGTGCTACGTCATACAACAGCACACGTGCATGCTCCTCAGTTGATTGGTACGGGTCAATGTATGCTACTGTAGGCGCACCAAATGCAGGTAATCCCAATGCTTCATAATTGAGTTCAATCGTTTTGTTGATATGCTGAACAAAGTTGCGAGCGGTTTCAATACATGTGTTGCCTATGAGGAAGTTCTCCATTGCTATGCTTTCACGAGGTGTTGTAGCAAAGTCACCTTCACCTTCTAAGAACCCACTCCATACCTCAGCCTCGTTTAAAGTGCCTCGGCTCTTGCAGAACAACCCCTCGATTGCGTGAGGGTTTGTATAGTGCATGTTCATCCAAACGGTGTCACCTGCTCGCAGGCCACCATTGCAGTACGGGTTTCCCCACTTCGTATTGAGGAATGCATCTTCTTTAATTTCAGGGTAAGTCCCGTTGACGGAATGCATGTCCCATAGGATAATTTCGTCACCAGCCTGAGGGGCGAATCCCGAATCGATGTTGTTCAACCCAATTACACCTGTTACTGTGTTGATTGTGTCATAATGAGCGAACTTGTATACAGTCCCATTCCACCACGCAATTCTGTATTTGTAATCTGTATCGTGTGTATTACTTATTGGAAAGTCAGCCGCATCTGAAAGAAGTAACTGAGGCGAAAAGAATAGACTAACTGTCGAGCGAGCACGTTTATTTTTGATACGCTTAAGGTGAGGATTTGCACGTGGACCCGCACGGAACTCTACAGCACTCACGTACTGCTTCATGCCGTAGTCCACGTTGCCTCCCTGTGTCATGACGTTAGCACGGTCGTAGTAGTATGGTCGCCGTGCTTCAAAGCCTGCACTGTCAACTAATGGGTTATCGGCGATTGACGAATAATTCATGTCTTGGAAGCCCGAAGCAGGTATGATTGAAACACCGACAGATAATTCTTGTAAGAAGTTTTTACTGAATGCCCAGTTGTCGTCAGTTGACGCAGCCCCTGCTACTTCAAGATAACCAGAAGTATTACGAACGTCGTATAATACCCATTCACCTGACGGTAAGAATGCACGTCGATAACGAAGTGCACCGTCAATCGAAGCAACGGTAACTGGTGCAGCCGTAGCAATAGGGAACACCTTGTAGTCTTGCACGTAAATATGACGGTTCGTTGAGTCGTATGGCTGACTTACCACAGTCCCTCGACGGTGTTCATTCGTCTTGATTGATGTAGAGAATGCACTGTTCACTGTTGGGTCGTCTGGTACAACGGAGGGTGCTCGTCGACCCACCGGGTTAGGTGCCCATGTTGGAGCAGCATACGTTGCATCAAGGTGTAACTTCATGCTGTTATCAGGTCCGGGGAATATACCTTCTGCCTCATTTTCAAAGAAGAAGTCATCAAAGAGTGGTATTTCAACCATGGCACGTGTACTTGCATATTGTGTCCCAAGTTGATAATCGTGCTGGACAGTGTCAAGTGTTTGGAAGAGCCTGTCGTTGACAGTAGTACCGTCATTGCACAAGGATTCTTCATTGAACTTATCATCGAGTTCTATGACTGAGCCTGTGATTATACCCGTAGCACTCAACCAATCACTGAATGAATCACTTTCAGTGCCATTAGCAAGTACAAACTTACCACTGCCAGTATGACCTGTTCCCGAAGAAAAGGTGAACCCGGTTCCGTCTTTACCTGTGTATTCAGCCGAAGCGTATTTTCTTGTACTGTCATCTGATTGTATAGCCGCTGCAAAGTATATGCGTCCAATCTTAGGGAAACAATACGTACCCCAAGAAGATAAAGCGCTTGATTTGTTGTTAAGAGGCACTACAGTAACTGCGGTACTGGTCGTTAGCGATACTCGTGCTGAGCAATCACGACGTGTTGACCAAGCAAGACGAGCAGTTGGTGAAGGAGAGTACGTTGGCTTGGTGTTGATAGCCCCTTGACCTGCACCCCCAAGCGTGACTGTAACGACAGGAGCACCGGGCATTGTTTCCTTGACAATGAATGAGTCGGGGGCACCATCACCTTTGACACTCACCGAATTTGCAGCCAAGTCAGCCCCAAGTCCGTGTGCTCGTAATATTGATGTGCCTGAATCGCCGTCAGACATTGTAAGTGCACGTCCACGTCCCATGAGATAGTGTATCTCAAATTTATTGGAGCGTACAGTTGTACCTCCTTCGTTTGTAAATAATTTAGACAACTGTGTAAATCGACTACGGTCAGACGGCTGTATAATCAGTTCTGTGAAAATACCACTATCATTGTGTGCAATAATGTCAAACACTTCGTGTACACCACTACTCTGAGAAGTTGTACCCAATGAATTCGCTCTTGGTTGATAGAATAGTTCTTCATCGTCGGTCACTGCATCTGTACTTGCCGAAGATAAAGTG
>Ga0181373_1000168_pt1 | contig 16608 bp, 13 predicted proteins | sample LowvirmetaG_3_FD_130159 | JGI IMG/M metagenome (GOLD analysis project Ga0181373, IMG submission 130159) | Marine viral communities from the Subarctic Pacific Ocean - Lowphox_09 viral metaG | ecosystem: Environmental > Aquatic > Marine > Oceanic | place: Subarctic Pacific Ocean | collected... | reverse complement strand
AGAAAATGTTAAAGTATCTGTGTTGGAATAAGGTCCAACTTGTGCTACGTCAGAAGCTGCCTGTTCGCCAGAAGCAGTTTCGAGAGCAACACATTCTCCACCTGTCATAGCAGCGTGATCTGCATCAGCAAGATCAAACTGTCCAAGAGGGCGAAGAGAGGGCTGAAGTAATTTTAAAGCCATGTTAAATCTCCTAAGTTAATTAGTTTAATAAAAATTCCCCGTAGGTTTTCTACGAGCAATATCTGTAAGTTTTTTATGTTTTTCTAAGTTATTTTCTAATAATTCGCCACCATCTCTCGCATCAGCAATCACGATAGAGTCTGGATGGGCCTTGGACATTATATGTTCTTCTTCGTAAAAGAAGTCCATAAGATCACCCCTTTCTTGAGGGTTTATTCCAAGGTCTTTATGATATTCTGCCTGAAGAACTTTATAAAAATCTTCAAGCAAAGGGTCCGAATTACCAAGATCTTTTAAAGCGTCTTGATAGAATTCATTATGATATCCTACGTTGTTTTTGTGAATAGCCATACTTTGTCCCTGTTTATTAATAGAATCATTTGATAATGATGATTTTATTTTATTTTTTACACACTCACCGGCAATTTCTGGAACTATCTCCATTAAAAAAAATAAATCCTGAACTTTTCTGTCACCATTAGATTGTTTTGATATTTGATTAATATAGCTATTTAATTTGCTAGAATTATTAATATTTAAGTCAACTATTTTTTTAACCAAACTTGCTAAAGTTTCAAGTTCTTTTTTTGTAACGTTTGCGCCTTTATTAGAAACATAACCTTCACACCCCTGTATAGTTTGGAGATTTGTTGTATTTATACTTTCTCTAAAAAGATTATAGTTATTTTCTATATTTTGATCCACTGCATACTTTTGAGATTGTCTTAATCCAGTTAAAACCTTAATCATAGGTAACCCGGTAAATATAGCATCCGCAACATTTTCTGCAGTGGAACTCGGTATTGCATCAAGCTCAGTTGATCCAGACTCACCAGCTCTTCCCAACCAATTGAAATCTACATCTGTTGTTTCTATCTTTGAGATTTTTTTTATTACTTTATTCGTTCTCATCTTCAAGAGCCTGCATAGTTCTTTCTATTTCATATAATGTTTTATAATCTTTTTTATCAGCAGCTTGCTTGGCCAAAAGTTTAAGACTGTGCATTGCCATTTTATAATCATGGTCATCTGCAACGGCCACGTCGTCACCACCCTCTTCAATATAGCCCTCGTTTACATTAATCTCAACAGAGCTGACATCTCCGGGTTCGACCTCGCCATCGTAAGCAAGGGTGCCAAGCTCTGCTTTTAGAGCGCCTACTGCAGCGGCAGCGGCTTTTGCGCTAGCTTCTACACCGCCCATTTTGTCAGAAGGTGTTTGTTGCGCAATCTTTTCGTGGATTGCTTCAATTTGCTTTGCTCTTGTTAAAATTAAGTTTTCCAATTCTTTCATAACAATAGAATTTTCAAAACTTTGTCTATCTTCTTTTGACCACTTTGACATGATTTCTCCAAATATATTATATAATTATAAGTATCTAATAATAGATTCAACTATTCGGAAGATCTTCTTTAATATCAACTTCTTCTAAAGATTCCAAATTAACTTTCTCTGTACCTTTTTCTTTTCTAACTTTTTCAACGGTTGATTTAGAACAAACAGGGCAATCTTTATGTTCTTCTTTATCACACCATTCATCTAAAGGATAAAACGAATCAAGATATTTAGCATATCCTTGATTTTTACCTTCACAAACATAATCTTCCCATTGATTAAACTTTATTGTATAATTATAAAGTTTGTCCAAATCTGTTTCACCATTTGCTTTTAAATAAGATGCAACGACAAAGCCAGTTCTGTCAGCGCCCCACTTACAATGAACAAATGTATTTCCATTTATTAAATTATTTGTTTTAGAATAAGTTCCAACATAACCCTTACCTGGCTGATACCCAGAGTGGCCGCTGATGTTATAAAACTCAACACCAAAACATTCTGCGAACTCCTCCTCTAAATCTGCAGTCATAAGCTGACCTGTTTGATTGTCCGTTATTGTATCACCAGAATTGCTTCCGTTTAATCTTATGATTCTTTTTATACCTTTTTTTTCAATTAAATATTTTAATTGACCCAATGTAGGCTGAGAAGATCTCCAGTTATTTGATGAAAAGTTTTCTAATTGCTGACTAAATATATTTTCTGATGATGATGGCGTCAGATCTATATTTATATTATTAAATATCTCACATCCACCAGATATTTCATCCTTACCAAAACCATAAATTTCTTGAAGCATTCTTTCAAGTTCGCCCCCATCAGCGCCTTCCAAATAAGATGAAAGTTTTTTTATTTTGGTTAAATAATTTTTCATAATAACATAAATTCTAAAGAAGATATAGAGGCAGAGGGAGGACCTGTACAGATAGCGACACCAGGGTGATCTTCTGTTGGTTGCTTTGATGTTATCTTTCCATCAAATCCAATATAAAGAGTTGAGTTTAATGGATAGACCTGAGTAGTGTCAAACTGGTCAGTTGCATAAATACCCCTTTGATAGTGTATAGTTACCCTTCCAGATCCAAGAGTTGTGTCATCACCTGGCTTATTTGCGACTCTATATATGTAATTGCATATAATTTTAAAAGAGTCATTTACGCCATCATTATTTGAATCATGATTTAGTTCCGTACCAGAAGGAACGGTTATTACTGCATTTACTGGATTTAAAATAACAGAAACAGTTGATGTAAATGATTTCTCATTAACATGCGGATACTCTAAAACACCAGTTAAATCTTCGATACTTACTCTTTTTCCATTACCATCAACTTCGCTAGAATTAGAATTTATAATAACGATTTCGTCAATTTGAGATTTTGTAAATGCGGTTGTTCTGACATCATCAATAATCCCTAATGGTGCAGAACCATCAGAAACTGTCGCAACGGTATCGTTTCCAAGCAAACCAAGTTGCGCGAACATACCAGGTTGGAATTCTGACGTTGGATCAATCGGAAGTGACAATGGCATTGCGTTACCACTGTGAATTACTTTAAGCATAATGACTCCTATATTAAGAAGGATTATTAATAATATATACATTTATATAAAAATAATATAAAAAAAGGAGAGCAATTGCTCTCCTTTTACAAAACACTAGTTTAATTATTTCTTAACAATTTTTCTAGCTGTTTTGATAACTTCTTTTGCGGCTTTAAGATTTCCCTTATTAGAAAGCCTTGTTGCCATAGCATCAAGTTCTCTTAAAACACTTGCTTTTTTGATTTGACTAGCTTTTTTAGCGCTCGCTTCTTTTACAATGTCATTTCTGACAGAGAGAGCGGTAGCCTCTACGACGTCCGCAGCAAAGACCTCACCCTTTCTTCTTAAAGAACCTGCAATTTTTCCAAGCCCTTTCATTAATTTTGAGTGTTTTGCCATTTCTGCATCATCAAGCATGTCGTAAGCATCATACGATGAGTCTTCGACCATATCCATTTCCTCATCTAAAAGCATGTCTTTTGCCATGTTTTCAAGGTCCATAATGTCATCTTCTGCCATACTTTCAAGATCCATAGCTTCATCTTTCACCATACTCTCAAGTCCCATGCCCATATCCATAGCCTCATCTTTGACCATGTCTGTTGCATCATCAGCAGATGATGCACAGTTGGAAGCACTTTTTTCGATTGTATTTTTTCTGCTATTCAAAATTTTAGCGAAAGCCAAAGCTAGATCGTCACCAGATTTTTTATTTACAAACATAATTATACCCTATTTATCCCACATGGATGCCAATATATTCTTGCTAACGTTTGCCGGACGAGAGTGAACCTCTTCTTTGATTCCAACATTCAAACTACCAATACTAGATGCTGTCTTTACATTTTGTACAGCTTTAAGATTTGCTATAGATCTTTTGAAGCTTTCAAAGGCTGGATCATCGAAATTCATAATCTCATCTACTTGCTTATCAAGAGCTGTTTTTGTATGAGATATAAGGCCTTTCTTCTGCATATCTAAAGCAATATCATATGCTCTTCTGATTTTTATTTTGAAGTTTTGATCAGCTTCTTTTTTGTTTGTATCAGTAAGAGACTCTGCCAATTTCTGCTTGATTCTATTCATAGGCTCTTCTACGTGTGCAACTTTCTCAACAGCAGGCTTCTCAGTAGCAACTTCTTGCTTAACTTCTTCTTGTCTGAATCTTTGCTCAGCAGATTTCAAAATTTGCTCTCTTCTGTTTCTTCTAAGAAGAACAGCTTCTGCAATCAAATCTTCCTGTGCATCTTGTGCATCATGATGCCCATGTCCTGTCATATCATCAGCGTGATCTTCATCATCAGCATGGTCCAAGTCGTCTAACTCGTCCATATTAGGCATATCAACAACATCATCTTCTTCATAAGCAACTTTAGACAAGCTCTTGATTACACTTTTGGCAATCTTAATAGTAGCTCTAGACTCTCCAATGATCTCATCAGAATCTTTAACTGCAGACGCTGCAAGTTTTTTGAATCTAAATTTATCAGAGGAAGAAACCTTTTCAAAGTTATCATAAGTTTCTGCAATCATTGCCAATTCATCTGCTGACTGATCAGCCTCGTCAGCAACCTTCTTAAGCTGCCCTAGTACCTCAGCAGCAAGCGCAACCTGCTCTGCAGATCCTTCTTTATCTCCGCCTACATCAACATGAATGTCAACATCTGCCATCTTGCTATCTTTGATCTGATCGATTAGGTCACGAACTTCGTCAATCAACCCTTCCATTTCAGAAAGCCTTGCTTCTGCGTCTGCTGCAGGATCGCTAGAATCCTCTTCTTCTGCGGGTTCTTCAACTGCAGGCTCTTCCATTGCGGGGCCTTCCATTGCAGGCTCAGCAGGCATCTCTGGAGCGGGTTCTGCGGGAGCTTCTTCCATTCCTGGCATCATCTCTTCTGTCATTTCTTGAGCATTCTTAAGAATGTTTGTAGCAGACAAAACACCAGCGGTTCTTACTAGATTACAAACTTGTCTTCCATACTCTGAACTAACAAGCCAAGACCAGTTTTCATTCACTGTGTCTCCAAAAATTTCTTGAGCAGCGACACTGATAATTACATTGTCTCCAGCCAGAACTTGAAGTTTTGAATCAGACTTTGTAGATCCAATCTTGACAGCAGTCTTTAATTTAGGTCCACTATAAGCGGAAGACTTGGTAAGTCCTCTATAATAGTTTGCTCTTTTAAGATGCTCTTTGATCTTCATGTCATCAGAACCAATAGCTCCTGTTTGATGCATTTGCTTGTCATGATCATGAGAGAATACCTCTGCCTTAAATGTACTTGGCTCTTTTCCCTCAGATCCACCCTGCATATAAGCAGTTCTTTTGATAGCTCTCTGGTTAAGCTCAGCTCTTGACATTTTTTCTTTCTTCTCTTTGTCACCCTGGCCAATAGCACCTGTTTGCTTCATGTGCTTATCTTCTTCTTGAGAAAAGGTTTCTTCCTTGAATGTATTAGGCTCTCTTCCTTCTGCGCCACCTTGCATATATGCAAGTTTCCTACGCATCTCTGCTCTTTTATTTAATCTTGACTTGTTCATAAACTCCTCCAAAATATTTTTAATGTAACTTTTTGTATTATTTGCGACAGCGGTCAAACTAGCGTCAACCGCATCCGTTTCTTCATAGGTATCAGGCCTTTCTTTGAGAATAGGCTCTACCTCATCTTGTACAGAACTGTTAGCTATTGAATCTTGCATAAGGCTTGAATCTGGCATAGACTCAAAACTATCCTCAGACTCTGGCTTGTAACCAGAACTTACATAGCTATAAACTTTTTTTAATAATTCGTCAGCAAGTTTTTGATCTCCCAAACCAGAAGCCTTCTCTGCAGATTCAGTTAGATTTCTAACAGTTTCAGCAACTTTCTCAGCAGATACGTCATCAGGAGTTATAAACTCTCTTGATGCAAACTTGTTTAAATTTTTATTATTTTTAAAAAATGATGTTATGATACTAGCTCTTTTTTCCAAAGAACATCCATCTTCGCCACATGCAGAACTCATGATACTGTCGAGGTGTCTCGCTTGAGGCTCCGACAAACTACCCAGCATGTCGTCAACTTTAGATATACCATGATGTTGAAACTCGTCTCTATATGTTTGCAAAGATGCAATGCACTTAAGCAATATTGCTTTTGGCTCTGCGGGCTGAACAACTAAGGAGTATTCGATTGGGTTCAAGCCAAAATTAATTTCTCCATGAGCTGTTCTGTTCTTTACATGTTCGCAGTATTGATCTGGGCTTGAAGCAACATTGTAGCATGTTGAGCAGATAGATCTCTCAACAGCAGTTCCCATACTTCCGTATCTGACCATGCCGGTCTCAACTTTTCTAGCAAGATCAGGATAGTTTACCTTGTCCAAAGCGCATAGGCCAACTACTTGTTTGAATTTCTCATCATAATGCGTATCAAGAATTATGCCTCTAATTCCATCAACAGAATCAGATTTGTGATCCTTGCACAAAGGTAGCCCGATCCACTTTGAAGCTGCTTTTTTTAATTCGGACTCTGGAAAGATATCAGAGTTGTTGTTTCTGTGAGGCTTTACGTTTCCGTGCCAATGACAATTGTCATCGAAGTAGCCCCACGCAACCTCTCCAGATGCCGTCTTCTTAGGGAGACCGTTGTCATCTAAAATGGCAGATTCTGCAGCTTTTAAGAAAATAATTGAAAAATATAAAAAGTCATCAGACTTTTTTGAAATTTTCTTAATATCTCTTGCAAGCTTTTCAAGACGACCAGTAATTGCTTCATCCGCAACAATCTGTTTTACGTCTCCAGGGCTTACGTTTTTTATTGATTTTAAACTATTTGAATATTTTTTTATCATAACTCACACTCAGTTATTTTTGTATAATTAGCATCACACTGTATTTGTGTAATTTTTTATTCGGAAATAATTGTTTTTCCAAGGATATCAGCGTAACAAAACTCTCTTATCCTTTTGCAGTTTCTTTCACAATCTTCATAAATTGCAATTGCATCATTTGTCTTTTTTTCAAAATCCTGGTAAAACTCAAGGGAGTCCATATATTCAACCATTTCAAAAACCAGTCTTGTTTTATCAGAAGCGTTCTTTAAAGAAAGAATCAGAGAACCATTTATATCGTCAACAGCAGAGACATCTTTAATGGAATTTAAAAGCTTTATACCTTTCTTTATACTTAGCAATATGTTTTTATATTTTTTAGCAAGCCTCTTTACGGATTGTTTATATTGACCCTTCGTCTTCTTTATCGCATTAAAGTTATCTTTTATCTTATTAAAAGCTTTTTTGTTTTTTTCTAAATCTTTTTTCATTTTAAGAAAAAGATCAAGAACTTTTTCGTGAATGGCTATTATATTTTTTGCGACCTCTTTAACATCTGGTTCAACATTAAAATTTGCAGATTTTTCAAAATTATTTTGAAAATATAGTTTATCAATGTTAAACTTATTATATACAGCCTTATGTATTTGTTTCTTGTCAATAGAAGAAACTCTTATTATATCATAGTTATTTTTATAATATCCAGATTTTGACAACATATTTTTTGCTATAAGATTGTAGTTATCATTAGAACCTAGATTAGAGTGATAAAATATAATCTTATCAAAATTAGGATTATTTATGTCATTTAATAAAGATCTGTCAAAGGAAACTTTAAAACCCGATGAATCTAAGCGGTCGTTGTAACTCGATATGTTTAAAGAAGACAGCTTTATCATTTTATTATATGAGACATCCTTGATAACAGAGTCAATGTTTATTGCCAATGCCACTTTAGAGAAGTCTTGTTTTACAATATTAAATGAAGAGTTCTCTTTGTCTATATGAATTACTGAGCCTTCTTTTATATCCAATCTGGAGCAATAACCACCAGGAAGCTCGACCACACTCTTTACGTTAGAGCAGGAGTAAACACCAATGGAGTTAGGCTTTATATTTGATACAACTTTTTTAACATTATAATCTTCGTCTGCAAAAACAATATCTATGGGAAACTTTACAGTACCCATATGAAACATGACCGATTCCGGCTTCTTGTATTCAAATATCATACCATGATTTGCCTTTAAATAATCTCTATTTTGAAGGCCAATTCTTTTAAGTTCTTCAGTGTTCGCAACATCACAATTAAAAGCGAAAACTTTTTTCCCATTTGAAATTTTTACCAATTTCTTTTGAGAAAACTTTTTTGAAATTTTTAATATTTCTTTTCCATCTTTATTTATGGCTTCAGATTTCAAGTTTAGATTATCTGCAATCCTAACTATTTTATAATTTAACTGATCTGACTTTAGATATATTTCAGAATTTGAAGGAGTATTATGCGCAAAATTTTCAAGAATATTTTTATAATCAATAAGATTTGCGTATTTTTTGTCTACAAATATCTTTTCCGCACTCTTTATAATACTGGAGTATCTGATATCTCTATCGATTACATTAGGATGAGGATATTCTTGTGAAGATAAAATTATAACACCATCCGCGTCATCGGGTACTTCATCTGAAACTAAAAATATATCTTGAGAATCCTCTTCTACTCCGTCAACAGGGGATATTACACCTGACTCATAATATGTAGATATTGGATCTGATATATATTTTTCAGAAACGAAGCCATCATAGTCTCCGTAATTATCTGGAGCAAAATCAAAGTTGTCTACTTCTTTGCCCATTATAGGTGCGCTTTTTTTAATCATATAAATTACCTAATTTAGTTTTTAAGTCATCTAAGACAACCTTTATAAATAATTGATCTCTAGAGTTTAATATGTTCTTAATTAAGGCCAAAGAAACGCCAATCGCTGCACCACCAGGTCTTCGCTTTTGAGACATTTCCTCTATGTTGAAATCTTCAAGTCTGCCTTTAATATTATTATATGAGCCAACTCTTTTTTCTGCTTGCATTGATGCAATCATAATTTTTATAATTTTAACAATTGAATCTGATACATAAACAGGATTTTGCTCCAAAGTGTCTGCCTTCTTCATAATGATATCATTTATTTTGTCGTTTGCCTTTCTTGCAGACATGTATATGTTATTTGTTTCTTTCAAAGTCTTTGTATACTCTCTGTAAAACTTTCCGGCAAAGCTATCAAGAACTTCGTCACCATACATTTTGTGATATTTTTCAAGACTGTTTTTTAAGTCATTAAAAGGATCTGAATAAGTCTCTGCAATTTTTTTTATTAAGAAGTCTACAAAATTAGCCTCAGACTCCATCTTGCTACTATCTAGTTCGTCAGCTAAGTCTACTAGAAAGTCCATATCTTCATCGACAACTTCTCTATATCCAGAATATAAAGCTGTTATCCCAGCGGAAGCCGTATCTTGATTTAAAATATCTTTTGATCCAGAATTTGGAACTTTTAAATAAGGAGACGTTTTTATTTTCTTTGGAGGTTTGTTATTCATTTATTTACCTTTTGGCTTCCAATTATTAACCATAGAACTTAAACTTGAAGGCTTTGATTTTTTTAAATTTGGGGTAATATACTTACCTTTTGAGTTCTTAACCTTTCCTTTATTTGTAACAAGATCTGTTATTGTAAATTTAATCGTCTCTCCATATTCGTCTTTGAAAGAGTATAAAGGAGAAGTCTGCGCAGAAGAAGATTTTTTTTCTATTTTATTTTTATTTTTAGCAATAACATCAACAAGGGTATTGTCCTTAAGTCTTAATGACTTTTTATTCGGCCCTTTTATTGAAAAGATACTATCACCAGCACCTGCTTTTACTTTATCTTTTAGCCTTTTTGTTATGTTAGTATGTGGTATAGATAACTCTACAATCCCAGATCCACTTAGCCTTTTGCAATTAAAGATTCTAACCACTTCTGAAGTGTCAGGTCTTTCATAGGTATACTCCAGAATGCCCTCATTAACAAGATCAGAAATTACAGTATCTGAGAAGTCGTTTGGCTCAGAGGGTAAAGAATCAAGATATTCTTCATCTAGATCAAGGTTTATTCGAACAGAGTATGACGTGTTGTCTATATTATCTTTATCAAAAGCTAATTTGTTTTTATTACTGTTTATCTTAATTAAATTTTTAGATCTAGGAAGAGATATAGACTTTATAATTATAACCTTTTTCTCCTTCCTTTTTAAGCTGAACTCTTTTGAAAAAGAATCGGAAAATAGCTGACCTGAGAGTTGTTTAAAGCCACTAATAAATTTATAAATATATTGATCAATTATTGCAACATTTAATAGATCAGAAAAAGAAAAGGATTTAGAAAGAGAGCTGGATTTGTTTTTTATAATCTTAATACAGTTTTCGACATAAGAATTAGGTTCTAAGAGTTTTGTGTGATAACTATATATTCTATCAATAGGCGCAGACTTTGTACCATCGTAATTTTCATTTAGAGGAATCTCTTTTAGCCTATCCACCTCTGTATTGAAACTATCTATTTCTCTCTGTATGTCATCATAAAATTTTTTATTTTCAATATTTTTTGCAATCTGAGAAGCTTCTTGGTCTATTACCAATTTATTACCCTTGCTATCTCTTAATTTAAAAATTCCAGATGAAGGATTGGCTAACTGATTTAAAATTTCTTTTGAAATTGACAAAAAAGATCTTATTTCCTTTTGTCTTTTAATAAGTTTTTTTAAGAATTTTTGTTCAAAAGCCTTGTCGTAAGCAGTAGAGCTATTCATTTCGCTATTCTTGATAGACCCCAGCCTAACAGAGTCCATGCTTATTCCAAACAAATAACCTGCAAAGTTTACCGCAGACTCGACAAAAGACTTGTCAACTATGGCGCTCTTAACCAGTGAGTCTATGAATTTGTTTGAGTTTTTTGTTATTTTTGGAAGAAGACTTAGGTATTCAGACTTTATTTGCTCTACTTTTGACTTATTTAATTCATTTACATATTTCAAAATAGGTTCTTCTTTGTCAATATTTGTTTCAGACTCCTTTTTTACGGCCGCGCTTTCATCTTCTCTTTTGGGACTGTCCTTGCCTATACTGGAAACACCACCCTTTTCAGACAAAAGTTTTTCGGATTTGCTTTTTTTCTGCTTTGGAGGCAGAGGAGCAAGTGTGTCTGTACTTGGAGAATCTATAGGAATATCTAATCCGCTATCTTCAGCAAATTTTTTGATGTCCTCCAAAGATAACTTTCCGCTTTTAATTTTTTTATAAAAGGCCACCACCGCCTCCCTCTCCTGAGCCAACACCGGGTATACTGGCATCGCCACCAGCGTCTCCGCCAGTGACAGTCTCTGCAGGCTCTGGAACTCCAACATTTGGATCAACATTCATAAGTTCAGAAAGCCTCATGTTTCCTAGAATCTGCTGTTCCTTTGCAAATATTGCGTCATTGACAGCCTCCTCCTTCATTCTTCGACGCTCCTCCTCATAGGAGAGGCCAAGAGATCTGTGCAGTGTCTGTAAAGATACCTGCTTATTTGTAACAAATTGAGATATTGACTGAACATAGTCATTCATATCATAAAGATTCATGTGGTTAAAATCTATATTTGGAACCATTAAAACTTTTTTCCCATCTTTATATTCAAAGAAATCTTGAAGCTCACATATAGGGGCGAAGATTTTTCTTTCGATCCACTTTTTTATCATATTTCTAAATATATCATATCTTTGTCTAAGAACTTCTAAGCCAACCGAAGATGAGGCATATGAAGAACCCTCTTGGTCCATCAGTGACTTGGGAACCATTAAACCAGCATATAAATTATTTAATATCTTATCCATATCACCAGTTATGTCCAATACTCCACCAGAATAACCAACACGCTCAATGGCAACATCTGAATGAGTTACAAGTTTAAAGTCTTTGTCATACTGAGCCTCTTCCAAGATATGTCTGAATGCTTCGATGTCAGACTGAGATGGTCTGTAATCATTGCCGCCCAATTTTACAAGCGTTAGCGGATTTACCATTCCATCGGCTTGTGCAAACTTAGACTCTCTTAGCTTGTCATAAAGCATAAGATCTTTGTATACAGAGACAATTATAGAAGTACCTCTAACATCATATGGAGAACTCAATAACTTTAAATGAGAAACATTAAAGTTATCTAAAGGTATATTTTCATTTTTTCTAACATGATCTATAATGTTTCTTGGAATATATCTTTTTAATGCCAAATCAGATGCAGAATTTGAGTTTATTAACCTAGATAAAGATGCGTCAGGTCTTAATGATATTAGGGTTTGGTTACCTATAACATTTTTCTTTACATGAACATAGTCTGGATTTAAAATATTTATTCTACTCCAAACACCGCTTGATTCATCAAGTTCTCCATAACAGAAAACCTCTCCGAGTTTCCAGAACTCCAAAGCAGCTCCATAAACAATTGAGTACAAATCAATCTTTTCAGACATTTCATTAAAAAACTGAAGAACCTTTTTTGATTCACAAGTTATATTTATTTTTGATATCGGAAAAGAGGCGTGAAGATTTATTGCATTTCTCACAATGGGGTGTGTATCGTAAAAAATACGATTCCATGAGTTCATGGTTACACGATCTCTTGGGAGATTTAAATTTGCAATTTGAAAAAGAGGAGAGTATATCTCAGGCCCCATCCTGTCAGTGTGAGTCGAGGTGGTCGGCTGTGCAACTGGAGATATAATTGAAGCCTGCTTAAGCATATTGCTTTTCTTAAAAGATGGAGAATGGGCTACGGAGCCTGTGACCCCTAGTTCACCTGCATCCATTTCCTTGTTCACAGCATCTGTTATGGCAGCTCTTCTTATATTCGAAATAGACTCAGCAGCGTCTCTTGAAACCTTATTAGCTGGCCGGCTAATTCTTCTTGTCATATATAAACTCCTGTAATATAATCTAAAAGGAATATACTCTTAAATTATAAATAATAATATAAAAAAAATAATATTTTATGTTGAAAAACCTTTAAAATCTAACCTTGGCAATAGACGCGGTTGGAGGTATCCACTCTTTTTCAAAACCGGGCTTTACAGAATAACCTTTTGTTATGTCAAACTTGTAAGCCATATAAGCATACATCAGGGCCATAAGACCATCGTTTGGAGCAGGCCCTTTGACATATGTCTTCATGGGGTTGCCCGCTACGGTTCTTTGCTTTACCTCCATGGAGGTGCAATGATCGATAAGCCATTCTACATACTCATAAGACTTCCAAGGGAATCTTATCTTGCCCTTTCTAAACAAGTCAAATATTTCTTCGATCATTAAATCTTTATTATAAGATAAAATCATTTCATCTTCTCTAAATCTAACAGGCTTTGATAAAGAGCCTGATCCTTGCGCTCCAATAAACCTGTTAGAATACCTTAGCTGCAAATCATGAACTACATCTTGTCCATAAAACCAGTCAGATACGGCTCTTTTTATTCCAAACCTTCTAAACATTTCATTTACTGTGTCTTTTTTATAGTCATAGGTATTTTTACTTAATTTATGAGCATGCTCTATCAGGAGTGTACCATCCGGCAGGGCTGATAGGACAACGGCACAAGAATATGACTTACCACCCACGCTTCCTGCCGCATCGCTTTTACCTCCCCAGTCAAGACCGAGATAGGTCGGCTTATCTCTTGAGTCTATCGATCTTGAAAATTGCCTATTAGCATCTCTACATAGTTTGTAGATATCACCCTTTGTCAAGGGCATGCCATATCCGGAATAAAACTCACCAACAACTTCATTATTCCAAATTCTTTCAGACTGAGATGGGTTCTGTTCTGGCATCAAGTCCAATATATTTTCTTTTGTAAAGTATGGAATATAAAGCTGATTTATATGGTAGCCGACAAATTTATTGTCCGAATTCTTCTTTGTAGACACCCATTTTCCATTATCAATCGCATCAGACTTTTTAGATATAGCTCCACAGTTTGGACACTTTATATCGTATCCAGAGACCCAAATATCCATCCACCTTTTGTCATCGGGCAAATAAAATGGGTAATGAGTTTTGCACTTGTCACATCCAAGATGATAAAACTTTTGGTCAGACATTTCCCAAATTGTGGAAAAATAAGAGTTTCTCTGCTTTGGAGTTCCAAAGAATACCTGAACGCCTTTACCAGTTGGGCCATATTTTGATGCAGTTAAAATCTTCTGAGCATTCCCTATCGCTTGGGGAAACATGTCTTGAACCTCATCAAAGAAAACTACATCTGCAGTCATACCACGAATTCTATCTCCGTCTGTACCCAGAGACTCTACCCACAATGTTCCTGTCTGAAACTGCTTCATTGTCAGATTATCTACGGCATTTCCAGTTGTGAGTTTGTTTTTATTTATAAAATCATCTTTGGCAGTTCTAACCAAGCCTTCAAGCTTGTCTTGAGAAAACCTTTTAACATGGGCAAGGGCGGGAAAACAATGAACTACTCTTATTGGAGGCTTAGTATATAGACCACTATTCGTAAAAAACAGATCTAAGGCTCCAGCCATCATAGTTGCACCGACCTGTCTTCCTTTTTTAATAACAACGGGCTTTCCATCTTTTTGGGTAGCTTGATGTGCGATATATCTATATATATCAGCCATAAACTTCCACCCATTGTCGAGAATGTTAAATTCCATTCCATCTATCGTTAAATTATTTTTAACAAAATTTCCAGGGTCTAGATTTAAAAAACTCTCTGACATCTCTTTAAAGAGATCAAATTCTTTTTTTATATTTTTTGACATCACCTACTCTTTTTTAAACTTTGTGGCCAGCCAAAGATACATGAATGTTTCCTGAATATATTTATTTAATAATCTGTGATTTATACTGTACTTTAACGGCAAACTTTCTTTTTCTGAATGTTCGATTGTTCTGGCTGAAGCTCCAATTCCTGTTGCGCCAACTCCGAAACCCCTTTCATCAATCCTTGTAGACTCTTTTTGTCTTATAAAGATTTCTTTTCTATATGTTCTTTTTGTTGCTGACTGCAGCAGAACTCCAAAATTATCATATAATTCAACTCTTATCTCCAACTCATTTCGATCAATAAACGCAATGCTTTTAATGTAAAAATGATCATTTTCTATAGAGCAATTAAATCCATTTGTTTTATAATTACAATTTTCATAAAATTTGTTAATATTTATAAGTCCATAAAGATTTATTTTGCTATTTAGAGATACAGGCTCATGGCCACCGTATCCATTGTCTATTTTTGCATAGTCTTTAAATATGTTAGCATAACTTAGCATTGCAGAATGGTCCGCACTTGTATCAAGTTTTATGTCAGACTTATTTATAATTTTTAAATCATCTACAAATACATTTATTCCAGAATTTTCAACTACCTCTATCTCCATATCAACTATGTCTTTTGGCTCGCCGGCTAATGACGAAATAAAAAAAAGTAAAACAAACATAAGAACCCCTATCTTTATTTTACTATAATTATTAATATTATTTTGATGTTATTTAGGACATACTATCCGGTATATATGGAGCCTTCATATCTTCCATCTCAAACTGATATGATTCATGAAACGGAACATACTCTATTTCTGATGTAGAATTATCTTTTGATCCATAGCTTTCAATAATTTTTTTTGCATAATCAGAAAGTTTTTTATTTGAAATTTTATCAGACACCATTCCGTACTCTGGAAGACTCCTGCAGTCGTGAATAAGCTGAATAAACGTAATCGAAGGTCTATCTTTAACAACTCTAATGAGATAAGATAATATTTTTTTTACAGTTGCAAGTTCCGGTCTAGGAGTCTCAATCGAGCATGTATCACAAGAATCACACTCACACGCGCTTGCGCTCTTGCGGGTGTCTAGATTATTTGAAGCTATATCTTTAACCTTATCAAATCCGACTCTTTTTTTCATATCTGCCATTTTATCTTCTATGGTTGCAAATTTTTCTCTAGAGTTTCTTCTATGTATCTCAATGATTCCAGACTGCTTTAACAGCTTATTGGAAAAATCGTTTATCCATTCTGAAGTTATATTGTAACTTTCTTTTTGATCTACTCTTGTAACTTTCATTTTTTTTATCCCTATTTTAAATCTGGCTCTTCACTACTTTGTGACAAAAATAATTCATAATCTTCTCGAGGGTTAAAGTCAGACGGTGCATCTAAATCTTCAATAGGAAAACTAGTCTCTGCTTCTCCTATTTCAAAAGAATCAATATCAAAGCCTAAATCAGAACTTTCTATAAAAGAATCATTTTCAAAGTTCATTTTGCTATCAGATTCACTATCTGCAAAAAACTCTTCAGCGGAATGGTCATCAACCAAGAAGCTATCTCCAATCTCTCTGCTTTGCATAAAAGCTTCTGGATCTATAGAGTTTTTATCAGGGAATAAGATTGTATCTTCTTCTTCTTCTTCTTCGGACAATTCATTATCATCTAATACATTTTCTGTAAGATAAAACATTCTTTCTAATTGACCAGCAGGAGGAATTTCTTCTCTATCTTTATAGTCATAAATAGGAAAGTCATACTCTTCTGACAAATATCTTTCAGTTTCATCTACAGTTTTCTCGATATCAGAAAAGTCTTCTGTTGTTAATTCTGACTCAGAAACAAAATCTTCGGCAGAGGGGGCAGCGTT
>Ga0181373_1000166_pt1 | contig 16776 bp, 30 predicted proteins | sample LowvirmetaG_3_FD_130159 | JGI IMG/M metagenome (GOLD analysis project Ga0181373, IMG submission 130159) | Marine viral communities from the Subarctic Pacific Ocean - Lowphox_09 viral metaG | ecosystem: Environmental > Aquatic > Marine > Oceanic | place: Subarctic Pacific Ocean | collected... | reverse complement strand
TTTTCATCAATCCTGCTATTTGAGACATATCAACTTCTCCTGGGGGTAAAGATCCATTAATTGAATCTCCTCCTTGAGGTTGAAATTTAGGTTGAACTTGGGCAGATGTGAATTGTCCACTCATATCACCTAAAATATTTTGATATGCTTCTCTTTTTTGTTCTGAACTCATAACAGGTTGTTGTGGGGATTGTTGTTCTACAACAGGGGGTGTTGATGGTGCAGATGTTATAGTTGTAACTTTAGGAGTCTTAACAGCTTCTAATAAAATATCCTTCAATTCTTCTTGAATTGCTTCTCTTACAGATTCTTTAATTAATTTTTTTAATTCTGATGACTTCATTTTTTGTTATAAATATTAAATTATTATTTTTTTTAAACGGATTATTATACTCTTATGGTTCTTAATTGTACTGATGCATTATCTACAGATGTTCCAAATCTAATATCTTCTATAGTAATAACAACATTATAATCTCCTAAAGATGGTTCGCCGGGTGTGAATAAAAATACTGAGTTTGTTGCTGGTGTTTTATCTTTTATAAAATAGCTTTTTACTCTTGGAGATTCTGTAGACCCAGATTTAACACTTGAAACTGTTACCCTATACTCATTCCCTAAATTTGATCCATTTTTATAACCTGTACTCATTATAAGTTCTAGTTTTTGATTTGGAGCTGTTTTTTTAATAGTACCAAATTTAAATATAGGTGCTGTTGATGTTACTGGTATTTTTAACAATTCTGAAGGGATTACTAATGAATAACCATCCCTACCACCTAACTGATCTGGTAATGGTGGAGAATATTGGTCATTATTATTTTTCCACCAACCTGTGTTCAGGGTGTCAACTCTATATTTAGCTTCATTTATTAATACTTTTACAGAAGAACTATATGACCAAGTTTTATTATTGGTGTTATAAACAACTACTCCCCTATATATATTACTTTCAGAAGTATTTATATTTTCCATTTTAATTCTCCTTTGAGGGAAGGAAAGTGTATTATTAGCATTTTGTTCTATTGTAAATTTCCAATCAGCCGTTGCATCTCCTGCTCTTTGATAAAGATAAGGATTAGAGGAATTTGGAGAAAGTTGAGATAATAATTCATCCTCACTAGCTAAATTTAATCCTGAATTTGAAAAATCTCCAGCTGTAGCTGAAACATTTCCAACTTCTGCAATTAGATTATTTTTTTCTTGTTGAGTCATATCTTCAGCTAATTCTTGAATACACCCATTCACTAAACTATCTAATTGTTGTAAACTATCAATAGCTTTAGTTGCGGATGATGTTATAGTTCCTCCTACTTCGGGAATTACGCTTAAAGCACCTTTGGCACCTTTTAAGAGATCACTTAATTTATCTAATGAGTCCGCTAATATTGTAAGAACATTTACAGGTAACCCAACTCCCCCAGATGGTGGGATTATTGCGGTAGGAATAGGAATTGTTTTTATTATAGTAACAGAGGTTGTAATTGCATCTATAGTTGAACTTGTTATATTAGCATTTGTCTGTAAGGGGGTAAATGCTGCTGTTATGTTCTCTAAACCTGTTTGTATTTGATTTTTTTGTTGGACGATTTTTAACAATTCATCTTTAGGAGGACAAGAATCTTTAAACTTTTCAGTAAGAGTATCAACTGCTAATTCTAATTTAGCTGTCTGTTTAACTACTTTAACAACTGTTCTGTTAATTAATTTATTTAGAGCTTTTGACATTATTTAGACTTACTTACTTTAGATTTATATGTTTCTATTTTATTAAGCATATTTTGGGCTTTAATAAAAGTATCTGTAGCAGGACCCGGGAGAGCTGCATTAGGAACAAAAGGTGTTGGTGTGCCTATGGGAGTTGAAAGTGCTGATGATAATGATATAAGAGAAGTTAATAGTTTTTGTAAATCATTTAAAAATTTATTCCCTAATATTACTGGTTCTGTTGCATTTTTATCTCCTAAGTAAATTTCAGGAGATGCTACTATTGTTTTTGGTGTATCTATATTTACACTATTAACAGCATTTAAATTAATTGTATCAAAGGAAGAAAATAATATAGAATCTGATTTTGAGTTAAATAATAATCTTCCAGAATTTAAAATAATTTGTTCTCCATTAAATAAAGGAGTAGCTATTGGAGAAGAAGAATAGGATTTATAACTTTTACTTGATACATCTATTGGGATTTCTTGAGTTGAAGTTAAATAAATGCTAGATTTATCAGTATTAATATCTTCTACTTGAGGTATCCAAGGTTCACTTTCTTCTTCATGTTGGCCATTTTTTAAAATTGTAATAGGTTCACCATTTTCTCCGGATTTTGACCAAGGGTTAGAAATATTTGAATTTTTAACAGTAGAACCAAATCTAATACTTTGCCCCCATCTACCTTGATATATTAAATCTCCCTCAAATGGTTGGAGATTTCTAATTGATAATTTTTCTTGAAATGTATTGCCTAAATCTATTTCAGTACTACCATCTGTTACTCTTCTAACAGTACCAGCTTCGGTTTGTTGATAATCTTGTTGTTGAGATTTAGGGAGAGTATCATTTAAAATAGGATTAGGAATTGCATTATGGTGGGTACTATTCCAAATATTAACAGCTTGGAAATAATAATATACTATTTCATTTACATTTGATTGTACATTAGAACTAGGTAAACCTATAATGTAAACAATTTCATTATGTAGGGGTATGTTAGAATTATTAGGAAATAAAGGACGTGCAAAACTATTAGAACTAGCTACAGGATTTTGATTGGGATTATTTAAAGTTTCAAAAAATAAGCAACCAATAGAACTCCATTCCCCAAATTCTTGAAATAATTTAGGATGAGTTGCATCATCTGTAATAGCTACTTTTACCCTAGCTGGAAATATTCCTCCTTTTGGGCCCTTTATAGCTGAGGTAGATGATAATGATTGTAAACCTGTTATTTGTTTAGGCATCCTTTTCTTTATTATTTAATTTATCCATCTCAGCTAAAAGTGCTTCTTTTTCTTCATCACTTATACCAAACCCACCATCATCATCTACATTTTGAAGTGCTCTTTGGACGATAGTAGCCATTTTAATTAAGGCTTCATCGTTTTTAACACCTATTTCCATATATTCTTTAATAAGAGGTACTATAAGAGTAGCATCTCCTATTTCTTGAACTAAAGGTTTAAGTTCTGAAATTAAAGCAACAACTTGAGCGTCTCTTTTCTTTTGGTTGTTGTAAATCTCTTCTAAAATATCTGAGAATGTTTTGTCACCAAAAACGTTTGAATCTAATTGTCCCATAATGTTTTTGATTATAAATATGTATTTTTGAAGTTATTTTGGAGGAAAATAACCGTGTTCTAAATAAAATAGGTATTTTTCTTTAAAAATGCCATATAATTTATTAGCTATTTTGGTTATTTTTGGTGTTTTCACATCTACCATTTCTCTAATATAAATGTATAATGCTTTTTTATTAAAAACATCTATATTGTCTCTTTTTCTAAATAACTCTAAAATGGCATCAGCTATTGAAGCATCATTTCCTTTTGGGAATAACACATATATTCTATCAGTAACATACTCTACGTATTGATCCACAAATATAGATAAACGATCCTCATGTTTATAATTTTTAGTTTCGTTTAAATTTTTATTACTAAATTCTTCATCTTCAATTACAGTTTCAATATCACCTTCCCTATTTTTAGATACTATAAATGATGGATCTGAAGTATCTAATTGGGAATAATGATTTAAATCTTGTATTGATATATTATTAATTTTTTTACCGTAATTTTTCTGATTATATACTATGAGCCATCTTTTAACAATAGTGCCAAAATAAGAATATGCTTTAGCGCCATTTTCTGGGTTAAATAAGTGAATTTTGGATAAAAGAAATACCATTATCTCATGTTGTAAATCTTCTAAATTTTCAACTCCATCTGTATAATAAAATTTAAAGGTATGGATTATATTTTCTGTAAGTTTATAAAAAGGCCAATGTATGTGATTTTGATATAAATCACTTCGTTCATCTTTATCAGAAGAGCGATTGTACTTAACAATCGCTGCTTCGGTTTCTTTTGTAAAGTAAACTCTTCCTTGTTTTTGGGATTTTTTTTGCCTTATTATATGATCCATATATTATTTTTCTTCTTTTAATTGAAAATCATTTAAAATTTCCTGTATTTGTTTTATTTGTTTAAAGAAAAATCCTATTTCATCATCAGATTCAAATGATCCCTTTATATCAATTTTCTTAACTCTTTTATCAGCAATTTCAATTACTCTAGAAATTTTATCTAAATACAATAGATAACCTACTACTATATCTTCAGCTCTTTCATTCTTTTTAAGTAAATTAAAAGTAGTATATCCTAAAATTAATATAATTACACCTAAAATTGATGTTATTATATAAAAAGTTGTTGGGTTAATTTCCATTATAGTTTATCAAAAATATTTTTTAAACCCTCACTCTGAATAGAACCTAGTGCTTTATTTTTGGTGGTGGTTTTTTTATTATCATCCAATGTAAAATTTTTCTTGCTAGTATCCACGTTATTTTTAAACTTAGGCAACCACTCAATCTCAAATTCAATTCTTGCTGCCATCATATCTGCCTGATGTAATATAAAAGGTAATGAAGTACGTGGTTTTTGCTCTGGCATATAACCTTTTAAATATTTATCATTAGCTGAATCATATAACCCATCATGAGTTTGGATTGCTACCATTTCATTAAATGTGTACTTAATATTATTATCTTGAAGTAAAAACAATCCTCTATCTGGAACAGCTGAAAATGCTAATTCTTTATTAAACATATAATCTTCACCTAATTTATCACGTCGCCATTTATCTGTTTGGGGTATATAAGCTTCATGGTTAGCATCACCCATTTTACCTAAATCATGATTTATAGCTGAGAATACTAATTCTTCAGTAGTAAATGTAGTCATATCACAACCAAAACCTTCCCAAACAGCAGACATCGATAAAGCAGCCTTAACTACTCTATTAACATGGTCTACATAACCACCAGGAAAGGCAGAATGATATTCTTTTTTATGAGCAGCAGGCATAAGCATAATACGCTCCGCATACTTTTCATAAAATTTAGTTAATTGTTCTTTACGAGGGGATGAAATATAAGTATCAATATTACTCATAAATTCAACCCAATTCATTTGGATTTTCTCTGCTGTTAATTTCATAACTTTTATTTATTTAATAAACTTGTAATTAAAATATAAATTACACATAGTGGAAATACTAGTGCAAATGATAAACCTTTTAATATATTGGATATTTTATCCATTCCTTAGTGGAGATGCTTCTTTTTCAACCAAACTCTCTAAATCTTCTACTTTTTCATAAACGTGTTTGAGTTGTTTTCTAAAATCATCTACATTAGATCCACCTCTGGATACCATAAGATCTAAAGTTCTAACACCTGTTTTAATGTTAGTGAATCCCTTGTCAATAAGTTCTTTGTTTCTAAATGCCATTTTGTTAATTATTTATTATTATATATGTAATATACGAATTCCTCCTTATCCATCCACCCTATATTTTTCATCCCTCATTCCCATATTTTCCTAAATATCTTCAAAACCCGTATTTCGAAGGTACTCGGAATTTTTGTGGTATCCAAGTTAAAATAGAAATTCTTGTACTTTTTTCTGAATTTTTAATAGATGGGCACATCTTTCATATTCCTCACTTGACTGGAAGTATTGTATTCCTAATTCTAATGCTGCCTCTAATTTTTCATCACCATAAGTTGATATAGATTCAACATGATCATCATTATTTAAATCAATATTTTTTATATAAAACCAAGCTCTATTATATACAACAAAAGCCCCAGCTCTTTCCATATCTTCAATACTTAACTCATCATTGGTTTCTTTGAAAAATGAAATAACTTTTTTTCTGAAATTGATATGATTTAATATTAGTTTTTTATACATTCCTAACTTATAAACTGGTTTGTCTGCAAAGTCAATGTAAGTTACTTGATCTTTCCCATCATCAGATGGAGGAAAGAGATTAAATAAACTATCTATATTAATCATTTTATCAAATTTGTTTTGATTTACCACCCTTTATTCTATATAAAGCATACTCCCAATTTTCCCTTACAGATTTATGGCGGTGCTTTTTTTGGAATTTCATTTTATGTAATTGTTTATGAAATTCATCTTTTAGCCCTTTTTCTTCTACCTCATAGTAGACTTCAACCAATGTATCTTCGTAATGACCCATTCTAGTAATTTAGTTTTAAAGTATAAACATATGTAATAAATACTAGCAATCCAAGCTATTTTAAAGAAAAGGTGGACCCTATAGGACTCGAACCTATGACCTATTCATTATGAGTGAAGTGCTCTAACCAACTGAGCTAAGAGTCCTTAAGTGAACCCGATAGGAATCGAACCTATAACCGTCGCCTTAGAAGGGCGATGCTCTATCCAATTGAGCTACGAGTCCGTAAGTTGTACTACTGGCGAGAATCGAACTCGCACGAACATTACTGTTCAAGGGATTTTAAGTCCCTCGTGTCTACCAATTCCACCACAGTAGCAAATTAAGGAGGGCTTCACTCTTTAGCCGGCTTTCACACTCAGAGTCCCCACCTAAAGCTTTAGGTAATCCGTCGATTACACTTTAGGGTTTTACGTTTTACTCCCTCCTATTTACTTAGAGTTAATCTATTTTTTGTAATTTTTCTTCTACTTTATCAATTTCAATTTGTAGTTGAGCGTATTCATCAATAACACTCTTCCCGTTTGGGTTATTTGGGTGATAAGCCCAAACTTTTTCTTGTAATCCAATTAAAAATGCTAATTCATTTACTAATTCGATTCTTTCATCTTTGTTTTTTGACATAACTTTAATTTTAATTTATAATTTATTTAACAATCCCAATCTTTAGCTGCAATTTGTAGACATAGTAGAGGTGAAGAATTTGGATTTTTTCTCATTTCTTCTAATGCTGTGAATATTACTTCCATTACTAAACCATGACGTTCAACATTACTCCATACTTCATTAAAATTCAATACTTGATCTACATCAATCATTTCTAAAAATTCTTTTCTCAATAAATCCATAATTTTTTTCTTTTCCTCTTATGTTTAAATATACGATAATAATTTTAAAATTCCAAATTTATTTACAAAGGTCTTTTAAAAATTGCTTGTTCTTTTAATTTTGCTTCAATTACAATATCAGGCTCAAGACCATAGGTTTGAATCTTATTATAGATGATGTCTGAGTGTGCTTGAGGACGGATTGATTCATCTAATTGTTCCTTTCTCCTACTTTCAGAATAATGGCAACATTGAGTAATACCTTTAGGCCATGTAGTAGCAGCTAATTTTAACGCTTCTTCTTCTGTTTGTCCTCCAGTATTGAATTTGTGATGAAAATAATCAAATGTAACTGGTGTATTAATATTTTTGTATACACCTTCATATAGATCCTTTACAGAATATTCTGTAGGAGAATCATCATTTTCCACAACTAAACGTTTTTTTGTATTTTCACTAAGTAAATGAAAATTTTTACAAAAACGTTCAAGTGCTGATTGTTTATCACCGTATGCTCCACCTATATGAATGTTTATTTTATTATAATGACTTGGTTCATAACCCATCATATCAAACTGTTCTGAATGTTTATTTAGGCCTAAAATAGTACGTTTAACAACTTTAGGAGTTGGAGAAGCAAGACAATGATAAGGACCTGGATGCATTGTAAGGCGTTGGTTTGATTTTCTAGCAATCTCCCCAATTTGGAACATTCGCTCAAAAATTTCATCACTATCTTTTAAATCAGAAAATTCATACTCTTCCATCCATGGGAAAATTTGGGAAGATAATCTAAATAATTTAATGTTGTGTTCATTATTCCAATGAATAATAGTTTCTAAATCTTTAATATTTTGAAGAGCAAGATCAGAGACATAATCTAAACCTTTTGCATCGAATGTTTTTCGACGCATAGTTCGATTTGTCATAATCTTATTAGCACTAAGTGCAGTATTAATACAAGCGTATCCTAAATTCATATAACCTTTATTTTTAATTACCCGTGAATATACGATCAAATATACCGTTCTCCAAGTTCTTCAATAGAAGTCTTTATCTCCTCTAAAGAAAGTTGAAAAAATTCTCTTTGATTATTTACTCTATAACTACTTAGTTTTTTATGTATTTCCCCTTCAAGCATCAAACCATTATAACAATGAAAGGCAAACTCAACATCATAAGGTAAAGCTACACCTGTTGCATTAGAAATCTGTTTTGCTCTTTCTTCGGGGTGTTTATTTGTGTATCCAATCTTGTATATTCCCGGTTGTAACGCGTTAGATAACACATATACCCAACTATCATAGTCGCCATCGCGATTGCTATATAATGTGGATTTACGCGCGGTATAATAAGTAACATCTTCCCATCCTTCTTTTTTAGATGGGGATAAAGTAAAATATTGTGCATTTTCAATACCATCACTTGTAAAATCATTTTTGCAAGATATATATTGTTGTGCTTCTTTAACAGAAATTCTTTTCATAACTCTTATTTTTAATATGTTCTTCTATGTTTTAGAGTAAATTTTAACTCTTCATTTTCATTTTTATAGTATTCGGATTCTTTTTTTAGATAAGATATTTGTTTCCCCATTTCTAAAATAGTGGTTTGCAACATCTTTTTTTCTTGTTGTAATTTTATAACCTTTTTTTTATTAAATAAATCCAAAACTTAATTTTAATTTTTAATATATTAATAGAGCCGTCTCGAAACTTCTCTTCTTAACAATATAACATCTATACATACGTATATATTACGATAATTGTAATCCTACACGACCAGTTGTTTTTAAATAATAACTATTTGCGGGTATTGTGGTAGTAGGGGTAAATTCAAAAGCACCCCCATCACCAAATACACTTATAGAAAACCCAAATTGATTTTCTTGTAAAGACCCTTCATCAACCGAATCTAAAAACCCTCCGAATGTGCCTAAGCATGAGGTTTGTGATGATAGATTTTGATTTGCGGTTGAATTAGCTTCCAGTGTAAAGTAAGCTACCGAACCAATCGTCGTCGGTGTATTTTCTAATTCGAATGTGTAAGTAGTTCCGGCCGTCATTGCTGATGTTCCTAAAGATCCACTTCCGTTTAGTGATGAGCTGGGATATGTTGGCATAATTTAATTGTTTTATGATAAATATCACGTTTTGTGGGTTCCGTTTATAATATCCGAAGAGCTTAGACCTTGAAAGCGAGGAACATATAACATTGACTTAGCCCATTTCTTACCTATTATTTTCTTATCTCTATATTCCTCCCCAATAACAAATACTTCGGGTGATAGGCGTTTAATTAAACCATCTAACTCATCATCCGTATTAAAAGGAATTACCGTACGAATGTATTTTATACTTTGTAAGAAAATCATTCTATTTGCTAGAGAGTTTACCGGACGACAATCTCCTTTCATCGATCGTATTCTTTCATCTGAATCGATTCCTACCACCACATCATTTCCTTGCTCCCAAGCTTTTTTAAATAGTTGGATGTGCCCCGCATGGAGCACATCAAAACAACCATTTAACCATGTTATCTTAGTTTGCATATTCAAGAGCTACATTAAATAATTCTTTATTTATTCTCATATCTTGCTTGAAATTTTTAATCTCACGAGCTTTACGTGCTTTACCACCTGCTCTATAATCAAAATCACCTGTAATTATTTTTTCTTGAACTACATTAAATACTGACCAAAGGTCTGATCCACTATCTTCTTTTCTAACTGGTTGGATAAGTGCATCATAATCAATTTCAATACGTTTCATTTCTTTCTCTGAAAATCGTGTATTGATTGCTGCTTTAGCAAAATCAATAATTGCTTCTTGTTCCATTTCTGTAGCTTTCATTTTATTCATTGATTCAACTGTCAATGGAAGCTTTTCAACCATCTCCTTAATCATTTCTTGAAGATCTTCAAAATTATAACCCATATGACGCATTTTAACTGCTTCAAATTGAGTATCTGCAATAACTAATCCATTTGAACAAATCAAACGAAATAAACCTGCTTGGAATTGAAAAGCATTTTTACCATCATGTGAGTTTGTCATTAGGACTTGTGGGAAAACTGTATCACCATCATCTCCATTAATAACAACATCATCATTACGGAATGTAATAAGGTGTTTTTGGAAACCTTTGGTTGAATTTTTACGAGCCTTAACTTCTGTTGCCTGAATTGGCTTCCAACCTAATAATTCCATATCATCAATAACACGCTCTGTAGGAATGTGTGTGTAGTGTTTTGAAACTTCACTACTTGGTTCACTTGCGAATACTGATGGAGCTAAGCTCATAATATTCTTTTTTGTCAAATACTTTGCTTCTTGCAAATTTTCTGAATTCATCATAACTATTTAATTTAAATTTATAACTTTTATTACTTATTTTTATTATACTGGGAATATACGAAGGCTTCCTGGCTAAGCCAAGTGCTTAACCGGAAGCTTTTAAATTACTTTTTAACTAATAAACTTGGTGTAACTGTAAATAAACCACCAACTCGACCATCACCAACATTAATAGCTTGAACCTTAATGTTCTTACTGTTAATTTTAACAATTTTAAATTCATCATTAGGATTAACTTTTTTATGGGTAATACCAACAATATCTCCTACTTGAAAATCATCTTTTTTAGCTTTTACTGGTGCATTACCAACTTTAGCTGTCATTTTAGATCTTAATTCATTTGCATCAAATCTAATTGTACCTAATGAAATTGCAACACCATAATCTTTTTCTAATTTAGCTACTGCTAATTGAAAATCACTTCTAAACTCTTTAACATTTTGTTTATTAAACATAACCTTTATTTTAAATTAGTAAATGCTTGGCTTCATGCCTCATTTACCCCGTAAATATACGAACCCTCCTCCGCTTCTCCAAGCATTTCACCGGAAGCCTTTAAAGAGCTAATGTAAACACAATAATCATTATCATTACATATATAATTGATGAAATGTCTTTTTTATTTAATTTTTCTTCCATACTGATAGATACGAATAATTTTGGTATTAGACACATTTTATATATGACCCAATTGGTAAGCAATTTATATCAATATATATTTTGTCGATGAGTGAAATTTTTTCTTCTCTAAGATTTGCGCATTGTGAATTTTAATCCCCTATATACTATATATCCTTATATACAATCGATGTTTTAGAGTTATACTCGATCTATAAAGACATCTACTTCCCTTTTTACGCATATACACGCCCGATGGACGGCGGCATACCGTGGGTATTAATATAGTACATACGCCGTACGCCGCACTAACAATTATATTACATATTATATATCCAGTACTTACAACATATTTGGTATTATATAGTAAGGTACCCCACACGGTAGGTTATGTCACCGCGGGAGTACTTACTATGGCTGTCGACACCACTTAATATTTACACATCACGTACTACCACTTATGATACTTGGTACGCATGCTCAACCGGCCTACGATAACCATCATACTGATAATTACCATTATCTATCACCACGCCATCCTTAATCGCCAACGCGTGTTTATTTACACCAATTATATAATTTCCTTTGTTAAATTTTTGGGCAAATGCCTTTACAGTATATGCAACCGGCTTGTGCTTATACTTTGTATTAACTAACTCACCACCTTGTTTAGGTCCATCACCTATGTGTTTTAACTTTCTAGTAATTCCTTCCCTAAATAAATCTAATTGACCTACATTATCAAATTTCATTTCAGTATTGGCTTGGAGGATAAAATTCATACCCAACACACCTTTACCTTTTTCACGATCAAATGTGTCAATACAATACTTATGTGCTTGATCGTAATTCACGTCACAAGCATTCGCAATGGCTCTCACCACGCAATCATTCTTTTCCGTTTTAGCGATTTCACTTGAACCACTAACTCGATAACCATTTTCAAAATTTTTCAACATAACCTTTATTTTTAATTAATTAATAACGTCATTGGCCTGAACTCAATAACACGTAAATATACGAACCCTATCTTGCTTCTCCAAATTTTTCTGCAGTTATTTCTTTAAGATAATCAATTAATTCATGATCGGTGATACGACCATTTTCATAATCGGCAACCATGTTTTTAATATCTAATTTGAGTACTGAATCCATAATTTTCAATTTATTAAACCCAACCAATAGCAGCACCATAGAATTGACTTAATGTCATGGTATTTAAACCAGGTGTTGGGTGGTGAAGCTCATCGGTACGTGGATCACCGTTACGATTCTTACCAGTGAAATTACCATATTGACTGTAGCATTCCTGGTAATATACCTTATTTGCTTTAACATCAATACGCAAGCACAAGCTACTACCCGTGTTACTAAAGTTATCACTAAATGTTTTGCCTTCATATGCTAGCAAATCATTAATCATTTCCAAATCTAACTCTCTTACACTATACATAACCTTTATTTTTAATTAAACTTGCGTTCCCGCCTCATTTACCCCGTAAATATACGACCCCTTCCTCGGGGAACCACATATCTCCACGCAAGTCTTCGCATTTATCCCAATTCTATATTAAAAAATTTATGAATATTGCGTGTTCACAAGTATATACTTCGTCGTTACGTAAGGGTTGGAGGCGCGGGGGAAAGGGGTTAATACGGCCTCAACTCTAGTTTATATTCCCCTCGTAACGTTTGTTACATACTATCGCCATTTTTCCTCCACGTGTCATACTTACGCATTTGTTCGTCATACTTACGCTTATAGTGCATTCTTAAACGCTCCTCAATCCACACCCATATGAATGTAAATAAAAAAAGCGCACCCACACCTAATAAACCAATAATTGCATCATTCATTATCATCGAATTTTAATTGTTAATTGTCAAATTCATCATCGTTATACTCTTTCCCACCGTTACCTTTACCGTCGCTGATAGTATCATATCCCCCATCATCATCTCTATCTACCCACTCCGTTTGGCTAGGTTCTTTTTCATTGGGGTCTTTACCCATAACCATTATTTGTTTTAATTGATTCATGTAATTGAATCTTTCAGTTATAGTCATCATGCGTAGCATGTCTTTATCTAAATCTTTATATTTTGGCATTGCTTAAATGTATTATTACTTCTTTGTATCTATCTATAAAATGAGTATTAGTGCTATCAACCATTCCATTTCTTAAATCCCAATTAACATCAACTCCATCAACAGAGTAAACATTTACATTAGTAAAACGATTAATATACTTATCTCTAAATTCTTTAAATTTTTCCTTTAATATCTTATCCCCTAAATGAAACTCTCCTACAATACAACCTACATTATTTACTAACCAATCTATATTACTATCAGTAAAAATATCATACTCACCACCTTCACAATCTAATTTTAGAAAATCAATCTTATCAATACCAAATCTATCAATAAATGTTTTCCACTGAATTGTTTCATAACTACCCTCATCAGCATACACATTACCCCAATTCACATCTGTTATTCCATTTCCATTTGTAACAGCTTTATTAATTTGTGTTACAGGACAACCTATAGTATTTTTAACTAAATATGGAAATAATATTTTAGATGGTTCTAAACAAAATACATGCTTAGGTTTTTTATCTAAAATCGAACAAGTAAATATACCATTTGAAGCCCCACAATCAACTACTATGTCATTCTCTTTTACTTGGTATACCTTTTCATATGGTTTTTGATTAGTAAACTCATCTTTAAGAGTTTCCATTAAATCAATCTTTATAGGACCAAAATTAAATTTACTAAAATCTATCATCTAAAATAACTTTTATAACATTCATTTACTCTAACAGAACTTTTCCACTCAGTAAAATAAATTAACACATCAGCTTCATGTTTATATTTTACTACTCTTACTTTCACAGCCCCTACATGATGATTGTGTAAGGACCCATGTGCAATATACCAAAACCCTTCTTTTTTACTATAACTTTTATAAATTGATTTATAAACTACAGCATCAGCCTCATACCTCCATTTTACGAAGTATACGTTTACATCAGCTTGATGTTTGTGTTCAACATAGTCAATTACTTGTGAGTTTACATTTAAACTTACGCCTAAAAACGCGATTAAAACGGCTAATTTTCTCATATCATTTCAACTTTTTTAAATACTTCATCCAAAACTACATTAACAGGTTCATTAACAAGCTTATAATGATCATTTAAATTTGATGCATTAATAAAGTCAGTTGTTTCATTATATTTGTGACCATAACTGCTATGAACATGACCAAACACATGAATTAAAGGTTGAACTTCTAGTACTTTATAAATTAATCTTTCACAACCTACATCCCCACCATAAGGAGTATAATCTAAAATACCTAAAGGAGGACCATGTGTAATTAGAACATCTGTATCATCTGGAATTTTATCCCAAATCTCCTCAATTGTATCACTATCTCTCTCAACATTAAATGCCCAATTATTAAAAGCAGGTGTGTGAGGTGAGCCATAAAATTTAATACCATTTATTTTTATACTTGAATCTTGAAGATAGCGAACACTAGGACAATAAGTATCCATCAATTTAATTGCTTGCTCAGGTTCATTCTCAAATAACCTATCATGATTACCAGCTATGATAATTTTATGTTCATAACCTTGAACATCATGTTCAATCCAATCAAAGAAATCCATTGCTTCATTTTCATCATACCCACCACGCATAAAGTCACCTGAGTGGATCAAAATATCTCCACCAGGTAACTTATCTGTTAACTCAGCATGCTTACCATGCGTATCTGAAATAAATGTTATTTTCATAGATTAAGTGCTTTACACTTTTTACTAATTTCATTTGCAGTTTTAGCAGACTGTACAATAGCCATTACTTTTGCTACAGTATCAGTTGATAACCAACCAGCAACCATATCATGTTCTCTAAGTTCAATAATTGGATTACCATCAACATTATCATCGAACACAGCAATTTCAGCTGATTCTGAATCCCAAAAATCTACTTTTTTAGATTCATCGTAATCCCCATCATTTTTTCTTGAACCGTAATTACCTACCCCCCATTGAACTGATAGTCTAAAACCATTATCAAAGGTCATTTGAAAACCTTTATTCCAACAACTTGTAAACATACTCATAACTTTTATTTAAAAATTGATAAATTATTTAATGCATTAGTAGTACCTTCAAATCCCGGCATATCTAATGTATTATTTATTTCTTTTTTAATTTCATTTTCTAAAACCTCAGCAGCATTTCTAATATCATACTCTTCATCTGTAAACCCAGGACCCATTTTCATTGCTTCACAAATTATAACATCAAATCTATCACGCATTAATTGACCTTCAAATTCTCCAATTTCAAAAGTAAAATAACTACCTTGGTCATTATCAAAATTTTTAGCACCAAATTTATTTTGGAGCATTTCAATTACTGTTTTTGTTTGCTGTTTTTTAATTTCTCTTTTTGTCATAACTCTTATTTTTTATTGGGCTCTCACCTCATTTACATGGTAAATATACGAATCCTCTCTTAGGAATCCAAATCTTTACGGTGTTTTTTCTTGCGAGTATATTTTTTCTTATTTTTATGAGGGGTAGGCACTCGCAAAGCATCATTCCATTCCTGCAATGTTAGCTCTTGTTCTTTTAATTTTATTTTCTTCTCCATTCCACTCATCATTAAAATAAATAAATTCCATTAGAAAGGTAAAGGCTCATCTCTATCACTTTTAGATAGAGGTTCTGTATGATCCTTTAACTTACGATAAGTCATACTAGCAAATGGTTGCTCACCTAATTCATTAATACTAGGCCTAGCATTAGCAAATTCCTTATCAATTTTATCTTTCATTTTATGGGCTCGTTTACGAGCCATATAATCATTATCAGCATAAACGTACATATCCATTGTAACTACGTATCTTTTTTCTTTTGACATATCTTTTTTATTTATAAATATTAAACTAACCCATTAATTGGTTCATCAAACAACCAATTTACCTTGTTTTTACTATTCAAATTAAAAAACAATTTATTACCATTTCCACCTCTACGGTTCTTACTGAAATGGAAGAAACGTTGACCTTCACTATCAAATTTCAAGTGACCCATTGCTGTGGTCATGTGTTTAATTTTATTTGACCCAACAAATGTTCCACCTTTAGTAACCTGTTGAATAATTAAAAACGTGGTATTAATCTTATCATCATTATTTGCTTGGTTATGCTCATCAAGCAACTGTAAAATTCGATTGGTATTTGACTTACCAGTACCTCCAAAATAATCAACATAATTATCTGAAATTTCAGCAAGTGAATCAATCAAAACACAATCATAACCCTCTTTAAGTGCAGTTCTAAGAACAACATCAGGATTAACATCAGCATAATCACCCATAAATAAAATATCAACATCACCAAATTTTGGGAAACGTTTAACATAACCAACCATATCAATAGCATTCATTTCACCTGAAATGAATAAACATTTCTTACCTTTCATATTCAAATCAGCAAGAATATCAAGTAAAACTGTTGTTTTACCAACACCAGGATCACCTGTAATTACAACATTGGTACCAGGCATAACCCCACCTTCCATACTAAAGAAAGCATCAACCTTAGTACCTGTTTTCATGGGTTCAAACAATTTCTTGTTGAAATCCATGTTATCCATTTTAACTGTTTTAACTTG
>Ga0181373_1000163_pt1 | contig 16977 bp, 29 predicted proteins | sample LowvirmetaG_3_FD_130159 | JGI IMG/M metagenome (GOLD analysis project Ga0181373, IMG submission 130159) | Marine viral communities from the Subarctic Pacific Ocean - Lowphox_09 viral metaG | ecosystem: Environmental > Aquatic > Marine > Oceanic | place: Subarctic Pacific Ocean | collected... | reverse complement strand
CAAACGCAATAAAGTTAGCATATACAGATGTGCTATATTTAAGAGAATTAGTGGGTAAGCCACTATAAAGGTATAATTTTCATGATTATATTTTTTATTGGTTATACTAAAACTAATGATACGTTATGTTTCAACATCACATAAAATCTTATACAATTTTGGTTAATATTATCAGCACTAGCGAATGTACCTACTAAGTCGTTATTAATTAAATTACTAACAAAGCTACCAGATTCATATTCATTCATATCCCAATGGTTTAACATAATATCTGTTCCTATATTTAATATGTGATTATATTCATCACCACTAAGTTGATTAAAGTTTGGTATATAGTGTGTACCATTTTTATCCAAATAATCTTTAACAACTTTATTTACTCTACTATAATCTGACATAATATATTTTTTTAATGTTCTGTAAATGTACAAATAATAAATTACAATTCCAAATTAATCTTCAATTAATGTATATTCTTCATCTAAATGTTCAAGGTTTTGACCAGTATATGGGTCAACTAATATAGCATTTTCAACTGCTTCCGATTCCACTAGGAATAATCCTAAATCATCTGAATAGTAAAACTCCATTTCAAATGGTGTTGTTGACACAAAATTCTCTGCTTCCTTCTCGCTATACCCACTTTTAATGAGTTCTGCGACCTTTTTTTGGTATGCAATAGGTGTTTTATCCTTTGATAAAAATAACTCTATTATTTCGGCTTTTTCTGGACTATTAACTTTCATAACTTATATTGTTTTATATTTCTTCACTCACTTTTATTTGATAGTCTTGACCATCAACATCAAAGTGTAATAATATATTTTCTACTTCAAAATCTTCTTCACCACCAACATATAATTCTGCATTTAATTCGTTGTGGTCTGCATCTAACAAATCATTCTTTGTTATATCATAAGGGCAATCCTCAAATGTATCTTTATCTATTTCTAAATCACATGTGATTCTTAGTATTGATTCACCAGAAATATTTTCTGTTTTATCTGAATATGATTGTGTAACATCTAAGATATGTTCTCTACCATCTACTGATAAGGTTAAAGAACCAATATCAACTATGTTTCTATCAACGTGACCTTTTATTTCTACTTCTAGGTTGTGTATGTTTACTCCTTCTATCATGATTATATTTTTTAATTGGTTTATGTAAATGTACGAAAAGTATTTTACTTAAACAAATTATCTAGGAATTTTCTTACTTCAACACTTTCTTCATTACTTGCTAACTCAAAGTAATCAGTGCCAGAAACATAAAATGAATAACTATCACCAGTGGCTATTTCTTGTGTCATATCAAACAATTCCGTTACTGGTTGGTAATCCATTTCATCACCAATAAGGTCGTGTTCACCTTTGGTTTCACCCTTTAAAAATACCGTTCCATTTATCTTAAAACAAACTGGTGCTATCTTTTGAATTAAAGTTATGGCTTCATCTTTAATTAGATTCTCTTTAACACACGCTTTAATCATTGGGAAATCTGTTCCGAATGTTTTTCTCAATTCGCTAGTCAGTTCTTTACTTGATTCAATCACTTCAATTGACTTCAAAACTTCTCTTACCTCGTACTTCATAATTATATAGTTTTATATGTGATTAATAATCTTCCATTACTTCTTCAATAGCTGATTCAATATTGTACCAAGCTACTCCGTATTCAGCATCAAATCTACGTTCAACTAAATTCATAACATCTTCACCTAGTTCATCTGTATATTCTATATTGGTAAACTTACCATCATCAACTTGCATTTGTCTAAACATATGTTCAACATCAGCAATCATCCAACCACAATATAATCTTCTTTGTGGTTTATTAATTTCTTTAAATACTTTATCAACTGCTTGTTCAATAAGTTCTAACTTATCTTCTAAAGGACTACCATCAGTAAATGTGGTTCTTGGTTTTGCATCATCAGTATAGATTAAATCTGTGATTACTTTTTTAATTTCTTGTCGCATAATTGGTTATTTATTTGATTAATAATATGTAAATCTACAAAAAGTATTTTAATTATCCAAACTTTTATTGAATTATTTAATTCCTCATTAGTGAGTTTTGTCTTAATTGTTTCTTAAAACCATACTCATCTTCGGTTAGTTTTACACCTCTGTATCTTTCTATGATTCTCATGGCTTGTTCAAAGTCACCATTTAAAACCTCTTGACACATATGGTCAATGGCTATCGCATCACAATATACAGTTTCATATGATAATGTTTCACCATTATATGCTATATACGTTGGTGTTTCTGCATCGCTATGAGAACCATTATATACATCTTCTACATCAAACCAATCAACTTCCTTATCAAATGGTATATTCTTAACTGTTCTAGCAACTAGTTCTAACCAGTTTTGTATTTCTTTTCTTATGCTTTCCATGATTATTTGGTTTTTAATTCATCTAAATATAGTATCTCGTAGTTAACACAGATATATTCTCTACCATCCATTTCTGAATCACCCCACACTTCAATCTCACCAACTAATTCATCATCAATGAATAGTTCTACATAGGTTTCTTCTTTATCGTTGTATGATAGTTGTTCATATTTGTTAAATACTAATTTGGTGTGTTCTTCTATTAACATGATTATTTGGTTTTATGTGTTATTATTCATCATCTTTGTTCCAGAATATAATATTTTCTGGTGTCATTACTTCGGCACTAAACTCATAGAGTCCTTCCGTACCTTTCATGAATTCAAATAATTTTTCGCTTTGCCACTCGGCATTTTGAACTCTGTCACTACAAATCTTAATGATTATATCTGTACCTTCTAAGTCACAATGTGTTAAATCAAAGTGAAATGGTTGGTCTGGATTTTCTTTCTTGATGAATTTAATTACATTTTCTTGTAGATTGTCAAACCCTTTTTCGGCTTGTTCTGTTGTTTCGTATGTGGCTATGATTTCCACTTCTCCGTACATTCCCATTGGTTATAATTTTAAATGATTAATGATTTATACAATATTACGAATAATAAATTACTTTACCAAATTATTCGTAAGTTTTTTTTACTTATACTTCTTCTAACTCAAATAATACTTCATAGTCACGAAAAAATGTTAGACTATATTTAGTGTTAGTACCCATCATACTAACTCTATTAGTATCATTTGCTATATCGTATAGGTTCATAAGTCTTTTGTCTTCCATAACACCCAAAGGTACAACTTCTTTTATTTTAACTTTATCATTAAGTGTTTCTTGAAGACTACCTAAAGTGCTTTTAGTACCATCTTTATTAATAACCCAACAATGTGTGTCATTAAATGTTTCGGCACGTTCTTCAATTGAAAAGAATGTTCCTTTGGCTGATTGGTAATACTTATATCTCTTGGTATCGTAGTGAGTAAACCATGTACTCATGCCTACTAATTGTGATGTTTCTAAATCGAAAACTTTACCTTCCTTAAATAATTTCATAATGATTAATTTTAATGTTGTTTACAATATTACGAATAATAAATTACTTTACCAAATTTTCTTGTAACATTTTTGCAAGAATTTGTGTAATTGATTCTGTAACTACTTCTACATCAACACTTTGATAGTCTAAACCTACTTCCCAATTATCTTGGTCTTCTCTCCAAATAAGGTTTACATATTGAAATGTATATGGGTGCTTTGCGTTACCAATGAATTTACCACCTATTTGGTTATCATCATCAATTTGAACATCAAATACTGACTCACCATTAAGGTTTTGAATAGAATCCCAATCTGAATAGCTATCGAACTTTCTAACTTGTGTTGGTATTCCTTTACCTATTACCACATATTGTTTCTCAGATGTGTTAAGAATGACTCTATCAATACTTGGTAGGTCTGTTTCAAACGTACCTATTGGGCATTCTTCATCATCAATGATTTCTTCAAGGTTCTCACCTAATTCTGTTTGTGCTTTCTCAAGAATTTTTCTTTTTGATTCTCTTATTATATCATCTTCTGTTGAAGACTCATCTACTACTACTCTTGTAGCAAATGAATAATAAACTAACTTAGCTACTTTACTCATGGTTATATTGTTTTAATGATTAATGTTTGGTAAATGTAAGGATAATCTTTTAATTATCCAAATAAAACATATATTATTTTATATATGTCCTAAGAATCTATGTGGTTTAGCATAATCACTTTCCACATATTGCTTTGCAGATTCTTCACTATTACCCATAGCAATTTGTTCCTCAATGATTACTTTCTTAAAACCTTTAATCATTTTTTTAGCAACCTCGTGTGATGATTTATTTCTACCATCTGTTCTATATTCATCTGATGCTAGTTTGTCTAATAACATAAGGAACAATCTAAATGATGATTGTTGTAGTGTTCTATGCTCACTACAAAATGCGTTAATAAATTCTTCGTGGTCACAATTATAATTGTTTACAAAGTTCGTTAATTCGTTTGCTAATTCTTTTCCGTTTAATTTCGACATAATTCTTTTTTTTAATGTTACGTTACAATATTACGAATAATATTTCATATATCCAAATAAAAAACTAAATTTGTTTTTGTCACAAATTATTATTATATTTGTGACATGTATATAAAATAAAAAAGCCACACATTTCTGTATGGCTTATATTATATAGTATGTAATTTATTTACCCTCTAGGGTATTTATCTAACTCGGTTCTGATTCTATCAACCTCATCCTTAGTAAATCGGTAGACACCACCATCTTCATTCTTCTCCATATCTAACTTTTTATATGGTAATCTAGTATATATGTCTTTTTCAGAAAATCCAGCATCTCTGAACACACCGACTTTAGTAACGGAACTGTGTTTACCAGACTTCCAAAAGTTTTGAATGTCTTGGTATTCTATTTTTTCTTCTTCTTCAGAATCTTTTTTCTTAGAATCTTCTTTCTTAGAATCTTTTTTCTTAGAATCTTTTTTCTTATCTTCTGATAAGTTTATCAAAGATTCATTAACAAGTATTTTAATATATTCTTTACTCATTTTTAGCTTTATATATAAATATATGTCAAAGTGTTAAAAATACCAACTATCACAAATTTTAGAATAGTTATGTACACAATTGTGTCCATATCATTGTTCTTTACCGTTTATGAATAACTTAATGGGGAGTATTAAATAACCCTTGTCATCGTATTCTACCCATGCACCTTCTTTAACACCATTCTTGTACTGACCAGTTACTTTGACAACACCATTTTCGTGTTTTTCTTCGTAGTATTCATCGTATTCAACAAACATATTATTATTCTTTAATTATAAATATCTAATAATTATAAATAATCATTTTCTTTATTTATATTTTTACTTTGATTTCTTATAATTTTATTAACTACTTTACCATGTCTATAACCTAACCAGAATAAAAAAGAATGTGTAACTACTAATAATATAACTGTCATTGATTTTAAATTTAACTTTACTTATGATTTTATGTATATAAATAAATATACTTGATTCATTAATAAATTAAAATGTACACCATTGTGTACATTAAAACATATCAGTCTCCAAACCAAATCTTTTAGATGCCAGTCTTAATTTTTTCAATGATTTCTCTTTTATTTGTCTTATTGCTTCCCTGGTTAGTCCCAACTCAGTACCTACCTCATGTAAATTCATAGGTATTCTCCCATCTAAGCCATAGTATAATTTCATAATATGTTTATCTCTTGGGCTCAATGTTTCTAATAGTTTCTCCAAAACTCGTTTTGATGAGTCACCTACAACTAAATGGTCTGTGGCTGCGAATTCGCTTGACTCAATAGTGTTGTATAAGGTTTCACTTGAGTCTGATTCAAACATAGTAGGTGCATCAGCTGAAACTACTTTTGATTCCATTATGGCAACCATGTCTTTAATTTGTTTATCACTATAACCTTCAATATTACCTAACAAATCTTCCAATTCAACTTCCCTTTGTAATTTTTGTTTGCATTGGTCCACTTTATTTTTAAAGTCAGTCATTAAGTTAATTTTGTTTGTTGGTAATTTAATAGTCCTAGTATTTTTAGATAAAAAAGCTAGGATATCTTTCCTAACATACCATACAGCATAGGATATAAATTTGTTACCTGTAGTTGGGTCGAATCTCCTAGCAGCTTCTAATAAACCAGAATTACCTTCATTAACTAAATCTTCTAAAGATGCACCATTTTTAGTGTATTGCTTAGCAACACTAATTACAAATCTAAGGTTTCTCTTAACCAACTCTTCTATAGCTACTTCAGCTTGGTCCATATATACTTGACCTTCTTCCTTGTCTTCACATTTTTCATATATATTTCTATATTTAAAAGCTTTCATAGCCACTTCGGCTTCATCACTTGGTGATTTAAATGCTTCTATTTTAGACACTTCTTTTAAGTAAGTGTTAAATGATTCGCTACTTCTCTTTGTAAATGTTTGTGTTATCTTTAATGGTCTCATACTCTACGTTTTATTTATTTGTTTTTATTATTTAAATCTTCTATCCAAGTCTCTCTGGATATCTTTTGTTTTAATACTTTCTCTTTTATCGTAATTCTTTTTACCACTACATAATCCTATAGTTAATTTTATAAGACCAGTATTAGTAATAAACAAATTAAGAGGTATTATTGTCATGCCCTTACTCTCAACACCTTTATTTAATTTATCTATTTCTTTTTTATTTAGTAATAACTTTCTCTCACGATATGGGTCATGAGCATCATATTTATTACTCTTATCATTTGGGGAGACATGCATCCCTTTAACTAAAACTTCACCATTTCTTATATAACAGTAACCTTCTTTAATAGAGACATTACCATTTTTAATAGGTTTTATTTCAGAACCAATAAGTTGAATTCCAGCAGTGTAATTATCAATTACATTGTAATCATAATACGCTTTTTTATTAACTGATAATTTATTCATGAAACAAATGTAATAATTAATTTTTTAATTTCCAAACATTTTACTTAAAAAATCTTGGATAGTTGATTTTGGTATATTATATTTATTACTTAATGCTCTGTGGCTCATGGTGTTATTATATCTATCATTAATAATTTCATTACCCAAATCTTCTGTTATATAAGTTTTCCTTGAGTGATTCTTTCTGGATTCTTCATCTCTATCCATCATATTTTCTGACTGAGTACCGATAGCTATATTGTCATATGAGTTGTCAAGTGAATCACCATTCAAATGCCTAACAACCATACCCTTATTAAATATTTTATCACCATACTTCAAATAAGCTTGAAACTTATGGTGTCTTACTGAGAATGATGATGTGGTTTCTGTCCTTACACTGAACTTTTGGTAGCCGTCATATGCACTACCATTAATAACTTTACCAGATGGGTTTCTAACAACACCAGTAAGGTCAATTGTATAACCTTTCTCAGTTATATTTTCTAAAACCAATTTTAATTTACTCATAATTAACCCCAATAAATTTTTATTAATTATAGATATCACTAATTAATCTATTAACGTTTGAACATTGTTCATATTCTTCAACACCTTCATAATAGTATAAAGCATAGTGAAGTGATTCTTGCCAATCATCTCTATCAATATCTATATTTATAACCGACTCAATATTATTAACAATAAATTCGGCTACCTTAGCTTTATCTAGATTATTCTTCCAACTATTTTTTATTGATTTTACTATTTGTTTGTAAAAAATATCTTTTTCATATTTCAAAAAATCTGATATCTCATCATAAGAATCAACTTCAATTTTCAACATACTAATTTAAATTTAAATTTAAACCACTAGATGAATTATCTTCATCATCAGCGTCTGAAATATATAAACCTTCTATCTCATCACCCAATTCATCCAATACTGTTATATCTAACCCACCTTTACCGTCATAATTTACCAATACTTTGTATTCGCCTAAATCTATAACATCACTTTTTGGTATTCTCATATTCATAGTTTTATCATTTAACAAGGACAAGTATACGAAAAAATTAATAATAAAACAAGAGTTAATTATTATTTATGTAAATTTTTTCTTTCTCACCATTATCCCAATATATTATCGCCATACCAGTATAAGTATCATCTACTGGTTGTCCTAATATATTATACCTCCCAATAATATATTTTTTTTCAGACCTAACATTTACACTTATTGGGTTAAATGTTTCGAATTTACCATCATAATCGGTTTGACTTAATCTATAATAGTTATAACCAGATTCTGGATTTATATGTGTATAATTATATATTATACTATATGAACTATTACCAGCACCAGGTATTTTATATAATTCATTCCAAGCATAACCATCCATACTATGTTGAATGGTAAAGTAATCATTATTAGCTTGTGATGCTACTACCCATTCCAGTTCAACTGATGGGTCAATATACTCATCAACTACTTCCCCAACGAATGATACTAGTTGAATAGGTAATGCTCCTCCACTATAAAACATAAATCTCATATTAGGTCTTATACTTGTTCTTGTACCATCTCCTGTAGGATAACTCCCATCATTGTAATTATAAGCTGCTTTATTACTTGATGTAGTATAGTCAAATGCTGGATAAGGTGAAGCATAACTACCATCTCTATTCTCTAATTTAACTACTAGGTTATTTGAATTGTTATACGCAAAGTCTTGGTCTAATGTAATAGTGTTCCACCCATGAACAAATGTAATAGACCCACTAAAACATTCCGTATAATTTGTCACAGTAATATCCGATGTAACATCTTCTGCTGGGCTACCATCAAACTGAGTTGCTGATGTATGACCTAAAAATATTTTTTGATTATTCATAGTATATGATGATGGGCTACTATTATCAACATAAAACGAAACGGATTTAATTGTTCCAGCTGTATTAATTTCAGCTTGTGTGTAAATCATTTCAGACCAACTATAATCAAAATATCCGTATGCTGGTACTAGTGATGATTCCGAAGTTCCTGTACCTACAGTTGTTTCTGAATAACCACTAGCCATTTCAGTAACTGATATATTATCTATTTTGGCACCATAATCCCATGTAGCAGTATATCTAAAATCAATTGTATATGTTGTTCCAGCTGTAACAGATAATGAGCCTGTGTATTTACCGTTATCAGTAGAAGAAACACTGACTAATGTATGTATAGGGTTTCCAGCCGAATCATATAATTTTATTATTAATGTACTACCTGTGTAATCTTTGAATGCCCAATCAAACGAAACATCTATTGTGTTCTGTGTGGTCGTAAATTCTCTTGTGGCAAAGCTTATATCTTGAACACATGATTGACCCCCATAATCTATACTCGCATAATTTCCTGTAATATCTCCAGACGTACCATGACCACCAGAGTCATCTATTCTCCAAATATCATTCGAGGTACAACTAGCGTGATTAGTCCATTCATATTTCCATACAGCATCGGTTTTTGTGGTTGATGTAATATACCCCGTTGTTGATGACTCGAAATCGTTAGAATATAAGGTAGTTGTTTGAGAAATAACATTGTTTGTTATGAATAACATAACAAGTGTTATTATTAAAATTCTGATGTTATTTATTCGTACCATAAAACTATTTTTAACGTATGTTATTATCTATAAATAGTTAAAAAAAATGATTTCACAACCTAATAATCGATAAATCTATATTCCTACTATCAATACTAACATTTTTAACTATAACACTAACCTCATCACCAACTCTATATTTAATACCTGTATTATAACCAATAACACAGTGATTTTTTAGGTCTGAAGTGAATGTGTCTTCCCCTATTTCAGATAATCTTACAAGACCTTCACAATTATTTTCTGCCATTTCAACAAACACCCCATAATTAGTAACACTATTTATAACACCCTTATAAATCTTACCGACTTTGTCTGACATGTATTCACATTGTTTAAACTTAATTGAGTCCCTAGAAGCTTTCTGAGCTTTTATCTCTCTGTTAGATAGATGTTTACATTTTGGTTGTAATTTATTTTGTTTCATCGTATCTTTATTATTTAAAACTCTATCTAAGGTTCTATGCAATATGATGTCTGGGTATCTTCTAATGGGTGAAGTAAAATGTGCGTAATCAATAAACCCAAGACCATAGTGACCAATATTATCTGGTGAGTATTCGGCCTTTTGCATGGTCCTAATTACTAAGTTACTTACAATATTTTCTTCTGGACTACCTTTTACATCTAGTAATAATTGGTTTAACCCATATGTTATATCTTCTGAATTATTAATTTTTAATTCATAATCAAATTGTTTAACATATTCTTTTAATTCGTTTAATTTATTTTCGTCTGGTTCAGCATGTACTCTGTTTGGTATGGCAACTTTTTTCTTATTTAAGAATTGTGCGACTCTTCTATTAGCCAATAACATATATTCTTCTATTAGTTTATTGGAGTCCTTAGAAGTTTTAAAACTGATACCTACTGGTTTGTTTTCCTCATCTAATTTAAACTTAACTTCTCTACTATCAAAAGATATAGAACCATTTTTAAATCTTTTAGCTCTCATCTTCTTAGCTAATGTATCTAAATCTTTAATAGCGTTAACTATTTGTGAGTTATAATCTTTTGGTAATGATTCAAAAACTTCTGAATAATCCTCACCTTCAATAATTAACTGAGCTTCTTCATATGTAAACCTATGATTGGAGTGTGTTATTGTTCTACCAAACCATTCTTCTAATATTTTACCATTACTATCAAGTGTAAAGACTGCTGAGAAACACAATTTATCTTCTAATGGTCTAAGACTACAAACACCATTAGATAATCGCTCTGGTAACATAGGAACCACTCTGTCAACTAAATATATAGACGTACCTCTATTATAGGCTTCCTTATCTAAGGGGGTGTCTGGAGTTACATAGTGCGACACATCTGCTATGTGAATACCAACTCTAATATTATCACCAATAGTTTCAAAAGATAATGCATCGTCAAAGTCCTTTGCAGTATCTGGGTCTATTGTGAATGTTAGGATATCTCTCATATCCTTTCTTTTCTTTATTTCACTTTTTGGTATTCTTAATTTGATTCTATTAGCCTCATCTTCAACTTCTTCTTCAAAGCTATATGGTAACCCATACTCATGTAGTATAGAATGTATTTCTACATCATTATCTCCACACTCACCCAATACTTCTATGACTTTGCCATTAGGGTTCTTAGCACCCTCTTTCCAATTAGTTAATTGTGCAACTACTTTCTGACCATCCTTACCACCTAACAATTTTTTTATTGGGATGAATATATCAGTCTTCATCTTATTTGAATCTGCGATTAAGAAAGCAAATTTATCTGAAACCTCTAGAGTCCCAACAAACTTAGTTTTAAACCTATCAACAATCTCAATAACTTTTCCCTCAAAATCTCTTTTTTTACTATCTATTATTTCAACTTCAACAGTATCTAGATGTAATCCTCTATTGAGGTTTTTTTTATTTATGTATATATCGTTATCTAATTCATCACTAACTAAGTATGCTGAACCAGATGAATTTATTCTTAATTCACCCCCACATATATCTCCAACTTTAATTAACATAACCAATAATATTAAGCATTATAATCATTATTATTATTTATTAGTCTATACGAATATGTCCCATTTTCTGATGGTAAATCTGTATTTCCGTATAGTTTAAACCTAGTGTTTATATTTTTAAATACATTAAACCCAAAATATAGTTTTGAGGTCCTAATCAAATATTCAGTTATTATTCTAGGTAATTCTAAGGTATATTTTTCATCACAAAGATTTTCAAAATCTTCAATATCTTTAACCATATTAAAAACTGTTTCGTTGTTAGCACAAGATTCAATATAGAATCTAAATAACTTTTTTAAATGTTTAGTTTTTTCATTTATAACACCTACAGTTATTTTAGTTTCTGATGAACAATTTATCTCACCTGTGTATGGGTCAATACCACCAACAACGGATTTAGGTCCATCCCAACCACTAGTATATGTGTATGAATGTAGTATTTTCGTTTCTGGGTCTTCTGCTCTAATAAAAGCAACATCTTCCCATATTCTATCATCTGGAAAATAATGCAAACAAATACCAAACGTATCTATACTACTATAACCCCAATTATACTGTAGGGTATGGTACATCTCCCAGAAATTTTTAAACCCCTTATCACTTATTATTTTTTTTAATTTACTATCTAACATTTTTAATAAAATTTTTTATAACTCTATGATAGTCATCTTTTGTTTTACCAATAAATAACGGATGAACACCCATTAACTTTTTTTTGTATTTATCACTTTTATCTTTATTATCTAAACATTGAGTTTTAATTCTAGGATATTCCCTATTATTATTTAGATAAAAAACAAAAGAAGCCCATCTATCAGCAAAAATTTCTTCGTTTAGTGTATAATCTATAAAAATTTTTATATCTGGGTTTGTGATTCTATTCATGTGCTCTTTAACACCTAATTTATGTATCCTTTTATGATGAGCAACTTCATGATACATTATAAATAAAGCTTTATCATAATCAATATAACCTTCACTTATGGCGAACATAATTTTATCAAAATCAATAAAAATCTCTTCATCGCTTGCCATCCCAAATGTTGTTTGTACTAACTCAACATCGTTAATTTTTATACCATCAGATAGTTTTAGTAGAGACATGAAATCCAAACCACTATCTTCTGACATTATTTGTAATTTATCAATAAAATTCATTGTATTAAATAACTGAATCTAACTTAATTCATCAATTCGTTTCTTAAGATAGTTGTCCATTAAATCAATATGTTGAATCAAATATTTTCTTAACTTATGAAACTCTTCATCCTCAATATCATCAAAATTTATATTACCTTTAAAAGTGTAATGCAAACCTTCACCATGTATAGTGTTGCTAATATCTTTATAGGATTCCAATAGTTTAACACCATTTTTATAATTTTTTAAATCTTCATCAGATATTACATATTTTTCTCTAAGTTCTTCAACTCTTTTTCTACCTTCTTCGTTAATATTATCCATATTAAATTAATTTATATTAATTTTTTGTACTATCATTTTCTGTAAAAGTTTTTACACTACCATTTGTGACATCAGTAATTTTAAAACTTTCGATATTACCTTTTTTAACCATACCCTTACCCCATTCAAAGAATTCTGTAATGTGTCTATCATCCCAAAGTTCAACTTCTCTAATACTAGGGTTCGCATCTAAAATTTCTGAAAATTTATCAGCCTTGAATGTAAACGTGTCTGATTTATCATTACAGTATAGATGTTTTGGGTTGACTATGAAACCTAGTTTATTTAAAACATTCAAAACTTCAGTTTTTAATTTATCTCTCCTACCAGTTGCAATTATTGTTAATACATCTGATTTATTAAATTCATCTTCATAAGAACTCTTAGAATTCAATGATTTAAAATCGAATACATCAGTATCTAAAGATTCTTTTCTACCCCACCAACCACCAAATGGCCAGTCTTCACCAGTTTTAGCTTTATATTGTGCCGCACTAGGTCTATCAGCTGATAAATCCTTTTCACCAGTATCAACTAATGTACCATCAAAATCAAATACACTTAATTTAAGTGGTCCTTTATTTATGTCTTCTCTAAGTATTTCTTTAATTCTTGTTCTCATCTATTAATATTTAACTTATTGCAAATATATATTTTTTATTTTAAATAAACCAGTTAACTGCTAAAAATAATATAACACAAAGTACAAAACCAAATATAATATCTCTTATACTGATTTTATCAATATCATTTTCACTATCTAGTATATTACCGTAAATTCTTTTGGATGCAGAGCCAATCAGCTCTTTAGTTATTGGTCCATGGGCGCTAATTGATTGTTTCAATGCACCACTTATTTTTCTTAAGGTAACCTTCTTTTTTCTTTTAAGTTTGTTAATACTATTAATGTTATCACTCTCAAACTCTTCAAATATATCTATAACAGTATCAATATTTGGGTTTGTTTTACTTAACTCACCCATGATTCTATGTTTTAGTCTACTTCTTCTAGTTCTAAACCTCATTTTAATCATTTAACTGTTGTCTATTATCAATATTTTCAATAGAAGATTCATCTGACCTATCAAAAAATCTTTTAAATAGCTTATCAATTAAATTAATAATGAAAGTATAGCTTAATAATAGGGATAATAAAATAAAAACCATGTAACTTATTGCTCTGAATGTTGAACATGTGTTTAAAAACTCAAAAAATTGGACCATAAGACTTTAATTATATACTATAAATATACAAATAATTTATTAAAAAAGCAAGTTAAATCCTTTTAAATTATAAAAAACTTAATAAGTAGTCAAATTAATTACTGAAGATTTTTTAATATCTCCATATGTTAAAACTGTGTCTTGGTACGATACAAAAGATATCATTATTTTAGTTGTATCATTTAAACTATCTAATTCAAAGTTACCGTCAAAATCAGTGTAAATATAATTATTTGATGCTTCTCCAACAACCTCTATTCTAGCGGCTGGTATTGGTTCTTTTGTTTCTGAGTCTACTACCAATCCAGATAATAAACAACTAATTAGAATCTCTTTCATTAAATTAATTTCTTTTATTAAAAATATAAAAGATTGACCTATAAGTATAGTTTTTAATATTAAATTATTGTTAAGTTGTTATTACTTATTTGGTTTGATTAATCCATGTTCAATTAAATACCTATTAACTTCTTTTAAGGTTTCCGATTCTTCTTTTTTACCATTTACAAAGTCAATAAACTGAAGCTCACAGTATATAGCTTGTTCTTCACTAATACTAGGTAAAGTTTCTTTCCACTTAATAAAAGTAGCTTTCTTAAATTCTTCACTATTTTCATCTATTACAATCATATTATTTAAATGTTGTGTATTTACCATTTATGAAATTAATATGCTGTGATTTACCATTACTATGTATAATAACATGAGATTGTAACCAAGAACTAGGTCCCATATTATACCCAACCCTTAATTTGGTTGATGTCCCCACAGCTAAAGCGCCATCTTTTCTACCTGGACTATGATAATGACCAACTATAATCTTTGTGTTTAACTTTCTAAATTGTAGAAGACTACCTCTAGAACCATTAGAACCCATATCACCATGTTGACCTAATTCCCAACCCTTAACTTTATAAGAATCACCCCTACCTAAAGTTATGAATTTAGGGTATCTTCTATTTATGATTTCTGGTATAACACCCTTAACGTTTTCACCACCTTCACCGTGTTGCCTAAGTAGTATTGCTGAATATTCCATATACAATGGTGAATTCTTTGGTGTTGGTTGTTTTTTCCAATCACCACTTATTAACCATCTATCTATAAAATCATCATGATTACTTCTAACAATTACCACATTTTTATGTTTAGAAAAACTATCTAACCCTTCAAGCATTTCATCAACTTCTTTTTGTAGGTTATTTTCATCCCTAACTTCCTTACCGTATTGTATGAAAGGATTTTTCATTGTATGGTGACTTATTGAGTAACCATCAAACACATCATGTAATATTACATGATTTGGTTTTATCCTATCAAGCATTTTAGTTGTTGTAGATATTACAGTTGGGTCATGGTGTCCCCAATGTAAATCACCTAACACACATGCTTCAATCTTATCTATATTATTTATGGTAGTTTTACCATCTATAGTTATTGGTTTGTCAATAAAATTAGCTTCTAAATAATCAGCTTTATCTAATGGATTATCAAATTTAATAGCAACCTCTTTACCTTTAAACTTAACTTCATTATATAAATCACAGAAATCCCCATTATCTTCAGCTGAAACTTGCCTAACATGAAACGTTTTATCATTATCAATCTCAACTATAGCAAATCCAAGTACATGATGGAACTCACCCTTCTTACCAGCCTTAGAGTCTGTATAATTTCTAACAGTACAAGCACCACTCGTTAACATCATCTTTGGTTTAGAATCCTCAAGAACAGGTATTGTTTGCATTTGTAGTTTAGGATGACCAAATATACACGAGTTTACACCAGACATCGCTTCCATTCCACTCATAGGGTTGTGCGCTGTTGGATGTATTTTAACATCGGACATGATTGATAAGTACTGATGTATATCATGTCTACCAGCATCTAAATATGGTATAACTACTGGTGACCAATTCTCTTCTTGTTGTTGACCCATAGTCCATATGGATGTTGGGTTTTTATACCTACCAGCTATTACATGAACATCGGCTTTGATATGTTTTGAGTATTCAACTAAATTATTAAAGAATCTTAGATGAACTGGAGTGTTATTCTGAGCCCATGTAATTATAAATCTTTTCTTCTTCTTATCAAAAGTTCTAGCCTTAGCCTTTTCATATTCTGGAGAAACCACATCGTCTTTCTCAGATAGTTTTAACTTTTGAGATGCCCATTTTCTAACGGTTCTCTCTGACTTACCAGTGAATTCCATAAGAACTTGCATTCGTTCATCCCAAGATAGTTTTTTATTTTTATAGACTTCAGCGAAATACTGAACATCTTCATCTGTCATTTCTTTAAACTTCATAAACTAAATTTATATTTGCAAATATAATAATAATATTTTGATAAATCAACTTTTACCATACTTTTCTTCAATCAAGTATTTCCTTAAATTAATTTTAGCTTTATACAATATTGATTTTGATGAGTCTGGTGTTATGTCTAACATTTTTGAAATCTTTTCATGTGAATATCCATCCATAACATGTAAATTAAATATATTTTTATATTTTGGACTTAATTTTTGTATAGCCTTTAAAATTTCTAATATAGAATATTCTGATTCAACATAATCGTTAAGTTGTTGGTCAACGTTATAGATAAACTTATCATGATTAAATTCCTCATCTACTAATTTTATTTTAGTTTTTCTATATAAGTCAATACAATAATTATTTACCAGTTTTTTAAACCAAGCACCTAACTCGGAAAACGTATTACCATTAAACTTATTAAT
>Ga0181373_1000162_pt1 | contig 17039 bp, 15 predicted proteins | sample LowvirmetaG_3_FD_130159 | JGI IMG/M metagenome (GOLD analysis project Ga0181373, IMG submission 130159) | Marine viral communities from the Subarctic Pacific Ocean - Lowphox_09 viral metaG | ecosystem: Environmental > Aquatic > Marine > Oceanic | place: Subarctic Pacific Ocean | collected... | reverse complement strand
GCAGGCACTTCAGGCTCATCAGGTACAAGCGGTTCATCAGGCACTTCAGGAGCTACAGGTGATGCAGGTACAAGTGGCTCATCTGGTACTTCAGGTGCTACAGGTGATGCAGGTACTTCAGGTTCTTCAGGCACTTCAGGAGCTGCGGGTGATGCAGGTACAAGTGGTTCATCTGGTACTTCAGGTACAAGTGGTACTTCCCCTACAATAGCAAATGATGCTAACAATAGAATAGTAACTGCTGTAGGAGATGGTACTTTAAATGCTGAAGCTAATTTAACATTTGATGGTAATACTTTTGAATTACAAGGAACTAATTTTAACATTCAAGCAAATACTTTTAATCTTAATGGAGTCCCCACAGGTACTGATAATACTGTATTAGTTTTAAATAGTAGTGATGACATAGTTACAGATGAAATTGATTCAAGAGTTTGGGGTACTTCACTAATTGATTCATCTGGTTTTACTATGGCAGGTGATATTGATATGGATGGTTCAACTCTTGATATGAATGGTGGTGAAATAAGTAATGCCACAGAGGTTGGAGCACAAACAGTTAAGTTGGGTGACGGATCTGCAGGAAATCCTTCTTTACAATTTACAAGTGATAACAACACAGGAATTTATCACCCTTCCGCAGATTCGTTTAATATTCAAGCAGGAGGAGGTAATGTAGAATTAATTGTTAATACTAGTGGAGTAACAGTAAATGCTGGAGCACTTTCAATTCCAGGAATTAGCGATGTTTCAGCCTCAATAGCAGCAGCTAGTAGTGGAGGAGGTTCAGCATATCACACTTGGATAGGAGGAAGAGGAGAAAATACATCACAAGCAACATTTGGTACCCAATGGCGTGGTGGTATGTCAGGAAATTCCCTTGGAGGTAGTTTTGTTGTTAATGCAGATACTAACATGTTAACTGTAAGTAGTGGTACCCCTAGTGTAGGTGATACAGTATCAGCTAGTAATTATAAAATAATCACAGCTTTAATCCACCCAGCTATGAATTTTACTACCATTGACTGGTATGGACATTTTAGAGCATATTCAAATTGTGATGGTGAAGAACAACATATGGAAATATGGACTCTTGATGATGTAAATGATTTAGCAGGTTTTGGTACTACTACCTTAACTTTTAGAGGAGGAAATGAATGGACCTATGATAGCACTTCACCAAATATTAAACCTATTATCACATCTGGTAGCATTTCTCATACAGGAACTGAAACTACTGCGTTTATAGTAGTTAGCCACGTGCCTACTAACCCTGCATCCTCTATGAAGTTTGTATATAAATTTGACTTTACAGTAACTTAAAAAATAAATAAATATGTCTGAAGATACTACTTATAGGGGTATTTTACCTAAAATCCCTACAGCTTCACTCGATGGGAGCAACACAATAGAAATTGTTAATCAATTAGTAAATAGACTCAACTACACTTATTCAGAAATAGAACCAAAAACCAATCCTGCAGAGTGGGATCCTCCTGCAGCCTAAAGATAATGTAGACTAAATTTTTATTATATTTATAACAAAATAATATGCCCAATACTCCTATCTGGCCCGGATCATCTTCATTTTTCCCTGGGGAAACTCCTTTTGGATTTTATGATAATGATATTGATTTCCAAACTGATGCTGATAAAGTAGCTGTATTTTGTGCTCGTCGTTTAGGATACCCTTTGACAGATGTTGAATTACAAGATATTAGTTTTTATGCTGCATTTGAAGAAGCAGTAACTACATATGGTAATGAAGTATATGCTTTCCAAGCAAGTGAAAATTATCTTTCATTAGAAGGATCAACAACAGGATCAAATTTAAATTATAAACTCCAACAACCTAATTTAGCGGGAGTTGTTCGTTTATCTGAACAATATGGTGAAGAAGCAGGTGTTGGTGGGACTGTAAGCTGGGAAGAAGGTAGTTTATCTCTAACTAAAGGCCAACAAGAATATGATATGACAGCATGGGCTACAGGCTCAGGTATAGAAGCAGGAGACTTAGAAATTAAACAAATATTCTATGAATCTACTCCTGCAATTGTAAGGTATTTTGACCCATATGCAGGTGTTGGTACTTCTGATGTAGGAGGATTACTAGATCAATTTGGATTTGGAGGTTTCTCCCCAGGCATCAATTTTATGATGATGCCTATTAATTATGATTTACAAATTCTTCAAGCTATTGAATTTAATGATACTATTAGAAAATCTAATTTTAGCTTTGAATTAATAAATAATCAATTAAGAATATTTCCTATCCCTACTAAAACAGGAGATAAATTATTTTTTAAATATATCTTAAAATCAGAAAGGAATAGCCCCATAGTATCAGGTAGTATGGGGGTAGGTGTAGTAACAGATATTTCAACCGTACCTTATACCAACCCCACTTATTCATATATCAATTCTATTGGACGGCAATGGATATTTGAATACACTTTAGCTTTATCTAAAGAAATGTTAGGGTATGTAAGGGGAAAATATACAACAGTACCCATCCCAGGAGCTGAAGTTACCCTTAATCAATCAGATTTAATAGCATCCGCTAATGAAGGTAAAGTTGCTTTGATTGAAAGATTAAGAGCATACTTAGAAGAAACATCAAGAAATAAGTTATTAGAAAAAAAAGCAGCAAATGCTGAGTTTATACAAAAGGATCTTAGTGCAGCACCCTGGACAATCTTTATAGGCTAATGGCATTTTTCGGAAGACAAAGAGATATAAACTTATTTACAACTGTTAATAGAGAGTTGTTGGGTGACATTGTTACTCAAGAGTGTGCATTCTACAAATACAGACTAGATCAAACTACTATAAATATTTATGGTGAATCTGCTGAAGATAAGTATTATGATGGTCCTACATTATTTAATTGCTTAATTGAAAGACAAGATCAAACTAACCCCATTGATGATATGGGTCTTCCTGATTTTGAATGGCCTATCACTTTTAAATTTTTACGTGAAGATTTACAAGATGCTAGTGTAGTACCTGAAGTAGGAGACCTAATTTTATATTATGGGGGATATTATGAAATAGACAATACTAATGCTAACCAATTTGTTGTAGGTAAAGATCCAGACTTCCCTTATAACATTAACCCACTTAACCCAGGATTAGAAATATTTGGATCTAATTTCTCTATAATCTGTGAAACACATTATGTTCCTGGAGATAAACCGGGTATTAAAAGAGTAAGATTATAATGGCTACTAAAGGAAGAATACCAACACCTAAAACTCAAGCAGAAATTGCTAATGGGTTAATTGAACCTTTTGATACAACAAGAGGTAATCCAAATCAACCCCAAGAACTTAATAGGGGAAATAAAAACTCCCTTAGAGATGATACCTCAAAACCATTCTCAGTAGGCATTAAGGATATAGACGAATCTATAATGTACTACTTTGTAAATGTTATTAAACCTTTTGTAGTACAGAATGGACAACGGATAGAAGTTCCTCTTGTTTATGGTTCTCCTGAAAGATGGAAAACTGTACAGCGTGATGGGTATATGAGAGACCAAAGAGGTAAACTTATGTCTCCTGTTATAATGTTTAAGCGTAATACTTTAACCCCTATAAAAGGTTTATATAATAAATTAGATGCTAATCACCCTGTTAATGTAGCTTATACTCAAACTTCATATAATAGACAAAACGCTTACGATAAATTTAACATTTTAAATAATAGGGTTCCTGTTAAAGAATTTAATACTGTAGTAGTACCTAATTATGTAAACATTACTTACAGTTGTATAGCTTATACTTATTATGTAGAACAATTAAATAAAATTGTTGAAGCTATGAATTATGCTGCTAACTCTTATTGGGGAAATCCTGAAAGATTTAAATTCAAAGCAGATATAGATTCATTTACTACTATAACTGAAGTGAGTGCTGGTAAAGAACGTACAGTTAGAGCATCATTTGATATAAACCTAAAAGGATATATCATACCAGATATTCCACAAAAAGATCTTACAGTAGACAAGAAACGCTTCAGCTATTCTCAAATTGTTATCCAACAAGAAACAACAGCAAATTTAAATGAGCTTAACGAAGCTCAAATAAATAAACCTATTGATACCCGAAATCCTCAAAATACTGACACAAATATTTTTCTCTAATGTTTTTTTAGAAAAAGGTTGATATTTATAGCAAATGGTTTTATCCAAAAATTTAAATATTTATTAAAAATGAGTGAACAAATTAAGTTATCCCAAGAAGAATTAGATTCTATCAAGCAGTTACAAAACCAACAACAAACTCTTATTGGCCAATTTGGTCAAATAGAGTATCAAGTACAGTTGTTGGAGTTACAAAAAGACCAATTAGTGGAAACTATGGGTGAGTTGCAAAAAGAAGAAACAAAAACTGGACAAGAACTAACACAAAAATATGGAAACGGAACTGTCGATTTAGAGTCAGGAACGTTTACAAAAACGGAATAAAATATTTTAACAATATATCAAAATGGCAGAACAAATAGTATCACCTGGAGTATTTACAAGAGAAAACGACCAGTCATTCATAACCCAACAACCTGTAGAAGTAGGAGCCGCAATTGTAGGTCCTGCTGTTAAAGGTCCTGTTGAAATCCCTACTTTAGTCACTTCTTATAGTGAATATGTGAATAAATTTGGTTCTACTTTTGTAAGTGGAGGTAGAGTTTATTCTTACCTAACAGGCAATTCAGCATATAACTACTTCCAAAATGGTGGTAATACTTTATTAGTAACTCGAGTTACAACAGGTTCATTTACACCTGCTACTGCTTCTATTGAGAACGGACAACTTCCAACAGGCACTTTACCAACCTCAGCAGATGCTCTACTTACTAGTATTAACAGCAATCCAACTGATGGTGTTGATGCAACTTATACTTCGGTTGCTTTAACAAATGATGGTTCAGGTACAGGCGCTGTAGCTACAGTTGTAATTAGTGGAAATACTATTTCAAGCATTACAATAACAACTGCAGGTAGTGGATACGTCGCTGGCGATACATTAACGATAGCTGGAGGAGATTTGGGTGCGGGTTCAACAGCAGCAACAATTTTATTAGTTGCAGGTGATATTGTAGGTTCTCCTACTAGTAGTACTTCCTTTAAGTTAAAAACTATTTCTGAAGGTACTATTATGAATAGTGATGGTACTTTAGGAAGTGATGGTCAATTATCAACAGGTACTGATGATAATGTTAGATGGGAAATCTCATTTGCAGATACCGGATCAGGTACATTTAATCTCCTAGTTAGACAAGGTAATGACTTAACTAATGATAAAATTGTATTAGAAACATACGCAGGTGTATCACTTGATCCATTCCAAGACAACTATATTGCTAAAGTAATAGGCGATATGAAACAAACCCTTGTTTCAGACGCTGATGGAAACAAGTATCTTGAAGTAACTGGTTCATATGCTAATAAGAGTAATTACATTTATGTAGATGAGGTATCATCTCCAACTCCTAACTTCTTTAACAATGTAGGTAATGCTGCCAGTGATGAATTTAAACAATCCATCCCAGTTGTAGCAAGTGGTTCATTTGGAACCGCCGTCGGAGATTTGTGGGACACAGGTGAACAAGCTTTATTTAATGAGAAAATTGATACTAATACTCAAGGATTAAGAGCTGAAGATTATAGTGATGTGTTTAGTTTGTTAACTAACGATGATGAATATCAATTCAACGCAATCTCTGCCCCTGGATTAATCCACGGTGTATCAGCACATACTGGCGTATTAAACACATTAATATCTAATACCCAAAATAGAGGTGATGCAATCGCCGTAGTAGATCTTAGTAAATATAATGCTACTATAACTAGTACTACTAACCAAGCATCTGCTATTAATTCAAGCTATGCTGCTTCATACTGGCCTTGGTGTCAAGTTATTAACCCTGACACAGGAAAACAAAATTGGGTACCAGCTTCAACATTAATCCCAGGTGTATTTGCCTTTACAGATAATGCAGCTGAACCATGGTTCGCACCTGCAGGTATTAATAGAGGTGGATTAGATACAGTAATCAGACCAGAAAGAAAATTACAAAGATCTCAACGAGATACTTTATATGAAAGTAATGTTAACCCAATTGCTAATTTCCCTGCAACCGGAACAGTAGTATTTGGTCAAAAGACACTACAAAAGAAAGCATCAGCACTTGATCGTGTAAATGTTAGAAGGTTATTAATTGCACTTAAGAGCTACATTGGACAAGTTGCTAACAACTTAGTATTTGAACAAAATACAGCAGCAACAAGAAACAATTTCTTAGCCCAAGTAAACCCATACATGGAAAGTGTACAACAAAGACAAGGTGTTTACGCCTTTAAGGTAGTAATGGACGCTTCAAACAACACTCCTGATGTAATTGACAGAAATCAGATGGTAGGCCAGATTTTCTTACAGCCAACTAGAACAGCAGAATTCATAATTCTCGATTTCAATGTATTGCCAACAGGAGCTGAATTTCCAGCATAATAAGAATTAGAAATTGTAATATTTATAATAAAACACGACAATGGCAGTATTAGATCCCAACGAAATATTTTTCACCCCGTTTGAACCAAAACAACAAAATAGGTTTGTTTTGTATGTAGATGGATTCCCAGCTTACCTTATCAAAGGATTAGGAGCAGTAAAAGTCACACAAGGTACAGTTGAATTAAATCATATTAATGTTCAAAGATTTGTAAAAGGCAAAACTAAATGGGACCCAATCTCAATGACATTATTTGATGCGATCACTCCTTCTGGAGCCCAATCAGTAATGGAATGGGTAAGATTACACCACGAATCAGTAACAGGCCGAGATGGTTATTCTGATTTCTACAAAAAGGATATGACAGTAAATGTCTTAGGTCCTGTAGGTGATGTAGTTTCAGAATGGATCATTAAAGGTGCTTTAATAACCGATGCATCATTTGGTGAATACAATTATGATAATGAGGGTGCTGTTGAAATCGCAATGACAGTACAACCTGATTATTGTGTGTTGAATTTCTAATACAAGTCAAAATATATAAAGAAAGACGTACTTCGGTACGTCTTTTTTATTCTGTTATATATTTATATCAAACAAATAAAGTTATTATAAATGAGTGAATTAAAATTCCCAACCGAAATGGTTGAATTGCCTTCAAAAGGCTTAGTTTACCCTGAGGAAAATCCTCTTTCAAGTGGTAAAATAGAAATGAAATATATGACGGCTAAGGAAGAAGATATTCTTACTAACCAAAATTATATTAACAATGGAACAGTAATTGATGAATTATTAAAAGCATTAATTATAACTAAAATTAATTATAATGACCTAATCGTAGGGGATAAAAATGCTATTATGGTAGCAGCCCGTGTTTTAGGTTATGGTAAAGATTATAGTTTTACATATGAAGGAGAAGATCATACAGTTGATCTTTCTCAATTAGATAGTAAAGAGGTTAATGAAAAAGACTTTACCAAAGGAAAAAATGAATTTTCTTTTACTCTTCCTACATCTGGAACTTTAATTACTTATAAATTATTAACCCATGGGGATGATAAAAAAATAAATAACGAAATTAAAGGTCTTAAAAAATTAAATAAATTATCTTCACCTGAATTATCAACCAGACTAAAACATATGATTCTCTCAGTAAATGGTGATGCTGAAAAAAAATCAATAAGAGAATTTGTTGATAATTATTTTTTAGCTAAGGATTCTAGAGCATTTAGGGAACATATAAAAACAACCCAACCAGACGTAAATTTAAAATTTGAAATAGAGAGACCAGATGGTGATGTCAAGGATATTGACATTCCTGTCGGTATCACGTTTTTTTGGCCTGACCTCTAATTATAGAAAACAATTATTTTCTCATATTCATGAAATAGTTTTTCATGGTAAGGGTGGGTATGATTACTATACAGTATATAATATGCCTATATGGTTAAGGAATTTTACTTTTCAACAGATTAATGAACATTATCAAAAAGAAAAAGAGGCTTATGATAAATCAAATTCTAAAGGTAGCACTGTGATAGATAGAAGTGGTATTATAAAAAAACCATCATCTTCAAGTAAAGAGTCAAAACCTAAACGAGCAACATATTAAAATTAAAGGGGATACAATTTCGTATCCCCTTAATATTTATAACAAATAACTAGTATGGGTTTAGAACAATCAGCTAAAGAAGCAAGAGCAGCAGCTAATGAACTAGAAGGTTCTTTTGGTGAATATAGAGATGCCCTGAGAGCTAGTAATGAAGCACTAGGTAATAAAATAAATAATATAAAAGAAGCTAGCTCTCTATATGGTCAGTTAGATGGTCAATTACGAAAACTTCAAGATCAAGAAGAAGGAATAAACCGCTTAAATGACCAACAACTTGAACAAATTAGAAGTAAAGCTAATTCACAAGTTGCAGAAATTCAAAGACGTGGTGAAGCCTTAACAGTAAGTAAAGAGGAACTTCTTTTAGATAAAAATAAAAAGAAATTACATGCGGGTAATGTTAGATTAAGACTTAACCAATTAGTTGCTACTAAACAAATTACTAAAGCCGAAGCTGAATTAATTGAAGCCACAAAACAAAACTTTAAAATAGAAGAAGAAGCTTTAGGTTTAATAGAAAAAGAAATTAGCCTTAGGGAAAGATCTAATAGAGCTTTAGGGGTTAGTGGAAAAATTTTAAAAGGAATTGAAAATAGCTTAGGGGATTTTGCTAAAGCTTTTAAATTAGATCAAGTTGCTAAAGATATGGAAAATGCAGCTGATGAAGTTGCTAGATTAAACCAAAATTTTGGTAGAACTAGAGTCCTTATGGCTGGAATCAAATCAGCTGGTAAGGGTTTAGTAGAAACTATAACAGATCCTACAGTTATTATAGCGGGCATTGCTAAATCATATAGTGAATATGAAAAAAGTGCAAGAGAAATAAGACAAGAAACAGGGGTATCAGCTGTAACTTTAAGTAAAATGACCAATTCAGCTGGTACCTTTAATGATAGTATGGTATCATCTATTGATGCCGCTAAAACTATTGGTTCTCTTACAAAAGAAACCGGTATGAATGTTGCAGCAACTTTTAGCCCCAATACTATTACAGCTGCTACTGAACTTACTACATTACTTGGGTTAGGTGCTGAAGAAACAGCTAACATGGCTTTAAGAGCTGAGGTATTTGGGGATGATTTAGGAAAAGCAGGAACCCAAGCTGAGGGTATAGTACAGGATTTTGCAAATCAGGGTAAGGGGGCTGTAAACCTAAAGGCAGTTATGTCAGATGCAGGTAAAGCTTCAAATTCTTTATCTATGAGTATAAAAGGAGGTCAAGAGGGCCTTATAAAAGCCGCTGCAGGAGCTGCTGCCTTAGGTATTAATCTTGCTAAAGCCGAAGGAATTGCTGATAGTTTACTTAACTTCCAATCTTCTATTGAAGCTGAAATGGAAGCTGAACTTTTAACAGGCAAGCAAATCAATTTAGAAAAAGCCCGAATGGCTGCTTTAAATAATGATATGGCTACTTTGACAGAAGAAATAGCTAATAATACTGAAATTCAAGCAGCATTCTCCTCAGGAAACAGAATCCAACAAGAAGCCATTGCTAAATCTTTAGGAATGTCTAAAGATGATGTTGCTAAGATGATTTTGTTAAGTGAAAAAAATAGCAAATTAACGGATCAACAACGAGCAGATGCAGCAGGTATTACTATTGAAGAAGCAAAACGATTAGGAACCCAAGAACAAATTTCAAAAGCAATTGAAAAAATGACAGCAGCTCTTGCTCCTGCTCTTGGTATTTTTGCATCTCTTCTTTCTAACAGTGCTGTGCTTTATACTACTATGGCTGCTGTAGGAACTATAATGACAGTTAAGTTATTAGGTAGTGCTATTTCATTTGGTAAAGAGATGAAAGATACTCTTAGCACTACTAAAGACATAGCAAAAAATCTAGCAAAAGGATTTGCAGGAGGTAAAGAAGGAGGGGGAATGTTAGGGGGTATAAAGGGAGCAGCAAAAGGACTAATGGGAGGAGAGGGAGATAAAGTAAAAAAAGCAGCTGATAGTACAAAAGGTGTTAAAGGAGGTCAAGGTAAAGGAATAAAAGGATTTCTAAAAGGATTAGGAGATGGTCTAGCTTCTATAGGTAAACAAGCAGCAAATGTAATAAAAGGTGGTTTAGCATTAGGTGTTGTAGGTGTTATTTTAGGGGGTTCATTTGCTTTAGCCATGAAAATGGTTGAAGATGTAGACCCTGTACAGATGATAGCATTTTCAGGAGCTTTAGCTATATTTGGAGCTACAGCAGCCCTAATAGGTAAATTAGGATCTCAAGTAATGCAAGGAGCTGCTGCTTTATTAGTCATGGGATTAGCTTTGGTTCCCGCAGCATTCGCCTTCAGCTTACTAGAGGGACTAGATACAGATGCTCTTATAGCATTTTCAATAGCATTGCCCTTATTGTCATTAGCAGCAGCTGGGTTAGGATTAATTGCTCCTCTTATAATAGCAGGATCTGTAGCAATAGGAGCATTAGGATTAGCTATGTTACCTTTAGCAGCATCATTTCAAATGTTAAATGGGGCTGATTCCACAGGAATAGTAACTAGTTTAGCTGTATTTGCTGGGTTAGCCCCCGGGCTAATGTTAGTTGCTGCTTCTTTATTTTCAATTGCAGGAGGATTAGGAGCCATGGCATTAGCAGGTATAGCTGCTCTCCCTGTAATGGCTGGTTTAGCAGGTTTAGGAACAGTTGCTACTGGTATATCTTCAATTTTTGGAGGAGATGAAGAAGGAGGTGAAGAAGCTACCCCTAAAGATAGTGATAATGCTATCTTAGCAGAAAAATTAGATCAAATGAATGCTACACTAAATGCTATTTTAACTAAAGAAGGCACGGTTATGTTAGACAGCACAAAAGTAGGAACCGCTTTATCAGTAGGATCTTATAAATTACAATAATTTTTAATATTTATAACAAAATAACAACTATGTCAATTTTAAATTCTTTCACTGCCAACGGATCTATTCTCTCAAATTTGAATGGTCAACAAGGCCCCCAACCAGATTTCGCACAATCTAAATTACATGATGAGTACTCTATAAATGGTGACCCATTTGTAAAACAACAACCATCACCATCAACCTTAAGTCTTAAAGGCATTACACCTCTAGGGGCTTATAAAAATAATGCTCCTGAAGGTCGATCATTCTAATAGATGCCTTTAGTAGACCTCAAAACTAATCTAAAATCCCTAAAATATGGGAATGACAGGTTAGGTAATGGAAGTAGTAGAGAACCCTTTATTACCGAACCTATACCTGAAGGGGATACCCCTGGGGCTTCTACAGATTTTATCCTTAGACAAGGAGCTATTAGGAATAGTGGTAAAGATGTTTCAAGATTAACAAAACTTCTTTTTTCAACTACTAGAGGTTTATTATTTACTGCAGGTAATAACCTCCTTTCTAGAACATCAGTAAAAACAGAAGCCACATTAGGACCAGCATATGCCGGAGGTGCTATTAACCAAGGGGTTTATTTACCCACTTCTACAATAGCCCAATCATTAGCGGGTTTTTCAGGCACTCATTTAAATTTATTAGGAATTAATCCTGCTTCACCTACAGCAGGGGTTGTTGAAGGAGACTTATTCCCTGATGGAGGTCTCATTAGATATAGTAATGCTGTAAAACTAAACGAAAGTATTAATGAAAATCGATTAGTAGAATTACTTGATAGTAAAATTTTAGGAGGTAGACCTTCTGTAGTTTCTTTGGTTTCTCAAGATCCTTTAGAAATATTGTCGTATGGAGGGGGTCCTGGATCAATATTAGGGATAGGTGAAACTAAAATAAAAAGAACAACCAATACTACAGGCATCAATGAATATGGTAATCCTGAAGGTGGGTATAAAAAATTAGCCCAAACAAAAGCTAGTAATGCTAAAACATCTTTAGATTTAAGTAATTTATTAGGAGTTTCTAATGAATATTTTATATATTCTGAAATAAGCAATGTACTAATCCCAGACCCCGATCCTGAAATTTTAGGTGTAAATCCTGAAGATGGATCCCAATTAAAAAGATTTGGTCCTCAAGATGATAATAAGACATTAAGTACATTAGAAGATAGTGGAAGCCTTGTTAAGATTTCTAAAGAAGATTCTCAAGTTAAAATAGCTAATGCTAAAACAACCTTTAACCAAAACAACCCTTCAGGATCTTTAGATACTATTACATATGGTGTTGCTAGTGATAACAAAACAGTAACTCTTGATTCAGCATATATTGGACCATCATCAGGTTCATACTCTACTGTTAATAAGAGCAGAACCTACAACCTTAACCCAGATTTTAAACGTTATAGATATGGAAATCCTGGGTTAGAAACAGGCAAAAAACAATATACTTATACTAAAGATAAATTTAATGCTACTAATACTAGTAAATTAAATACTTCTACAGTAAATGAAAAGCCTGATAACGATCAATTATTTAAATTTTATTTAAATTTAGTTAATCCCCAAACTCCTGGAGCAAATAATTATTTATACTGGCAAGCATATGTTGATAATTTTAATGACCAAGTAGGGGCTGAATATGATTCATTTACTTACACAGGTAGGGGTTATCCTTCATACCGCTATAAAGGATTTACCAGATCAATTAGCTTAGATTTTACTATTGTAGCTACATCCCCAGACCAAATGATTCCTATTTATACTAAATTAAATGACTTGATTCAAAATTTAGCTCCAAATTATAGTAGTAATGGTTATATACGTGGTAATTTTGTTAAATTAACATTTGGAGATTATCTTAACAACGTTCCGGGGATTATTAATGGCTTTTCAATAAACCCAATATTTGAAGCTGGTTTTGATATAGGAGGGAGTGATTCTCAATTTATTACATCTGGAAAACAATTACCTAAAGCAATAAAAATAAGTGGATTCAACTTTACTCCAATTGCTAGCAATGATAATAGATTAATAAGTAGTGATAGTAAATTTATCTCATACTAATGGATAGATATAACAACATACCAATACTTCGTACTCCTGCTGGGAAGAGATATAGGGCTAATACTAAATATCCTGAAATTCCTTTTAATAATAATGATATATATGTTATAGCGGAACAAGGAGATAGGTTTGATTCATTAGCCTTTCAATATTATGGAGACACAAGTTTATGGTGGATAATCCCTGCAGCAAATCCCCGTTTTAAACCAAATAGTATTTATCCTGAAAGGGGCCATCAAATAAGAATTCCATCTAATGTATCAGGTATTATAGAAGAGTATAACATTTTAAATCAATAAGTTATGGGAAAAATCGTTGGAGAAGTTTTTGAAGAGTATGTTCAAAAACAAATTACTGTTAGACAAAGTAAGTTAGGCAGTACAACATATGATAATGATCTTCTTACATATACTACAAGTAAAGATAGTTGGCTAAGACTATCCTCAGGAGTAAATGTAGACCAAGAAAAACTTACTAAACTCCCTAACATTCCTCTATCTGAATTTTCAGAAGGAAATTCTTTAGCTTCAAGCTATGTTTTATTTGGAGGTGCTAACAATATTAATAGATCTTCTAAACCTAAAGGAGGCCTTATAAGCACTTACACTGATTCAATATTAGCCAATGCTTCTTATGGTTTTGACTCTACCGCTGAGTATGGTCTTGTTCCTTTACCTGGAGTAACTTCTTTTAATATTAAACCTAAAAATAATGGTTCTATAACAGAAGGTGAAATTAAAATTAAATGCTATAATATTCAACAATTTGACCATATTGAATCCCTTTACTTAAGAATAGGGTATACTTTATTATTAGAATGGGGACACACAATTTATTATAGAGATGAAAATAATCTAGAGACCCAAATTACAGATAATACTGATAGTGTATTACGGAAATTTATTGCTGGAGATAAAGGAGATGACACTGATCCGCAATCACACATTTTAAATGAAATAGCAAAAGCCCGCAAAAAATCAGCAGGTAACTACGATGCTATAATAGGCCGAGTAACAAATTTTGATTGGAGTGTATCCCCAACAGGAGAGTATGAAATTTCTATCTCAGTTATTTCTCCTGGAGCTATAATTGAATCTTTATCTGTTTCAGTTGTTCTTCCTAATAAAAGAAAGGAAGAAGGGGATGAAGAAGGAGAAGATAACACAGGAATAGTAGATCCTATAGAATCTACAACTATAGGAGGAATTTTATCAAGTTTTAAAAAAGTATTAAGTCAAGATTTTGGATTTCTTGGATCATTCCGGAAAGCAAAAACTGATTTAGGAGCTTTATCTGATATTTCTGATGAATCAGAAAATGGTAATAATTTTGAATATTTTTATGTACCCAAATCTCTTACAAATGCTAATATTGCTACTGCTGCTTCTATAGGTACAGGAGCTTTTAATGACCCAAAAGACCAATCCAGCATACCCACTAGGGAAATAGTTGCTATAGAGCCTAAAAGTTTTGATTCAAAATCCGAAGATTCGGATTCTGATAGAGTATTTTATGTAAAATTTGGAGCTTTATTAAGAATAATTCAAAATTTTCTCTTATTATATAATACTGATGAAATTGATAGTCCTCCTATAATATCTATAGATTGGAATTACAATGATAATAAATGTTTTATACCTTTAACAGATTTATTTTCTTCAAATCCCTCAATTTGTGCTATTCCTTCTCGGTTTAAATCATCATTTGAACGAAAAGGTTGGTTTTGGTCATCTAATAAAACAATAAATTTCTCTGCTCTTAATAACGTATTAGGAAAAGATTGGTTTGGGAAATCTGACTATGAATATAACTTTATGCATATCTATTTAGGTATAGATAATCTTTATTCTCTTCTTAGAAATAATATAAACAGTGAAGGTGAACTTGCTTTAATAAATTTTTTAACAGCCATATGTACAGGAATTAATTCTTCTTTATCTAACCAAACAGAATTTACTCCTTTTGTAGATACTGATACCAATATACTTCACATAGTCAATAAAAGAAACTCAGAACCTATACTTGAAGACCCCCCAATTCCTTCTAAATTTCAAATAGGATATTTACACAATAATGGTGTTGAAGGTTTAAATGGTATTAAAATTGGTAGTTTTGTAAAAGATGTATCAATAAAATCAACTCTTCCACCTAACTTTGCAACCCAAATAGCTATAGGAGCACAAGCAAATGAAGAAGATATACCTACTAATGCAACTCCCTTTTCTGATTGGAACACAGGATATACTGACAGAATTGTTCTTAAAAAAACATCCCCAAAAAGTAAAACAGTTGAAGAAGAAACTCAAGAAGCTGAAATAAACGAAGCATTTAACAATACGGTATATAATACTAATGAAGCTGCTTATCTTTATTCTAATTTTATATACGATGAAGATTTTACTAAGCTATCTACAGATATAAATACATATTTTAAAAATGATAGTGCTGAAAAAATTAAATCTACACCTGGTTTTACAGCCCCTATTTTAATTCCTATTTCTTTATCTCTTGCATTAGATGGGCTTTCAGGAATGAAAATATTCCAAAAATATACTATTACAGATGATTTTTTACCTCAAAGTTATAGAGATAATATTGAATTTATTATTAAAGGTATAAATCATACAATTGATAGTAATGGGTGGATAACTAATATTGAGGGACAATTTATGCCCAAATCAAAAAGAAATAATTCTTAATCTATATTTATTGGTATGCCATATATTCCTAAAAGTAGAATACAACCCAATTTATATACTGCTGGGAAAGACTATGTAGTTAAAAGTACCCTAGAACCTTACACAGGATATTACTATAGAATTTATACAGGTCAAATTTTTACAGGTAAAAACCCTGATGATAAACCTAATTTTCCCTTAATTCCTCCTCCTAACCAACCAGTCCAGATAAACCAAACCCAAGTTTTCATTAAAGATAATCTTGCAAATGAAAATTATAAAGCTTTAAAAGGAATTACTGGAAATAATTTAAGAAACAACCCTCAACTATTTTATACTCAACCTACTGAATCAGATTATCAATTAGGTGAATTTAGAAGATATTTTTGCAAAAAGAAAAATGAATTTATATACATTGAAATATCAAAATCAGATTATGATGATCTAGCCCAGAAAAACCCAACAATTAATTTTCAAATGTGGGCTCCTTTCGATATTCCTTGGACATTGGTTGGAGAAGAAAAACAAGTATATTATATTAACCGTAATATAGTCTTTTTAAAAGAAAAAAATGAAAAATTCCACGGTTTGGGAAAATATCTTCAAGAGAAATATTTAAGGTACTATAAACCCTGAATATTTATAACGAAGAACCACTAGTTTATGGCACAAAAATTTATTATAGACAAAAACTTAGGAGCATTTTGTATTCCTTACAAATTGTCAAGTACTTCTACGGTACCCGTTTCTGGAAGAATAAGTTTATATAATAGCCTAAAAGTAGCAAACGTTAATAGAATTGATATAAACAAATCAGATCTATCTCGGAACGACTTATCGAATTATTTAAATACTAGCAGTAAAGGCACTATAACACTGTATAGTAAAGAATTTCCTACTAGCTATGCGATATTTTCTTACACATCTATAGTAGAAGACCTTAACTATGTAACCTTCATCCTCACACCAGGGGCAATTGCAAAATCCGAAAACATCCCTTTCTCACTAGAAGAAGAAATATGTTTGATGTTGGATTATAATGATGGAACGGGTGGACCTGGTGGTACATCTGGAACATCTGGTACTTCGGGTAATGGTACTTCGGGTACTAGTGGGCATGATGGTACTGATGGTTCTGATGGCACATCTGGTACTAGTGGTACTGATGGTACTGATGGCTCTGATGGTACAAGCGGTACTTCAGGTACAAGCAGTACTTCAGGCACAGGCGGTACTTCAGGTACAAGCGGTACTTCAGGTACAAGCGGTACTTCAGGTACAAGCGGTACTTCAGGTACAAGCGGTACTTCAGGTACAAGCGGT
>Ga0181373_1000160_pt1 | contig 17129 bp, 26 predicted proteins | sample LowvirmetaG_3_FD_130159 | JGI IMG/M metagenome (GOLD analysis project Ga0181373, IMG submission 130159) | Marine viral communities from the Subarctic Pacific Ocean - Lowphox_09 viral metaG | ecosystem: Environmental > Aquatic > Marine > Oceanic | place: Subarctic Pacific Ocean | collected... | reverse complement strand
ATTTGTCAAGGCCAAGCGGTTGCTTTAACGGACAATTTTTGACCGAGTGGCTAATTTTTGTTTCATAGTTATGTAAAGTATTTTAGACAATCGACTTGACAAGGCCCTAGAAACGTGTTACATTTGATAGAGACGGACAGTTTTTGTCCATCTTATTTTTTTATTTACTTTCTCATAGTTATGTAAAGTTTTTTTTAATTTACTTTCTCATAGTTATGTAAAGTTTTTTGAAGAAACGGCAAAATATGTCGCTTCTATGGGCGAACTACGCTTATTTTTTGGCTCATAACTTTCTCATAGTTATGTAAAGTTTTTTGAATACCGACTTTTTCGTCGGTACTACCGATTTAATCGTCGGTGTAACCAAAAAGTCGGTCTAGGGCTTCGTAAAATTCAACGCCCATCGCCAATACATCAATATCCGGCTTGATTTCTGGATCAAAATCCGGGCATAAAAGAAAATGATGTTGCGGATCATATACGAGGAAGTGAAACACCTGCGTATCCAGACACAAACAATAGAAGAAGCGATTTTGTCGAATGACTTGAGCCACTAGAAACTTTTCGATGTGGACTCCATTGTTTATTCCAATCAGATCTCCTTTTTTAAAAATAAAATCTGTAGACATCAATCCCCTCCATGTTCATCAATACATCCTCCCAGTATTGAACGGTCATGATTGCAACTGCAAACTGACAGAGAACTTCATGACTAGCAGTTCGATGATAGTCGTCCTCTAATTGCATGCAGTAATCCCAGAGAATCATTACGATCTCCTCTACGTCTTTGTATTTCGGGCTCATCGCAAGACCCTCCCCAGTAGGGTAGTAGGGGGGTAGTACCCCAGTAGTAGGGTCATTCTTTTCCCTCAAGTATTCTGATCTTGCCGGCCTCTATCATTCTTTCAAGGGACCCACTAGTCATCACGCAGTGATTGCCATCAGCATATCTAATTTCATAGCTCGTAGTCCAATTGAACAATGGCTCTTCAGACCACGTACCAGACTTTATTTCGTTAACAATCATTCCGACTTTGCCATTGTCGATTATCAACAACCCGACTAATGATTTGGGCGGCTTCATTTTCTTAGAGCCTCCAGCACAAACTTGCGTGTGTAATTTAATGTTGGGCCGATTCTTGTAATGTGTGGAATCAGGACCGGTAGACCCGTAGGTGCATCTGTAGATACTGCAGAGACAACCCCAACAACTCTTCCCTCTTTATTGAACACCACTGAGCCTGAAGAACCAGGCCATGCGAAGTTGCTTATTAGCAGGTATGAGCCATCAGTGCCGGAGACGCGTCCATTGAAGTTTAGAAAGTATTGGTTGTTTGGGTTTCCACAATAAAAAACTTCTTTCCCTATCTCGACATATTTTGAGCTTCGATAGTCTATCGCTTCCGTATACATCAGCTGTCTTTCTGGTACAACGATTGCTATGTCTCTAAAGTGATCGACATGCTTCACCGTCGCAGAGTAAGAAAACCCGCTTCTTTCTGTAATAAAAATTTGATCCATGCCCTCGACGACATGTGCTGCTGTGATAATAAAGTGCTGGTCTTTGATTTTAAAATAATTCCCAGAACCGGTTATTGCACCACCACCTGATGAAGGAAACGCATTCATGATTACAGCAGAAGTGTATGCGTTCTTCAAACCCTTCTCAGCAAAGAAGTATAGTTCCTTATGGTATGAGGAATTAAACTCTATGTGATTAGGTTGATCTGATGGTAATAGCAATGTAAGTAAAAGTGCTAAACGTCCCATAGTATCGGCCTCCTATAAGTAACTAGGGGTCGAATTTATGTAACGGTTGTGTTACAGTCGAATTTTTGCACCAAGCCACATTTCAGCGGCTGCTTCGCGAATATGTTTTTCTAAAAGGTGGTGTGGGATCTCCCACTTAAGTGGATGCTTCTCTAGACCATAGTGTGTCATGTTTGTTTTCGACCCGTCTCGTGCAGTCTGCTGCACATTAGTAACCTCTTGTTGTTTGATCCAATTGACTTCCATCTCTTCCGTTGACAAGCCGCTATTAACCACTTGTAGTTGTGGATCATACATGGTCATGCGGACAGTGAGTTGATTATCGTCAACCGTTATAACTGTCTCTACGAAGAAGTGGTTGTTATCATAGGCGCACTTCATGGGATCCAATCTGTAGTCACACTTGTAATAATATTTTATCGTCTTGTTGTTGTATACTCGGACATCTTCGAACTCCATGAGAACCGGAGAATATGTCCCTCGCTCGTTCCTTACCTTGAATGACTCTGAGTAAGCTGAGGAGAGAGTGAAGGCAAACTCCCCATCTATAACTTGCTCTATGTTCTTCTCTGCTGTTCTATCGAGTATTCGAATCGGTGCAACGTAGAAGTCTAGAGTGTCCGCTGATACCATCCCTAGCATTAAAAGCAAGCTACTCACGATCATAGTCGTCCTCCAGTCGCACAACGTCTTCTAGGTGATTTGTAGAGACCTCCGCCAGTACAACGTTTGTACCCAAGGTTGCTGCAAATCTGTGAATTGTGTTGGGAGTTACGTGGAACGTGTCTCCTTCGCTTAATTTTAACGTAGAAATACCTCGTCTTCCATGGCCTGAAATGGTAAGTTCCAAAGTTCCGGATATGACAAGGATGGTTTCCTCTTTCTCTTCATGGTATTGAAGGCTTAATTTGTGACCTTCGTTGATGTAAAGAAGTTTTCCTACATAATCAGGTGTCTCCGCCCAAATGACCTCTCGGCCCCATGGCTTGACTACTTCTCTTTTTCTATTCAACATCTCTAGCATTTTCGCTCCATCGGTATAATTTTAATGCATACTTCATTTCTTTCTCATATTCTGCCATCTCAATGATGTAGCCATGTTCGGCCATGAAGTGGTAGCCAAGGTACCACGCTAATGATTCATGAAACATCGTGTCCTTGGTATCTTTAAATAGTTGATCCATTTGATAAATAACATGACCAACCTCATGTGTAAGGTGAATTATTCTTTGCAATTCACTAAGTTCATCTCCCAACTCTATGATACCAAAAAGTTCCAACTCCTCGATCTCTTCATCAGGAGTTGGAACCCAAAAAGATATTGGCCCATAAATTTCTTCTACGTTGACTTCGAAACAACTCTCAGCCAGGTATATCATTTCTGATAATACAGCTTCAAGATGCTCTTTCGACGAGGAGCTGCTTAAGCTCTGTGTATCCACCGATAAGTTTATCATCCACACCTTCCTCCTTTATAATCACAATTGGTACAGTGTTATGATTATAAATAGTTTTGTAGTGTGCCAATAGTTCACTTGAATGATCTATCGAACAGTACTCAAACTGCTTATTTTTTTCAATCAGAAGATCTTTGGCTTTGATGCAAAACGGACAATCAGTCCAGCATATTACTTTAAAATATTTCATTAGCCCCTCAATATCTGTCTTTTGTTTAGCTTACGCCTCAACTCTTCTGGAGACCCTATGACTGTGATTGTTCTCGAAATGGATCCTTCATGGATTGTGATGCGGCTGAACTGCGCATCGCTGACGATTCCCAAGCTGTGAGCCTCGTTAATCATGTTGGAATTTGTCTCTTTCCTAATCACCTTTACGGCATCTGGGTTTACATGTACTTCATCCAAGTAGACCCTCTCGCCTTCTGGCTTAAATACTTCAACTAACTTTACTAACATTTTTTCTCCTTAATGGTCTTACATGTTTTTTATTGGTTACCCATTCTTGGCCGGCGCAAATGACAACGCAAAAGTCATTGTCATCGTCTGAGTTTTTTATGAATAGGCCAACTTCTGGTTTCTCAATGATTTTAATCATCTGTGGCGCGTGCATGCCCTGTACTATCAGCACTGTTTTCTGAGGCAGCCACAGGAGATCTCCCTGTTGGAACATCTTCTTCTCCTTTTTTATAATTTAAGTAGCCTGCGGAAATCATTTCAATGTCCGATAGGCGTTTATCTAGAGAGGCCAATGTTCTCCTCATCTTATCTATCAAAGGAAGTGCCAAGTCGATCTCTTCTTCAGAGAGTGCATCCTCAATGTGTTCTGTTTGTGTCTTGAGGGCTCTGATCTTTTCTGATACATACGTATACAATTGCTCGACTTCCTCAGGGACTTCTTGAATGTCAGCCCCGTAACTTATTTTTACTCTCACTGTTTCTCCGTGATTACATTATTTCCATAATTGCTTTTGAGACAAGACCAATGAAGCCAAGACCAACAGTCCAGATCACTCTAGACATGTTGTCTTGCCACTGTTCAACGTCTCGAAGGCGGGCGTACAGTCCGGTCTCAGGATTATAAATAGCTTCTTTGATTGATTTGACATCATTAATCATTTCATCCTGCTTGGTGCCCATGTGTTTGATATTCACAGTTAGCTCCATAAGAGCTTGTTTAATCTCATTCATTTCGTTCTCGCTCATGACCGTACCCTCCCGCTAGTTACGACTTCGTACTAAATAGTTTCAAACTTTTACAATAGCATGAGATGTTGTAAGTAATGTACCTGCTGCAGATGCAGCATTTTGCAAAGCACACCTGGTGACCTTCTTTGGATCGATTACTCCAACATCGAAAGCATTAACTACTTTTCTATTTAAAAAATCATAGCACATACTCTCATTTGATTTAATTATTTTCTCCACAATTAAATCTTCCGACTCTCCAGCATTTCTTGCCATTGTTCGTAAAGGCGCCTCACAGGCTCTCAGAACGATTTTGGCTCCGAGGGCTTGCTCTTCGTTGTCGGTGTCGACAGAAAGGCTTCTAGCTAGTCTCAAGAGCGCCACACCACCACCTACGATGATGCCTTCCTCCTGTGCTGACCTGACTGCTTCCAACGCATCATCAATGCGATGCTTCTTCTCAGTCATCTCAACTTCAGTTGCAGCACCAACTCTAACGACAGCGACTCCAGACGCAAGACGAGTAATTCTTTCTTGTAACCTCTCGCACTCTTGGAGATTTTCTGTTTGCTGGATTTCATTTTTGATCGCATCAATCCTAGTATCAATTTCTTCCCAATCACCTTTACCTCCAACGATGGTCGTCCATCCTTTTGTTATGTTCAATGACTTTGCTTGTCCGAAGTCATTTAACTTTACTTCTCTCAAAGACAACCCAGCTTCACGAGAAACAAAAGTTGCACCCACAGATGCTGCTAGGTCTTTAAGAATGTTGCGTCGCTCTTCCCCATATTTTGGAGCACGAACAGCAGCAATCTTCATAGTTCCGCGAACAGCATTCGCAATGAGCGCCGCAAGCGCTTGGCCTTCGACATCCGAGGCGACGATGAGTAAGGGTCTCGCGTCTCTCGATGCGATTTCCAAAGTCGGCATAATTTGCTCGACGACTTCCAGTTTTTCATCTGTAATAAGAATAAGTGGGTTATCATAGTCTACCGTCCCGTTACGTTCATTGTTTATAAATTGACTAGAAAGGTATCCAGTATCCATTCTAAAGCCTTCTATGAGGTCAAGAGTGGTATTCATGCTTCGAGCCTCTTCAACGATTACAGAGCCATCCTTACCCGCTTTATCAACGGCTGTTGAGATAAGGGTTCCAATGGCTATATCATTGTTTGCGGAGATCGTTGCAATGTGCTTGATGTCCTCAGCTGTTTCGATTGGCTTTGCCATAGCATCCAATCCAGTAACTAGAGCATCGACTGCTTTGTTGATTCCTCGCTGCAACTCAACAGGTGAAACACCTGAAGTTAGGTAGCGTTGTCCCTCAGTCAAGATTGCTCTTGCGAGGACTGTGGATGTTGTCGTTCCGTCTCCGGCCGTCTCCACTGTTTGCTTTGCCGCTTGCTTGATAACTTGTGCTCCAAGGTTTTGGAATGGCCCATCAAGTTCAATGAAATCGGCAATTGTTACTCCATCCTTTGTAAGGACGGGAACTCCCTGTTCTTTGTGGAACAATGCGACGGTTCGCCCTCGAGGTCCGAGAGTTGCCGCGACGTTGTCCGCTAAGATATTGACACCTTCAACAATCTCTTGATTGAGTGATGTGCCTTGTTTGTAATGTTTTTGCATAAAGCCTCCATTTGGTTGTATATATATTATAACACCAAATGGAGAGTTTGTCAAGTCATTTCCTCAAAGTTTCTTTGATTATTTTTTTGAGGAGATCGGAAGTGACTTTTTGCCCTTCCGTTACGGAATCGTCCTTTACACTCAAAGGACTTCTAAATACATCTCCTGTATCACGGATGGAGTGATTATAGCCTATGTTTTCAACAACCTGCTTGAAGTGCCCTTCGGCGTCGGTCAAGTCTTTGAAAGCCTCGTCGGCATAGCCTATTCTCTTTTTCTTGGAATCATCATTTTCAGCCCTGGTTGTTGTATACAACCTTACATTCGTTTCGGCTTCTTGTAAACTCTCCATGTATTTTTGCAACCCTTCGAAGGCTTTACGCAGGTCTTCGTTTTGATTCTTTAGGGTGCTGGTCAGCATTCTTTTGAAGGTTTCCGTTCTATGTCTCGCCATGTAGATAGTGCCGGTAGATGCGCCAAACTTAGAAATATCTAACTTTAGACCGCCTGCTTTTCCCACAGAAGCCTTTTCGATCTCCAGTGCTTGGGCGTTTTCTTTGACTTTGAATTCTTTACCATCGAAGGTAATCGTAGGTGTCCAAACCATCAATGCAATAATTCTAGATGGATCGGAAGAGACACCCACAGTATTAACGGCTTCTTGCAGAGCATCGTCCGCTGTTAGTGGATCTTTAGCTGTGCCCACAAAATCTGACTTCTTAACTGTTATGACGTACTCTACTTCTAAGATTTTTGTTTGATCTACGACAAATGCCGGGTCGGTCGGATCTTTTCCAAATTTCTTTTTAAAAAGAGATTGGAATCCGCTGACTGCTTGAGAGCTAGATCCTCTTTGTACAAACTTAGCTGACCCATATCTCTTACCATCTTCTAGAGTATATACTAAATCTGCTGCACCCATCTTTCCAGCATCGGTTGTTGCTTTACCCTCTACATTACCACCAGCCAATAAGGCTAAAAAGTATTCAAAAACATATGCACCAGCACCAGAATCATAGTCCTTTACGACAGATGTAATAAGGTCTAGGAGTTGAATCTCCGATAGGAAGTCAGAATTTGATCCAGAGTATGTTTCGCCCTTTTCAGCCATCTCTAAAAACTTAAGAGAGATATTCGACACTTTCTTGATCCGATTGGATACAGTATCTGTATTTTCAAAGAACCTCTTGATAAGTGAACTATCGGCCAAGTCAAACTCGCCAAAATCTCCTTTAGCAGTCGTAAATCTTTTCCCTAGAGCAGTTTGATCTGTTTTTGCAGCAGCGTCAATTTGGTCTCGAAGGGTCTTCAAAATAGAGTTGGCCTTTTTTCTTAGATTATCAAGCTCATCTTTATTTGTTTTATCTCTTAGGTATGATGAAAAGGCTTTGTACTGTTGAATGCTTGTAATGTCCTTGACCATTGTATAGAATTGTATATGCTTTTTTCTTGCCTGCTTTTCAGCATCCGTGGTGGCATCTCTGGCAGCACTTATAAACTCGCCATATTTTGATGTAGCGAATCCCTTTCTCGTTGTAGTTATGTTATTTATTTGATCTTGTATAGTTTTCAATTCGTCGTTTTGGCTTGTTTGGGTTGCTTTGAGACTTTTCTTCGTAGCTTCGGCCTGTGCTTGTGCGGCTTCAGCTTGAGAAATCCGATTTATTTGAGTCTGATTTGCTGCTACAAGATCGTCAATTTTCTTTTTATGAACTTCGAATCCATTGACCAAACTTCCACCCTGCATTTCCAAAAAAGCTGCAGGATAATTAGAAAATTTACTCAACTTGGATTCAGCTCTATTGAGATCTTGCTGATAAGCTTGTAGCGTGCTTATATCAGCATGCTCAACTGGGTTTGTCTTGCCTAGTGTTGTTCTTTTTGCAAATATTTTTATTTTTTGGTCGTTGTACTGTACGAATATGGTTTTGGGCCTCTTTGGATTCCCAGTTTTGGAAGGTCGACCAAAGAGTCTTTCGTGGTCCGACAGGTTAACATTGCTGTTCAAGAATGAATATACTTCAAACTGCTCAACTTGTACGTTTTTTGCTCTATTTACGTCATCTGTTCTTTCATTTATATCTTCCACTGCCTCAGCCACATCTTGATCCGACACAAAGTTATCTCGACCTTGTTGTTCGAGCGCTTTAGCTTTCAAAGCATTTTTGAGTTGAATTTTTTCTGAGTTTTTTGAGATATACTCGTTAGCATTGCTGTATATTTCAGCAATTTCCCCAGTAGCACTCGAAAGACCCTCGACCTCAGCAATCTTCTCATCGTAGAAATCTTTATTGGGCATATACTTTAAAGCAATAAGTTGAGATTCAACTTTTGTTGTGATTTTGTCGATGTTGTCTTGGTAATACTGTAAATCGTCTGCATCTAAAACGTTGTCTTGAGGCTTTGTTGCTGCGAGACCGACGAACTTGGAACCGTCTGCTGGTAGTTCATCGAACACCGAAGACGGCATTTTGCCTTTAAAGAAATCTTTGTTGTATGCTTGGGAGAGAGTGTCGGCGTCGATTTCGTTCAACAAGGCTTCCTTGATCATCTTTCCCAAATCTTTTTCTGTAATTTTATTGCTCATTTACACATCCCTCAATAGTTTCTTTAAATCTAAACCAGCGCAATCGATCTTCCGGTTTGTAAGATGGTAATGGCTCACAAAGCCTTCAAATCGCCCGCTAGCAGCTTTTTTACTCACGGTAGTGTTTGTACCCTTTGAACGGTCTAAAGGCGTTTGGAGGGGTATTCCCGTGGCTTTATTTACGGCTCTCATTAGAGCCTTAAGTGCACCAAGTTGCTGTGGATAGAATCCTGTGAATGGATCTAGTTTCTTGCCGTGAACCACCGCGTCTGTGATTAGTGGGCGTTCTTCTCCAACGTTTCGCTTGTACCATGCTTGGTGCTTTGGATAATAAGCGTTGGAGATCTCGACACCAAGTGACTTGTTGTTCCATGTTCTCGACCCTGCGTGGTACGCAACGTCATTCATATCCATTGTCTGATAGATTGTACCATCGTTGTCAATCAAGAAGTGAACGCTTAGCCCTCGATTGTTAAGAACTCTATAGCACGACTCTGAGGAGAGGCACACATCCCAATGGCAAACAAAGAAAGAAGGGTCGCGCTTTACAGACATTCGCTTGAAGCCTTTCCGCATCTTAAATCCGTCGCCTTCAAACCACAATTTAACCTTTGGCCATTTGATATCAAAATACTCGGAGTTGTAGATGATGAAGGATTCTTTGTTGTTGTTCGTGTTTGGTCTGAACTCTTCAATTGACTCTTGTCTATCTGTATAGATTCTCCGATAAGTGCCCGGACCGCACAAACCATCGTCTGTGAGGCCCTTCGACTTTTGGTATCTCTCAATGGACTCGATAAGGTCATCATTGAACTTAGTACAATCGAACCACGTTGGGTCCCAACCTAGCTTTGCAGCAGATGCTTCATTGTAGAAATACTTATCCATGACTACTCCAATATTTCGTCAGCTAAGCCTTTCTCTATAGCTTCTTCGGCTGTGAGATAGACGTTCACTTTACGATTAATTAGTGTCTGAATCTGTCTTTTCGTCATATTAGTTTCGTGACTCATCGCTTGAATGTAGGAATCTTGAAGCCCAACGGTTTGTTCGAGTTCATTCTGAAGATTGTGAATGTCCCCAACTTGACCGCCGTTAACTGCGTGGATCATAACACGACAGTGTTTTCCAATCTTGCGCTTGCCTTTAGTTCCTGATGCTAACATCAAAGTGCCTGCAGACATTACCTTTCCAAGACCGATTGTTTCGATGTCACAGAATTTCTTACAAAGATTGATGACATCATAGATACCAAACATCTCATCGGCTGAGCCGCCATAGGTTGATACATACAACTTAATAGGCTCTGCTCTTTCGGCTCCCTCTTCTTTTGTCTGCGCCAGAACCAAGAGTGCGGAGATTAAATCTGCTGCTCTGTCTTCCGTTACTTCTCCGACAAACATGATTGAGCGTGCCTCAGGAGACTTCGCACCACCAGGTCCACCACCCAACAAATCCATCAAGGACATTTGTTGTGGAGCTTCTTCTTCTTCGGAAACTTCTTCTGATGACTCTTCTGTCAAATCCTCTGAAGCCTCTTCGATTTCTTTAGACTTCTTTTTAGTCTTCTTTGTTTTCTTACTTAGATTTTGCATATTTGCTCCTATATTGTTTGGTTGCATAAATCTTCAATTGCTCGAAGTTTTTATATCTTATAATGTTGGCGTGAGCCAATGGAATGTGTTTTGCTGTTTCTCCTATTTTCCTGTTCGCAAAAGCTTTGAACTCATTCATGTGAAGCTTTCTGAGGTTCTCCGCTTCAAGCCCTTCGATCCTATTCGCAACGATAGTTTGCTCAAGTTGCCGGATGCTAATTTCGTAAGCACTCATTATAACAAGAGCATGTGTGAGCATTGCGTCTTCTAGAATCTCTGAGGATTTGATAGACGAAGATAAGATGGTGACGATATAAGTTGCAATCGCACCGATCATGAAAGATAGAATAAAATTCAACATTGACATTCCTCCATTAAAAAAGAGAGGCTATTTAGCCCCTCTCTAATTATAACATGAAACCTAAAGGTTGTCAAGTAAATTGTTTAAATTTCAATCACTGAGCCATCAAATCCAACAATTGTAATTGTGCCGATTGGTTCGCTCTGGGTGGCTCTGTGGTCTTTGAACCATTGGATGGCAACCTTTTCACCTAAAAGCATTCCATTGTCCCCATCGGATCTGTAGTGAACGCCGGCAATGTTACGACCAATAGACATGTTGGAAGCCAATTTGTTAATTTCGCCATGAATAGTCATGCTAGCAACGTCTGTGCCAGTATAATTAGTCAAAGACAAACCATCCAAAGAGTGAACTGGTGTCTGTCCCAAGTCAGACCATGCACCGTCTGCGAAATAGATCTTAAGAATTGTTGAACATGCACCTGCAATTGCTGCATGGCCTGCTGGATAAGAAGGGTGTGTTGGTGAACCCTCAGCATACTGAAGCGGTAACCAAGCCTTGTTGTCTCCCCCCGATGCAAGGTTTTCTGCCTTTACAGCATCGAGAGTCGAACTAGCCAAAGCAAACAGGTCTGCGTGAACTGTCCCAGCTGGAAGAGCGCCATCTACTTCTTTTACAATACGACCAGCCATTGCTTCAGGACGAAGTCTTAAGTGCTTTTTCCACTTTTGTACCCATGCTGCCTTTAAAGCATGACGAGAGATCTCCCCAACTGCTGCAGCAATCTCAGCTGCACCACCGCCAGTCAAGAAAGCAACCTCTTTCGAAAGCGTCGGGAACGCTGATTGAGTCGAAGCTCCATTACCCAAAAGAATTGCAGCTCCATAAAGAAATGCTTGATAAACAAAGTCAATATGCACAAAGGATCCGAGTTGCCGGCCATTGTAGATATATTTTGGTGTTGCGTCCACTGTTTGTGGGGAAGGAACGTTTCCTTGTTGAATAGACAACCAGTCTGATTCAGTGATTCCATAGACACCAGATTTTGTTGGGCCAGTTTGGATGATTGTGTTGTTTCCGAATGGAACGTCTAGTAGCATGAACTGACTTATGTATGGGCCGATGTCCTCTCCCTCAGATTTTCCTCTGAAAAGATTTTGACGAGTAACAAGTCCACCATCTTTGCGGCCTGTAAAGTCATCACCAAATGCATTGAGGTTTGTAACTGCTCTGTCAGCGCCAGTGTGGGCTGCAGTGCCATTCAGTTCATGAAAAGGTACATCTCTAAGGATATTTTTTTCATAGACCTCAACCATCTCTGCTGCGGCAACTCTAGAGCTAAGTGCTGGGGATGCGTCGAAAGTAACGCCCTCAGGGTCTGCTCCACATAACTCAATCGATATTGCTGCCTGTGGACTGACTTGTTTTCTGGCACCAGCTTGATCCAAAGAATCAAAGTATCCCTGCTCCCCAGTTTCTAAGCCAAGGATCAACGTTGTTACTGATGATAATTCTGGCGAACCAGTTGCGCTGTCGTGAGTCATGCCTTTAGCGTATAAACCTTCCACTTTTAAGTTGGTCAAGTCTTCGTTTTTAACTTGGTCCTCCTCAACGTCTCGAGATCTTTTGGCGGCTTGTACTCCACGGGTATCTCGAATAACTTGAGATATGTTTTTTGTAAATTTTTCCATTATTTTGTTCTCCTGTAAATACAAATAAAGAGAGGACAAAGCCTCTCTTTATATATAACATGAAACGATATGTTTGTCAAGTAAATTTAATTACTTTCTTCCCAAAGCGCGTTTCAACTTTGCTTCGTGTAACTTAGCTGTTTGCAATCGCTTAGCAACACGCTTAGCAACTTCATTTACAACTTCTGTTCTTGAAGGTGTGTAGTTGATTCCACGAAGAGCTTCCATGATATCTTCTTCACCCATCTCTTCTTCTCCACCCATGTCATCGGCAGGCATTTCTTCTCCACCCATGTCATCCATGTCACCCATGTCGCCCATGGCGGCTTCGAGTTTACTACCTAGGTCGATGATTGCTTGAGCTTCCTCATCAGTGAGCTCAAGATCTCCTTCCATGTCAGCAGGTTCTTCAGCGTCAGCTTCCATGTCACCCATGCCAGCATCTTCTGGTGGCGCAAGTTCTTCTGCACCTTCTTCCTCTTCGTTCAAGTACTCTTCATTTTTTGAGTACATTTCGTTAATTGGAGCAACATTCGCGAGTTTTTGGAAACGACGAACAACTGCTTCGTTTAAAGTTTTTTTAGCCATAGCTTAATCTCCTTAAAAAATCTAGATTTTGTATCTTTAAATAGGTTCTATCATAAGAAAAGGCAAATGGGGCCTTAGATTTCTGGATGTTGGTCCGCAATGAAGTCAAATAGACTTTCAATGTCGTCCTCTCCGATGCCTAAGTCCTCCAAAAGATTGTCGCTTTTCTTCAGATCTTTTTGAAGAATTTTGTTTTTTCTTTTGGAGTGCTTTTCGCTCTTTTCTTTATATGATTCCAGAAAGGTAATCATGTCTTTATCGTCTTCGGAAACAGCTTTGCAGCACGCTCTCAGAAACTCGGACATCGTCATGTTGTGCTTCTCGAGAGAAGTTCTAAATCTAATGTGAGCGTCCTTGTCTGCGTAAAAGTGTACGCGCTTGAAGTCTCCGTCTTTCTTTGAAGGCATGATTATTTTCCTGTACTTCCGTATCCACCATTACCTCTTTCGGTTGGTGTCAACTTATCTTTTTCCTCGAAATCAATTCTCGGATAAGGCATGATGATTATCTGTCCGACACGATCGCCAATCTCATATTCAGTTGCGTAAGGAGAGAGTGTGTACTTGAACATTATCTCTCCTCTATATCCAGAGTCAATGACTCCGACGCAATTAGTTAGTGATTGTCCGGTCTTATAAACCGATGATCTTGGGAACAAAAGCCCAACATGCCATGGAGGAATTTCAACCGCCAAGCCTGTTTTGTATGTCAAGAAAGCTCCATCGGCCACAATATCTACTGCTGTGAGATCGAGGCCTGCGTCGCCTGGCTTTGCATACTTTGGTATCACCGCATCTGGGTGAAGTTTTCTGATGCCTACATTCATCTACTCTTCGCCCTCTTCATCCTGTTGAGTGTCCATCTGAAGTATTTCTATCAAAGCATTGAACTTTGTGTGTGCTGCATGAATAGATTGAATACTCAGATGCATTTGCTCTTCAGTCATTTCTTCGGTATAGTCTTTGCTCTCGAGACTATTCAAGTATGCATTGTGAAGCTGAGCTAAGCTGTATGCCGCCAGTACCAAGTCTGACTGTGTTAGTTTAGCGTTCTCAATATTCTTACCAATTGTTTCCATTTTAAACTCCTGTTTTTATTATAATTTATTTACGAATCCTTGCTTAGAAAACACGTAGCAAGGAAGACCTGTTGAATCAATGTCGTCTAATAGTGATTCAATTCCACCGTTTTTTCTCGCACCTTCGATAACTTCTAGTGTGACAAAGCAGCCAACAACCGACCAGTTATCTAAAAGTACTTCTGCGGCCCAGCGTGGTCTAAAGCTGGAGCTCTCCATCTGCTCTAAAGAGTATATCGGTCTTTCAAACGATCCCCTCTTTGCAATACCCGATTGGGCTTGATGTTGAATTAAGCCAGAGGGTAGAGAGCTTAAGGTTTGAGAAGACACAGAGTTCTTGGAGACCAATACTGGATATCCTTTTAGGAGTAGCCCTGTGCCACCAGTGATAGCTTCATGGTTCCCATAATCTGTAAAATTCGCCGGCAAGTCTTCAGGGCTTCCAGTCCAGGCAACTGTTGACAGTCGATCTTTTCCTAGCCCACCATACTTATCCAGCCACTTCTTGATGCTTTTTCGATTTGCATCTCCTTGGCCTCCGAGTTCAGACTCGGCATAACTTATATATCCAAGACCGTGGGCTGAGGTGACTCCATTCGCACTTTTAAATGCTTGAATCATTTTTCTGCCTTCAGGCGTTGAGCTAATTTTTTTGTTATAGTTTCGGAGATTTAAAATATCCTCCTCTACCTCATCATCATATTGAAGCCCTATCTGTCTTCGAAGCCATGCATCGTCTTTACCAGTGTATCCTCTATCCTCTAACTCTTTCTTGTCCTGCTTGGACATGTAGTACACTTCGCTGATGGTCTCTAAGACGATTTTTCTCAATTGTTTTGGTGTCATATAATGCTCTCCTTAAATCAAATTAAATAGTCTCGAGGCCAAAGCTTTCCCAAGATATCTCACGAAAGAGACATGGATGGAGCTCGTTGAATATAATCTACTGCGTGATAGATATCGGTGAATTGACTCTCAATGTACATCCGACTCGTTAACTGTATCCAAACCACCGCAGTGTCCTTATCGACATACATGTCCGCCACAGTATTAGTGTTTACTGCGTGCACTCTTCCATGCCTATCCTTTATCTCAATGAATCTCATAATTTCCTCTCTAAAAATTTTATCGCCTCTTCGGCTTCTGTGATTATTTTAGTCAATTGGATTATCTCATCGACTAAGTCAGGATGTTCTCCGACACCTACGGAACCTGCAAGGTAAACTTCCAAGTTTGCTTCTGCTCGTGCCTTCACGGCTTTGAAATGTAACAAAGCCGCTCCAAGCAAAGAGTCCCCAATCATTGGCCCACTCCTTTTGTTTTCAGTGCCTCAACCATGTCAATTAGTTGTGACATGTCTGTGTCATCTTTTGCTAATCGGTAAGCCTTTACTGCTAAGGAGATCTCTCCCTTTGTAAGCCAACCGTTCTCGACATAGTTTGCTTTCAGGTCTCGCTTCTGTTCTTTATAAGGCTCCATTTCTTCTTCTAGAGCGCGCATACTCTCAAGATAATCAGCCATATGCTCTTCGGTTGTTTTAGCATCATCTGCTTTGGCTACCATTGCCATTGGTGTAACCTGGTTAATACCAGTTACGAATTCAAAACCACTCATAATTCCTCCGTTGTTGGTTTGTATATAATAATATAACATGTCTCAGCATGTTTGTCAAGTATTTTTTAATACTTTATTGAGTCAACAATTATCTCTTCCGGTTCTCTGCAGAACACATCCCAGATCCACTCCTTGATAGTTTCAATGTCGACAAAGGTGAAGAGGAGAGCTTGATCAAAATAATAATTCAAAATCATCTCCTCTATTTCCATCTGATACATTGTGTAAAAGGATGTCTGGTCGCATTCCGGAGTCCAAAAGATTGTTAAATCTATTCTCTCAGGCATGAGTCACCCTAAGAGCTTCCAGTTTCTTGAAAGCCCTCCGCGAGTTGAGAAGCCCCAAGTCTCATTATATTGAGGCCACTCTAGGACGTAAAGCTTGTGAGGATAAATGAAGTCCGACTTTGGATTCACTCCCCAACAATTGATTCTCTGGGTCTCCATGCTTGAGTCAATGACTGTGACTTGATAGTAAGGCTTGCCTGTCTTGGTCTTCTTGAGGTTTACCTCTGTTGGAATACACCAACCTTTCCCAAGTTCTCTATCGTATTCCGAAAGAGGCATGATGCCTTGCATCTCAAAGAAGTCATAAGCCTTGACTGGAACAACCATGTTGATTGGATAGATTCCCGTAAGAGCCTGCAAGTGATTGATTTGCTCGCCTTTGCTAAAGTTACCTTCATCTTTATATTTCTGAATGTTCTCTCCGAGCTTCTTCTTGTTCTTTGGCTTATCCACAACAACTGCCGACCAGAAGTGTTTGCTTCCAAAGAAGCGCTCATCCATCAAGGATTGCATCGCTCCGGCTCGACACATGGCGTCTAACGACTTTTTATTGACTTTCCGTGCTACGACACCCTTGTCGAACAAAAGGTCCTCCACGGACGAAAATGGGCGCTTATGGATGATTTCATCAATGGCCGCTTCCCCAAGCCCCTTGATTGTCGTAAGAGGTGGCACAAGTTTGTTGTCTACAATTTCCCAACGCTTCTTTGAAGTATTGATATCTAGGCTGTCAACGTTGTAACCAAAAGACCGAGCAATGTTGATTGCTGCTTCTTTACGCTTCTCTGGTTCGTGATCCAAGAATGAAGAGACCCATTGGTCTCGATAGTAAGTCTGAAGCCAAGCACACTGATAAGAGATGATGGAGTAAGGGATGGCGTGATTTTTTGAGAAACCATAGCCAGAAAAGTATTCCATCTTTTCCCACAAAGACTTTGCTTGAGTAAAGGACATTCCTTTCTTCTCGCAACCTTTGACGAAGCGTTCGTAAAGATCTTTCTTCTTTCTCATCTTGGTCTCAGACAAACCTTTCTTAGTTAACAACTTACGCAACACATTTGCATCCGTCATTGTAATCTTGTCCCCAAGAACATTCACCAAGTTCATGATGTCCTCTTGGAATACAATCAAGCCAAAGGTCTTGCCAAGCACCTGCTCGATGAGAGGGTGGTCATACTCTGGCTCTTCAATGCCTTCTTTTGCTTTGACATACATCTTATCAACACCTGCTGATAATGGACCGGGACGATAGATAGCACTTACGGTTGCAATCTCCTCGATAGAAGACACCTTAGCATTCGTTCCAAGTCGCTGCATTCCACCATTCATGAATTGAAAGAT
>Ga0181373_1000155_pt1 | contig 17405 bp, 38 predicted proteins | sample LowvirmetaG_3_FD_130159 | JGI IMG/M metagenome (GOLD analysis project Ga0181373, IMG submission 130159) | Marine viral communities from the Subarctic Pacific Ocean - Lowphox_09 viral metaG | ecosystem: Environmental > Aquatic > Marine > Oceanic | place: Subarctic Pacific Ocean | collected... | reverse complement strand
TTGTAACCATTCATCCTCACCGTACTCAACGTACTCGTCTTCGTCATTTGCTTTTCTTTCATACCATGTTGGACTTGGAAGTCCGCTGTAATAATCCCATTCGTCATCTGGGAGTTGATTGTTGGTCATAACTTATTTATTTAATTTACTCTTTAGTCCCTACCATACATTAGATCACAATACACATCGTGCTCTGTTAGATCAAGGTCTATATTAAAATTTTCGTACATCGTTTTGGTTTACTGTTCGTATATACATATTAGTTTATTGCGGATTGTTTATAGAGCTTTTTAAATCTACTATTAGTTCCATAATCTCTTCTACCGCCCACTTACACCTTTGCCCTTCACATAACTCTTGACAACACCTATCTACATTGAGATATATGAAATCCAATTTTTCGTTTATTTGGTCCCATTTATCCATTATTGCTCGCGTTTAACTCGCTTAATTCCCGCTTACTTTTACGTGGATTAGGTATTAATTCGCCATTACGGAAATGCTCTATAGCACCACCTGCTATCATCTTACCATGCCTACCTTTCTTAATACCAACAGCGTAAACCATATCATTTAATTTATGACATACACTATAAAGAATACCATCATATATGAATTCCTCATTGTATTGGTTACTAAGCATAAATGAATTTGCATTAGATTGCCTTTTACGTCTACGTTTTGACATCATTGCTTTTTAGGGGTATCAGATGGAGTAGGTTGTTTATGTCTTTGGTAATAATCTTCTTCCATTTTTTTAGAACCATTATAGATGTTCCAAATAGTAAAATACATATACACTGAAAAGATTACAAACCCAACTATGTACATTGATGTGCTCATTACTTTTTCAATTTATCAATTACTAGATAAAACAATAATAGTGTACCAGGCCAATGAGATGAATATTGTGCTTCTTCTATTTCACCTGTTAAACCTAACCCTACTGAGTATAATAATGCTATTAAAGCAATTAATACTGGTGACCATTTTCTTACGTTGAATTTTTCCATGTTTATTTATTTAAATTTATTTATTATAACTTGTATTAATTATACCTCCTATAATCTTAGTATCAGCTAAATGTGACATATCATTTGGATCATATTCATGTGGTTTAGTTTCAATAATAAAACCAAATTCATATGGTTTAAACCCAGTTACTATAACATTAAAGTCATCATGTTTAATAACATGAGATAGCATTTGGTCTTTTTTAATATGCGGTCCACCTGGAGGATCTACAAATTCAAAATCCATTGGATCTTTATCATACCCAAATCTACAATGATCAAAATCACCTTCCCATTCTACATTACCATTTTCTAGTAATTCGAAAGTGTATATATAACCGTTTCTATTTTGATATTCTACAACTTTATTGCTCATACTATTTCCCAATTATTTTTTGTTAAATATTCAGTGGCTTCTTTCATCCATTTTTTATCAGTAGATGGAGTAGGTAATTCAATCATATCAGTATCTTCTGATGCTAACTTTAATTGACTAACTTTAACAATCATTCTGGATCTATTATTTTGTATAGCGCAAGTGTCATCACCATCTTTATACCAAACTAATTCCCATGTTCCTGATTCTTTAGGAACAGTAACACTATCACCTACTTTAAACTTGGGTGCTTGTTTTTTTCTACCTCTTTTAGCCATATTATCTGATATTAGTAAGTCGTTCCATTATAGAGCTAATTTCATCACGAGATTTAAAACCAGCAACATCATCATCACCACCAATAATTTGTCTAGTGATAAATCCTCCAGTCATATCAAATATTGCTATTTCAAATGAACTAAAGAAATCAACATCATTACTAGATTCTCTAGGTGTTGAGTATAAGTGCTCACCTGCTACTACACTAAGTTCAAATCCATTATTAAATTTTTCAGTAGCATGAACGCCTAAACCTGAGCGATGTTTTTTGAATACTAAATCTTTAAATGTTTTCATAACCTTAATTTTTAATATGCTGCTTGCTCAATCATTACTCCCATATCTGTCATAAACATTGCTTCATCAGCCGTAACACAAATCTCTTTCCCATCACGAAGAATAATTGCACATTCATCTCCTGTTAAACCACACTCAAAAAATCTTAATACCTTATTCATATAACCTTTATTTTATAATTTATCCTTATTTACCCTGTAAATATACGAAAAATATTTTGGGGAACCAAATTAGCTTCGATAGTCTTCTAAACTAAATGTTGTACCATGTAACTTATGTAAATCACGATCATAGTTAGTATACACTAATACTTCTGGGTCATCAATTAAAAAATCACATGATTTACAATAATCTGGATAATCGCCTGTTTTATGTCCATTACGTAGTTCATTAAACAAATCTCCATTCCATATTTCTTCTAAATTATTCTCTGAAAAATGTCCTAATACTGCTTCTTCATCTCTACCTAATACTTGGCAACAAGGATGTACTGCGCCTAAATTACCATCAATACCACCTGCTCTAATTGTAATTTCAGGAGCAAATGGGCGACCACAAGTTTTTATACCACCTGTTCTTTCATTTGGATTTTCATAGGCACCACTCCAATTATGCATTTTCCATACTTCAGCTTTAGTACCTATTTCATCAATAAAATTAGTTTTGTACTGTTCTATTTCCCATTCAGTTTGATCATTGTCTAAAATTAAATGATAAGAAGCAACAAAGCAATCAGCATTTGTTTTATTAATATATTCAATAGCTTCACGTGCATTTTGTTTAACTAATTCAAATGCATCTCTATCCATCCATTTAATATACTGTTCTTTATCATAACCAATAATTGAAAATCGAATTCTATTTAAACCAGCATCAATACAATCTTTCATATACTGACCTTTAAATCTAAAACCATTAGAACAAATATCAGCTCTAGCTCCATATTTTCGTACTATTTTAATATACTCTGGTAGTTTACGTACTAATGTTGCCTCTCCACTTCCTTCTAAGTTAATAATTTTTACACCACGCTCAGCACATTGTTTAACAATATCCTCAAACATATCAAGTTTCATTACTTTAAGAAAACCTTTATGCCTACCAGGATTAGTTTGTGGGCACATTTCACAACTGTAATTACACCCACCGTTAATTTCAATTACTGCTCGTTCTAAATTCATTTCAATTTTTTACCTAATACATGCTTATAAAACATATAAAATATTAAAAATATTTCATTTGTATTTTCAGTACTATTATTAATTTCAGTTTTAGAAACATCATGTAACATTTCGTAACACCATTCTTTATTTTCCTGAGTGGGAAATAATTTATAATCTTCAATTGCTGCCTCTAATATTCTATTTCTTCCTGTACTATAATGAATATGTTGTTTAGTTAATTTTTTAGTTATTTTATATATTAAAGATGCTTCATCATATCGTTTATGATACTTTAAAGATTGAGCTAAAGGCCATGAAATGCTTAAAAGAGCTCTCCAAAAATTATCTAATCCTCTAGGATTATCACCTAACTGATTCTTATAGAAATCTACGCCTGTAGTATCTGTATAATGTTGATATAAAGATGATTTTCTGCCTAGAATTGAATTAAAATAATACGATGTAATTTCAATAACATCTTCAGAACAATAATTAGCTTCTAATAACATCCAACAGGCACCACATAAATTTTGGTAATGAAAATTTTCTGGGAATATATTATTAAGAGCATTATTATAATCATTGTATAATGTCTTTATATATTCAGCATTAATATCAATATGTTGTAACTTATTAGGACTAAATCTATATGCTTTATCTGGGTCTCCTTTACAGTTTACAGAAAAATATTTTACAGATTCTAAAACAACTTTTTCAACTAACTCATCAGTAGTAGAAGTATTTTCTTTTAATGTATCATTAAGCCAATACCTATACTTATCTAATAATTTATTCCAGGTTTCTTTACCAGACTCTTCCCATATAACATCAGCGTATATAGAATGATCTAATTTTGAATTAGTTTCTTTAAAATAATCAGTTGATAAATAATCATAAATTAAATTATTATGATTATGAGAGATTCCATATTTTTGAATTGCAAAGTGGCCCCCATTAATATGGTCTGAGGTTAATGATGTAGCAAATTTCTGTTTATCAAAAGCTAACATTAAACACTGCCCATAACTTTATTATAGGCTTGCATAGCTGCATCTGACATTTCCATTCTAGGATTAGCTTCCATTATAGATGAACTTATAGCTCTCCACTCATCAAATTTACCAGCACTATGTGCTTTAAAACCGTATTCTTCCATTATATCCGAATTTGTCATTCCCATAAAACTTGTACACCAATTAACACTAAAGCTAAACCTAGGGACACTCCTGTTTTAATATCAATTGGCTGGTTAAAATAATAATAAGTACCCCAGGCATAGATAAATATGCCGCTTGCAAAGCCTATAAATCTTTGAGGCCACATTATGTAGTCAAATGCTATTACAGTATATTTTGTAGCATAAATGAATACTAATGAAATTGGAATCCCTAAAAGGGATACTAATAATGGGTTTTTTTCTATCCACTTCCAAATAAACTGTCCATTTAATTGGTAGAAAGTAAAAACTTGACCCAACATAAACAATAGTATACCTATTGATAAAGATTTTAAATCATTCATTGTAAAATATTATTTATGATAAAGACTATATTCATAATGTAAGTCTACACTATCTTCTTTAAATTGAACTTGTTCATTTAGTGAGTCTAAAGTAATTAATTCACCTCCAAATTTATTTAATAAAGAATAGATTTCATCTTTAGTTTCTATTACATTTAGAGTACTTCCACTTGAAAACTGGATAGTAGTAAATGAATTAGGTCCATTGTTTGTATCATCTTTTTTTTCAAATGAAAATGAAACTATAGCTTTTATAGGAATTAAATGGAGTTTATGATTTCCATATCCTGTTAATTCTATATACTTCATAATTGATCGTATTTAATTTCATTAATTAATCCTTCTAATTGAATACGGGCTTCATCACTTTCATAACGATCCATAAGTTCAAGAATTCTACTTAATTCCATATACAAATACTCTTTATTTCTACTATCCATTACTTTCAGTATTTTCAGGTTGAGCATCAAACATTGTATAATCTACTCCTTCAGGGAACATTGCTTTAAATTTTTCACGTCCTGAAATACGATAGATTTTAAGTAGTTTACTATTTTGATTTAAACGAATTTTATAATCAGTAAATGATTCATTTTCACCTCGTTTAGCATTCAAATTAATATTGAGTAAACTTTTTTCTTGTTGTGTCTTTTTAGCCATAAGTTAAAATATTAAAGTAATAAATCGTTATTTTCTAAACCATACCAAGCTCGTTCTAACCAAACTCCAACTCGGACATCTTCCATTTCATCAGTTACCTGAACATCATTTTCCCATCGCTCATGAGCAATAGTATAAATCATAAAGTCGAATAAATCACGAGCTTTATCTTTATCTCCTAATTTAACTGCAGCACGAGCTGCTGCAAATGTTTTATGTAATAAACCTTTATTTTTTTTAGCCATAACCTATTTATTTAGTTTTAGTGAATTTACCTGTTTTACGATCATATGTAATCTTATAACTACCTAGTTTTATAGTAAAACTATTTTTAATCTTTGAAAATACATCTTCCCAATCTCCAAATAAAAGAGAAAATATAAAAACAGCAACTACAACTAGTATCATTGGAAGAATTTGTAACATAACTTTAACTTATTTATTAATATGTAAATATACGAACCCTATTTTGGGGAACCACATAAATTATTACCTTGCTTAAAACCAATTTGTGGTTTATATCCAACTAGATCAACTCTACGATATTCAATCATGTTTCTAGTCATTGTTAATGTTTCAACATCAACTTCATTTTTTACCCAATCGGTAAATAAGTACGTTAGTAATTTAGACTTTAATTTCTTTTTCATGATTATTTATTTTGATTTGTAAAGAATTCCATTACTTGATCACTCTTCATTGTAGCTAATTCAGCATCGTATTTTTTAGCAATTCGGTAACTACCATCATTACTGATATTAAGTACAATGTAACTACCATTATCAAATTGACCTTTAACACGTTGAGTACTAACAAACCTTCTGCTGTAACGATCAAAATCAGTAAAGATATTAAAATTAGCTGTTGGGAATTTTTTACGTAAAGTTTTTAAAGCAATCTCAAAACCTCTATTACTTCTACGAGTTTCTTCCATGTCGTATTCAGCACGATCACGTTTAAAATTTAATTTAGCAAGTAAAGTAGCTGGTTTAACTCTACGGTAACTACCTATTAAACTCTCACACTCAAATTTTCCACCAGAAAAGTCAAAGAAATTAATTTCAATATCATCTATTTTATCATCTGTATGGTTATAACGCTTACTTAAAAGACTAATACCACCACGCTTACCTGTGTAGCTAACATCATTAACTAGGAAATTAGAATTATCAAAGCTGTAACCTAATTCAACATCTTCAACTACATCATATATTTCAAAATTATTGTTAAAATCAACACCTTTAACAAAACCTGCATCAATTAATGCAACTTCTGTTTGCTCATTTTTGATTTTAGCGCTTTGTGATCTAATTGCTTGATCATTAATAAATTCTTCTAGTTGAGTTTGTTGTTTTGCATTTAAAACAACTCCTTGAAACAAATCTAACTGCATTTCCATAACCTTTATTTTATAATTTATCCTTATTTACCCTGTAAATATACGAACAAATCCTCGGGGAACCACATTTTTCGCAAAAAAAAGCCCCGCTTTCGCGAGGCTTCTTAATTTTTAATTAATCCTTACTTACTTTTTCAGGATATTAAATAATACAAACGCACCTACTAATCCAAGTAAGCCTGCTGCGTCTAAATTGCCTAAAATTCCCATGATATTATCTACAACAGATATATCTTTCCAGAAGGGAATATTGGCTCCGCCAAATAGTACTTCTAGTACTATTCCTAAAGAGATTACTGAAATACCTATCTCAGTAAGTTTGTTGGCCCAAGAGCCAATTTTGCTTAAAATTTCCATTTAATAAAATTTAAGGTTAAACTTATATAACTACCGATCGAGTTTTGGTAACTATAGCAGTAGAGCAAATACTGCGCGTTGTGTAGTAATACATATAGAAAGGGGGTTGCAAAACAACCCCCTCCACTATATTTGTTGGTTAACTTAGAAGTTATACTTCAAAGAAGCATTCCAAGTACGTCCAAATCCAAACCAAACTGAATTACGAACGTCAACACCATTCCAAGTAGTTGAAGTTTCATCAGCATGAATACTTGTATTTGATTCTGCAATATAAACAGCATCTAACAAGTTGTTTACGTTAAGACGTAGTGTCCAGTTTTTAAAACGAGACGTTAAACCTAAATCAACTAAACCATAAGAAGGTAATTTAACAGCACCTCTATTATCAGGAGTGTAAAATTCTTCATCTACAATTGAATAGTCAGCATATAGACCATCTACTAAACGAAGACCTAAATCAATGCTAGTAGATTTAATTAGCTTATAATCAGCAGTAAAGTAAGCAGTAGTTTGAGCTGCATCACCTACCTTAGCACCTTTTAAGTACAATGTACCTTCACCAATTTGAACTTGATTATCATCAAACAATGCTGCTGTGAAATCTTTAGTATATCTCCAGTCACCTAAAGAAATCATACCTTTCAATCTCAACTTACTAGTAGCAAAGTAATCTGCTTCAAGCTCTATACCATTATGACGAACATCAATATCTGTAAATTGAGCTGAACCATCAACACCTTGAGAATTACTCAATGATACTGTTTGGAAACGATTTCCCCAGATAGTAGAATAAGCATTAACATTAACAGTTAAATTCTTAGCATTATAACCATAACCTACTTCAAATGAAATAATTTCTTCATTTTCTAGATCTGGGTTAATTGTGTTTCCATAATTAGGGAATACAGCACCAAATTGAGCTTGGCGCGAAATGTATCCTGTATTTACAAATATATTATGTACATCAGAAACGTTATAGTTAACACCACCTTTTGCATATCCACCTAATTGATTATGGACATCTGAGATAGGCATTTCTGGTTGGTCGAAATAATCTTTACGTTGGAAAGATTGATTTGATAAACCACCCTGAATTACTGCATTATACTTACCGTCTTTATTATACTCAACTAAACCATTCAAACCTTGCCATCCTACAACACCTACGTTATAATAGTCAATTTTTGGACCGTTTAATCCTGTATTATTAAATGGGCTTGCATTAACTGTAGTGTTAATAATTTGACCATTTGAATTCTTATTTCCTGTTGAATAATATCCATCAAGACCCATCAAGTTATTTACTACACGATAGTGATAACCTGTATAAGAACGTAAATCAACACCAATAGATGTTTTGAAATCACCAAATTGTCCTTCTAAATTAGATATAGCACCAATCCAGTCATGTGAATTCATAGAAGCTCTACGTATTAGTATAGCTCTATTTACACTACTATCTTGGAAACCATTTGAACCTATTCTTTGACCAGCAAATCCTGAAATATCACCTGTGTAACCATCAGTTGAATTTTGGTTTGAAGCAACAATTGCATCAAAATCAATAGCACCAGTGATAGAATCACGTGAACCATTTCCATTTTCAAGATAATGTTCTGTAAGGTCTTTTCTAAATGGTAGAATATCAGTTGCACTGTTGTAATAATTTTTACCACGTGGTCCTGTTCCACCACCTCTACCAGCTGAACCATACATTGAGGTAACTAGTTTAAGGTTGTCTGAAATTTCCCAATCCCAGTTGAACGTTGCTAATGGTTTGTTATAGAAATTTCTACGCATAGAAAACTCTTCACCATTTAACATACCACCATTAGAATTCCATCTACGGTTAATATCACCAGTTTCTAGATCATCTCTATCTCCATGGAAATTTTGATAATCACGAATAGATACCCAAACGTCTCTTTGATGATGTTGTTGTCCAGCACCTAAGAAGGTAAAGTTTAAGCTATGAGCTGAACCTTCTGGAGCATAACCTACAGCAGCAAAGTAGTTATAACCTTCACCTGCAGTACTGTTAATGTATCCATTACCTAACCATCTACTTAGAAGGAAAGATGTTGCCCATCCACTCTTATTTTTACCACTATTCCAAACAGCTGATGTTTTGAAGTAACCATCGTTACCTGCCATTTGAGTTAATGATCCACCTGCTTTTTTATCAGCAGCTTTTGTATAGATACTTATTGTACCACCTACAGAAGGGACTGCTAATTTAGAAGCACCTAATCCTCTTTGGATTTGAATTCCAGAAGCTACATCAGTCAAACCTTGCCAATTAGACCAATATAATCTACCATTTTCCATATCATTAACAGGTTGACCGTTAATTAGGAATGAAGTGTTGGTTTGATCAAATCCTCTCAATGAGATTCTTGAATCACCATATCCACCACCTTGCTTAGTAGCATAAACACCTGGAGTAGTGTTCATAATTTCTGGGAACTCTAAGTTACCAGTTTTTAAAGAAATCTCTGCCATAGAGATTGTTGACACTGCTATTGGAGTCTCTCTCACTTTAGCAAGATCAATGACCCCTGATGAAACTACTATCTCTTCGAGCATAGTTGCATTCATTACAGAATCAATGGCTTTAATGTCAGCGTCTGCACTTGTTTGACCAAGAGCAACATTGACAGAAAATAGCATACCAATTAATAGGAATGCGAATTTACCTTTTTTCATTGTTTTGAATTTAGTTAATATTAATGAACTGTGAATATAATAAAAAAAGGCAGCCAAGGCCACCTTTAGTTATTCTTTTTGAATAAAAAGTCAAATTATTATTTATATAAAAATAAGTATTTTTCATAATTATCTTAACATACATATCATAAAAAAAAGTAAGAAGCATAACACCTCTTACTCTTTCTTTCCGGGCTTACCTAATTTTTAATTACGAATCCATTCTATCATCAATATAGACATTATAGTCTTCAATCATATCTTCGATAGTCATATTTTCATATTGTTCTTTATCACCTCTTTTTAAGTCACGCTCAACAGAAGCTAAATACATTTCAACATACTCAGCAGGTTCTCTTTCTAGAGCATTTTGAAGTTTCATCAATTTTGATTCTATTGATGGCATATCTTCATTTAGGAATTTTTTCCATTTAGTTGTATATCCTTCTTCCATATTATCAATTGAATCCATATCTGCTAAATCGTCTTCATCTTGAAAATTAATATCTAGCATAAATCTATTTACAAAATCTTCCATTTTTATAGAAGGTATTGAATATATCCAATCTCCAGTTTGTGGGACCCAAAGATAAACAAAATCAACACCTTTTGCCTCGTCTTTAAAGAATTGTAAAGATGAAATTAAATCTTCATCACCTACAGTTACAGGGCTATCTGAATTATTAGCTTCTATATCTCCTGTTTCTGGGTCAATATATGAAACGTATCCCATATTAGCTATTTCTTTAGCTTTTGCGTCAGTATCATAATGCTTATTTAATGCAACGCCTAAGTTTTCAGGATAACCATCATAATGGTTGTATGTTGTGGTAATTGTGTTATCTTTATTTAAATAACCAATCAATGCTCTTGTAGCCATAATCTGCTTGTATTAATTTTATTATAAATATTATAGATTATATTTAGACTTATATTCTTCTATAAATGAAGTTCCAACACCTAATTCTAATATTTCTGCGTTACTAGGAACCCCAGCAAGTTTATCTTGAGTTATAATCCAGTCAATGTTTTCGTTTCTCCAAACTTTCATTTTAGTTTTGGCATTTGAACGATTTGACGTTTTAAATACCATTACTACTGGTTGTTTATTATATGCCTTACCTTTTTCAGGTTTAACAAATGGGAATTTTTCACCTTTAGCTGGGAAATGGTCTACTTTATATGCACCATTAGGGTATTTATCAAGATCAAAATGATAAACTAATTTATAACCTAATTCTGGTTTAGTTGGTGTTTCATAACACGTTTGAACGTATTTAGTTCTTACTACTGATTCTTCTGTTGGTCTACCTCTACTCATATTGCAAATATTTTATTTAAACGAGCACTACCTACAAAACCATATGTTTGTAGTTTTTCATGTAAATCAAAATCAAGATATGAATTCCATTGATCTACCATTTCTTTATTTAAATTAGAACCATTAATAGCATCAATAACAGCACCTCTAATTTCAATTGGTAAATGATTATTTTCACGTTCATGTTCAGTTGAATTTAACCATCTGGTATATTCATCTTGGCTCATACCACTATTTAATATTTTAGCTAAAACATCAATTTCATCAATATAATAATCACCAGTAACTTCATCACCATCATCAAATGCTTGATTCATTAATACTCTTAAACGTTTGATTTCTATTTCTAATTCATGCATAGTTTATTCTATATTTAATTCTTTCATCACTTCTTTCATGTGACGACATTTACGGTCTTTTGCTCTCCATTGACCCATACAAGTACAAGTTACTTTAGATTCACTGACATGCTTTACTACATACCAGCTATCTGGATCTGATTTTGATTCGAATTTCCATTCTTTTGGGTTTTCGAATTTAGTGCTATTCTTTTTTCTACCACGAGTTTCTTCTTTAGGTCCTTCAATATCAGCAAAAGTAGTTTGTGGTAATACTTCAACCCAATCTGGGGTAAGATATGTTTTACCATCTCTGGGAGATACAAGTAATCCAAAATATTTGGATCTTGATTGATATTTAAATCTACTTACACCTACAAATGGACCTAATCCTTTAGGTTTGTATGTAAATTGTGAATCTTCAGTGTGCATAATACGGGTTCTAATATTTCCGTATTTGTTTAAATTTTTAAATTTCCAGAGTGGCATGTATGTAACCTTTATTTATGCCGTAAATATACGAACAATCCTTCGCTTTTCCAAATTTTTAATACCAAATTGCTGAAGTAGATTGATCATCTTCAAATGATTCTTTGGTGAAATAATAAAGAGCTAAGGAATATCTAGGAATATGTGGTGGAGATTTTACAATATCTGGATTCCCATGTAATGATTTTATTGAAGTATTAAATATAACAGCCGTATTCATTTTAGGATGAACTTCAACTATTTTTTCTTTTGTTTCATAGTCTAATAATTGCAAAGTTCCACCCCAATCATCTTCCCAAATAGGATTTAAATAAATTAATAGGTTAATTCTACGAAATAAAGGTTTGGTTGGGTGTCTACTATAATCAGTATGAATTGATAATTTACCACCTGAAAGTGTTTTATGTACTCCACCACCTGAATAGGTATCATCTGCAATAAGATTTTTAATCCCTGTTAAATGTTCAAGTTCTGTAAGAAATGGTTGAGAATTAAAATATTGTAAATATTCCCATACAGTAGGCATATCTCTTTTAATATCTTCTATGTTTTCAACACACCATGGAGTAAAAAATTTATGAACTTGTTTATCTTTAACATATTCACTACCATCAGTTCCCCAATATTCAAATTTTTGCATTTCAATAAGGCATTCTTGAGCTGCTTTTGTTGGGAATAAATCATTAATAACCACATGAGGGTATGGTTTTGCTAATTGATAAGAAGTTCTTAAATGGTCTAAATTAATCATTTATTTAAATACTTTAAATAATCTTTTAGCCCTCTTTCTAAATCATATTTGGGTTTCCATTTATTTAGAAATTTTTCACTATTACTACAAGTATAATATTGATAACCTTCAGGGATCATACTTTCTGGATGGTATGTGAAAGGAATATTCATGATAGCCATTTTATCTTCAAAAGTTCTAGCTTCACCACTACCTACTTCATAAACCTTATTCCATAATAATAATTTATAAAAATTATCAAAGGCATGAATGTTAGCTGAGATAACATCTTTTATGTAAACAAAATCGCGTAATGGTTTTAAGGGAAATAATTTAATTTCTTCTCCATTTTGATTACGTTTATACATTTGATAGGCAACAGAAGCCATTTTACCTTTATCTTCTTCACCAGGTCCATAAACATTAAAATATCTTAAAGCTACACCATTATTAGATACAACATATCCTTCACCAGCATATTTACTCCACCCATATAAATTAGATGGGTATTCACCATTAATACCATAATTAGCTGCTGATGAAGAATAAATTAGTTTAATGTTTTTTTTATAACATAAATCTGTAATGAATTTAGTAACTTCATAATTAAGTAGCATCATATAATTTATATCTTGTTCTAACGTATCAGAACATGCCCCAACATGAAATACACCTATGATTCCTTCATCAAATATAGATTTTAAAAGAGATTTCCAGTCACCTTTTAAACTGTCTTTTTCAAATCTAAAAATTTCATACTTAGATTTTAATTTTTTATATAGATTTCTTCCTATAAATCCATCAGTTCCAGTAATTAAAATTTTATCTTTCATAGGTTTTTTTCTGGTGTTACAACTCCTCTTTTAGATACTACTTCAGCTGACATTTGATTAGCAAATTTAATTGCAAGCCGAGTGTCTTTTGTTTGGTAATATTTAGCAATAAAAGAAGCTACAAACGTATCACCTGCACCAGAAACATCTATTGTGTCTTGAGGATTAGATGATGGGTATTCTACACCTTGGTGTTGAGCTCCATACTTACCTAATGTTATAATAACATTATCTAATGTAATTTGTGGATTATTAATTCGTTCAGATTCATTTAATTTTACAAATGTAAAATCTTTAATAATATCATCAGTTAACTTACGTTTACTATCTAAAATAGATAAAGTTGATTTACGAGCAATTTCTTTTAAATCAGCGTTTGTTAGAAATCCCTTATTATAATCACTAACTATTACAATATCAGCTTTACCAATTAAAACATCAATATCTAATGACCATTCAAATGGTGTTATTTTTCCTTCCCCTTCGTCAACTCGTAAGAACATATGATTTGTTTTTTGCTCTACATAACGTGTTTTAGTAATAGCTTCAACCTGTCCTATAGACATAGTATAACTATCTGGTATAAGGGCTTTAATATTAGCTAGAGTATTACCAGCCATTCCTGGGTTTTTCGTGGTTCTAATTGGGTTTAAAATTGGAACCGGGGCTTCTGGTGATAAACGTTTTATATCGCAATAAATGAATTTATCAGCACATATTTCTCCTATGACTAGTATTTTTGGCATATGATTCTTTTTCAACTTGTAAATCTAAAGTAGCTAATATACATAATTTATGTAAATCAATGGTATCCATCAATAACATATCTTCTGAATCCAACATAAGGATTACATCCATTGGTTTAATTATCATTTTTCCCGTAAGAAACAAATTTAGGGGATTTTACTTTCTTTTTTTTAGCACGATAAGAAGGATGTTGTTTTTTAGCCCATTCATGCCATTCAATAAAGGCTTTATATCGTGCGATAGGTGAAGATTTACTCATAGTTTAATTGTTTTTCTATTTTATTCCAATACTTTTCAGTTCTTTTTATTTTATAACCTTTGGGACCACCATTCCAATTACGAGCAATAACTTCATTATTACTATCTTTATGATGAAAATTTTTCCAAACCATAAACATACGTATAGATTGTTGACGATCAAACCTATCTTTTAAATTAAATCGGTTTGTTTTACCTTGAATTTTTAAAATCCTATTAACTTCTCTAACCATTATAGGTCTAATTTGCAATGCACCTATGGCTTCGTTTCCTATAAGATGTTTATCTCCAATAGCAGAATCATTCCCACTAGACTCAACCATAATAAGAGCTCTAATAAGATTATCTTGAATAACAGGAGAATGAATAATTTTAGGTTTAATTTCAATAGTAGTTTCTTCATAACATACTTCTAATTCTTGAGTATTATTCATACTCATAAATAGGGGCATAAATCCAAATAATATAACCTTTTTCATTTTTTGATTTTTAATTCAACTTCTTTAATTGCAGATGCTATTAAAGCACATCCTTCATATTCTTCATGATATTCATGAATTTCTAAATTTTGTTTTAAAGTTTGAAGCATATCTTTCTTATCTAGAGTAATATCAAATATATCACCTAAATCTTCTAAATGTACTTCTAATACAGGAATAAAGCGTTTTTTACTATGAAGATGTTTGATTGCTGTTGAAGCAATGGCTTTGGATATTTTAATATCCTTATTTTGAAGCATTAATTCAAATTCTTCTTGGTTTTTGACTTTAATCCTTTTTACCATTAGAGTAAATATTATTATTTATTATACTCTAAATATACGAAATATTTATTAGGATTCCAAATTTAGAACAGATCTAAGAATTTACCATCACTATTTTTTTCACGTAACTTGTCTAATCTATCTTGATCTTCTAACATTTTATCAGCTAGTCTTTCTAAATGTTTAGATTTGGTTCGATCATAATCATTTACAATTTTATTATGTTTCTTCTTTTTAAGTAATGGAATTCTTTTTTTCATCGTTTACCGCCATGATATTCTTTAGCGTGTCCTTCTGAGATTAATGTATTGTTAACACTTATTTTTTCTGTTAAATTAAAATTTGAAAGGAATATTTCTCCTAAACACCTACCATATTTACCTACTCCATGAGAAACTAAAATAAATTTATTATTATAATCTTCTAATAATTCAATTAAACGAGCTTTAGCAGCTAAACCTTTAACTTTTTCTTCTTTATCTCTAGTTCTTGACTCCCAAGCATCCATCCCATGCATTCTAATTCTTACTTTTTTTAAAGTATCAAATCCTAAATCAACTAAGGCATCTACTGTGTCACCATCAACTACTCTATCTACTGTTGCTTTATAAGTGTACATAATATTTATTTTCTTGATACTAGACTATAAGGATCATCATCATCATCTTTAGAATCACCTAATCCTAATTTTTCTAGTTGTTGTTTCTGGTAATCATCCATTTCCCATTCAACGTTGCTTTGGTAAGTGGGAACATGGTCTTCAATACCTTTAATCTGTTTGTCACTAAATATATCTCCAACTTGTAAAAAATAATGATTATAACAAAGTAACTCTATATTTTCTTTACGATAGTTATTTTTATTATTATCTTTAAAATTAAGTAATAATGGGATTTTATAATCACTTACTCTACGTTCATGAAAACTACATACTGAACATTCTTCTTTTAAGTAACCTTCAGTTATTAATCTATACTTTAATTTATCTGGGGTGAATGATGAGGCATCTATTCTACCTTCAATTATATCAAGTAAAGCAGGTTCAGGTCCACCTGCTCTTAAGAATTTAGGTATACCCTTACCAGCTTGGTTTTTATGTTGTTCAAATAAGTTAGGATAACCTTCTTCAGTAGCATCATAAGTTTTAGCCCACTTTTTATAATGAATATAAGATACATGCAAGTAACGAGCTGCTGCTTTATTACTCAATGTTTGAGACATAGCAGCTAAAATTTGTTCTTTACTTAATGGTTTTGCACTGGGCATTTAGTCATCTAAAATTATAGTCTCGTTAAATGTATGATCTCCTTCTCCAAATTGCACGTTTAATGCTTTTTTTGGTTTAGCGTTACTACAATTAACACAGACTTTATAACCATACATTGTAACTCTTAATTCAGGCATATCCTCCCCACATGAAATACATGGGATCATCTTCATATTTTGAGGTATCTTCGACATTTATTAATCTTTGAGGATACATATTATAGATTTTTGAGGAATTTATATAATTGTTTTGGTGTTTTTATCATATGAACTTTTCCATCTTCAGTTCCTATACCTAAAAGTTCTCCATCTTCAGCAAAACGTTCACAAATCCACCACCAAATAATATCAGCTTTATCATACCCAACTAACATAACAATTAAATTTTCTATTGCATGGTAATAGTTCTGAGTGAAGCCTAATAAATCAATTCCATAGTCTTCATGTAACTTATTATCAGAAACAAAGGTCTTATCTAGAGTACTAATAGTATCTATAAATAATAATTCTTCTCGTTCTGCTTCAGATTTAGGAGATTCCTTAATAGTTACATTGTCACCTACAAGTTCTCGTAAAGGTTTTAATATATTTTCATTTTTCATCATTTAGAAATAGAAAAAATACTTAAAAATTGTTTTAATTCCATTTTTTTCCTTTTAGCAAATAATTTTGCAGCTTTTAGTCTACTAGAAGAATGAATTATACTAATAGGTTCTTGTTTTTGATCATTTTTTGAGTAAAAAAAATATTTAGCCATTTGGTAAAAATTTATTTAATAATTTAGAATTATCTACAGGATTATGAGCTGCATGTTCTCCCCATTTAGTAGCAAAAAATTGATGTGCTAATTGTTCTTTAAGAGTAGATTCAGCATCTTGTTCAGGTG
>Ga0181373_1000154_pt1 | contig 17422 bp, 27 predicted proteins | sample LowvirmetaG_3_FD_130159 | JGI IMG/M metagenome (GOLD analysis project Ga0181373, IMG submission 130159) | Marine viral communities from the Subarctic Pacific Ocean - Lowphox_09 viral metaG | ecosystem: Environmental > Aquatic > Marine > Oceanic | place: Subarctic Pacific Ocean | collected... | reverse complement strand
GGTCAGTATTTTCATTTAATATTTTAACTCCATATCTAACTTCAGGTACGTAATCCCACACAATTGTGTTGTCCTGAGGATTTTTAGAGTGCTGGTCTAGTGTTACTGTTCTCAGTTTCTTTATTTGAAACTCATTTATAATGTCTTTTAACAGTTCATCAGTTACAACTTCCGACCTAGAAGTTCCGTCTAGTTTAGTGTATGTTAGGTACCCTACTCTTTTGTATGACACCCAATATGCTTCTACAACTCTAATTAAATCGTATCGATTATCATTATCGTTAAAGAAGAAGTTCTGACCTCTTAATTGATTTGGGAACATACCTCTGTAACCCAAATCAATGCCTGTTTGGTCTTGAATAACTCCTAGATTTTCATAACCAACAGCATCTCCAAATGGGACTCTTCGTAGGGTTCCTCCAGAGTTTTCTAACCAGTCTTGAGTATTATCAATACTTGCAGTTGAAAACTCTTTACCTCTGTAATGTTTAGAACGTAATAAGTCTTGTTTTTGTACCTCAGTAAGGTGTGAACCAAAGTTGGCAACTACTTGGTTTGGGGTTAGGTATTGAACCCTCCCCACATACTCTCCTACTTCAGGATACTTTTCGTCTTGTGTTATTGACGTAAAAGTGTTGAGTGGGGACCATCTCTCGGGTTGATAATAGTCATGTCCTATTCTCCAATGTAAGAAACATCTCCCTGTGATTAGATAATCTCTGAACAAATCTCTGTAGAGTTCGTCCATGTCAAACCTCACCTCGCCTTCCTCAAGTGTCTTTTCTGCCCACTCTAAGTATATTGGCTTCCACTCGGACTCCATATACTTTTTAACTTCATGTGGTATGTTTTTGTCTCTTTCCTTCCGTAGAGATTCTACGTACTGTTGCTGCTCTTCTTCAGAGTTAAATTGTCTTTCATTATAAAAGCCTTGGCTTAGTAACTTAATTTCTATCTCCTTAGAAATAGCATTATTTACTCCCTCCCAAAGTTTTGTTTTTTGATTTCTTAGATACTCATTTGTAGAAAGAGGGTCGTCTGTGTAGACAACATTAGGATTAGGTTTAGTCAAAAACTCCCCAATCATTGTATTTACAATAGGTTCTATGAATCCATAGTGTTGTAGGTCTTCTGATAAATCAGACTGAGAACGAAGCATATCTACCTCTGACAAGAATGCAGAGGTGTTTACAACATCACTATATCTGTAGCTTCCCTCTACTATTCTGTAAGCATCCTCAAATCTTCTTCTAGCACTGTTTAACTGACGAATACCTATTGTTTCTAGAGTATTCATACACTCCATAACCCACTCCTTGTTTTTCTTTTTTTCAGGAAGAGCTTGTGCAGGAAGTCTTAGAATGTCTCCAAAATATTGGGCATCTCTTAAATCTATATCAAAAAACATACACTTTATGTAAGATGCAAACTTAGTAAATTAGTTTGGATTAAACAAATTTATTACAATTAGCTATACTTTTTATTTCTACCAAATTTGCCACTTGTTATTTTCCTGTAGACATCTCTCTTAATCTCATACTTGTCTTCAGAACCTTTAATATTGTTAATGGTCAACTCTTCATCCCAAATCAATGCGTGACCAAAAGACATAATACGGTCATAGTTCTTATAATTACCGAACTTAATTATCTCTTCAAGCAGCATAGGGTCAGTTATTCTAGTAACACCAAGCACACTTATCTCTTCTCCCTCAGGACCCATAACACCAGTTGGTATTTGGTCCCAACAATAATTTTTGAGGAGTTTCAACAAGTGTTCTTTGTTTCTAGCTGTGGCTGGTAATCCATAGTCCACATTAGCCCTACTATTTTCATTGATTCGTAGATTAGTCCCCTTTGCTTGTGCAATAAGGTACTCAGACTTTTGACTTCTAAGATACTTCATAAAAGGTACGTCTGCCTCTGGTAGACATTCTGCGTTGTATAACTTTAATAATAACATCGCCTGTCTATAATAGTTTGAATCAATGTTAGGTCTTGAGGTGTATTGTGCTACAATTTGATTCTGCAATCCTGATACCCCTGCTTGTCTTTTAAATATGTACAAACAATTGAGAGAGTCTGAAGTTGTTGATGTAGATACTTTGGCACCGTCAAATCCTGCTATATACGTACCTCTTTTTATTTGCCTTGGATTATCAAATACGGGCCTCTCGTAGATAACTACAGGAGCATTAACTGCTCCCCCTCTAAACGGATAATCATTTACAGGGTCTGCTCCACTGGGTGTTACCGATATAATACCATTAGGCATAACATCAAGAGTTATGTACTCACCATATGTACCTTTGACGTTAATAGCATCTTGAGTTCTTTTAGCTTGTTCTACAGGAAATGGGTTATTACCCGAAAACAAGAAACAATCCTCTGGTTGGAAGGGATAGTACATTTGTGCTTTCTTCCCTTTGTCTGGTGATTTAGCCTGTTCAGAGCCTATGAAGCCCTGCACTTTGTCTAATGCCTCTTTCCAATCAGTGACGAGAATATTGAACCCATCAAGTTCTTTAATTTGTTCTTCAGTGAAATCTCTGTTGAGATATTGTACCAAAGGTATTTCTTTCTTCTCTCCGCCCTTGTTAGACATTTGGGCAGGAACAAAAAGACTAACTTCCTTATCAGTTTCTTGAACATATTCAAAGTATTCTTCTTTGACTTCTTCTAAATATTGAGTTACATCGAAGTGAAAAAAATCAGACTTTTCTGTATAGAGAAAATCCATCTCTGCATCTGCGGCAAAGTCTGTGTTACCACCTGTACCAATCAACAACTCAACAAATCTTCTTTCACCAAGGTCATTCTCGATGGCAGGTAAAAGTGCAGAACGCTGTTTAGAGTAAAGATACTTCCCTACCTCATCCCATACAGCCTCAGTAGGTGTAATACCTGCTAGAAGCTCTTCCTTGGATGTGACCTGTCCCTGTTGAAGGTTCCTAACGGATATTCTAGAGAAAGCAAAAGAGTTGTCATTAGGCTTGTCCACAATAGGAAAAAACTCGTAGCTAATTGGATTGATTGGGTTTCTTCCTTTTGTTACAATTCTTTTGTTAAACTCTATCTCAACATCAGAAGATGTCGCTTTGTTCCAATCACTAATTTTTACGAAGTCCGAAAAGCAATCAGGTCTTTTCTCATAGAACTCATCTAGGTATTTCGTAATATTGTTAAGGTCCGACTGTGACCCGCCAATGATTAGCGGGTTACTATATTGAAAAATAAAAGTATTATAGGCGACTCGGGATGAAATAAAAGATGTCTTAGCGAATCGTCTTGTACCAAACGCAAGAATAGGTTTCTTACCTTCATCATTAGCCTTATTATAACACCAATTAATAAGCCACTCATTGTCTCTTAATTTAGGGTTACTGACTATCCTAATTGAGTTACCAAAGTCGTCCCTGGTGTCAATAGATAGTTTAAAAAAATTCAGGTGCCAATACAACCAGCCTGAGATGTGTACACCCCCGACCATGACTCCTGACTTACAATAGTTTATGTGCTTTATCCAAAAGGATACGTAATTACCATCCTCCCTGGATGGTTCAACTTGATTTACTAAAAAATCTTTGAAAGATACATTTGGAATCTCTACCTTACTCACCAGTATTTCGCTTTTGAACTGCTTCTTTTAGAAAATCTTTTAACTCACCAATAGCCATACCTGATACATTGACAAGTTTACCATCTTCCATCATAAATGCTTGCTGTGCTTCTTTTATAGATTCTGCTATATTACCTTGAATATCTAAATCTTCATTGAACAATTGTTTGGAACAATCGCCTAATGCTTTCATATATACTAGGCACTCTTGCATAGAAGCACTGAGTAGTAGTTTGAGATAGTTTTCATGTGGTTCTTCGCCAAGCAATTCTACTTCAGCAGAGAGTGCATTGTATAGTTCGGTGTGGTACTTTAGAGCACTCTCCAAGTATTTTTTATTAGTATTTGCCATTGGTTGAAATTTTTAAGTCATTTAATGTCCTTTCTAACGCTAAAGATATTTGTTCATCTGTAGCATCCATAAAGAATACGCTATCTTGAGATTTACCATTTTTATAATTTTTTCTCCTCAAAATTGCTTTAATCAACATTGAGACATCGTATTCAGGGTAGTCTTGTATTATCTGACTTAACATGTCAGCAATATGTGTTTTTCTTAGTTGGCTCATTTTACTTCTCCTTTTAATGCTATAACAAAAATATCTTTGTCGGTTTTAATTTTTAATCTTTTGTTTATCTCTCCTTCAAGCTTAGTGTTGTACTTCAGTATTAATTTTGCTGATTCTGCTTCTTTTAGTGAGGTTTTGTCTAATACTACTGAAAAGCAAGAACATATAGACGTTCTAATGTTATTTAGAGTTGTGTCATACTCTAACTCTTCGTGGTCTCCTCTACAATTAATAAGCTCTAGTGTGAGTTTAGTATCAGATATTTTTTGATTCAATTTAAATGGCTTTTTGTATGAAACAGTGAGTGAGCCATTTTCATTCTCTTCAATTGTGGCAATATCAGTATCATGTAGTTTTACAGCTAATCCCCTGTCTTTAAATTCTTTTATGTCTTCCCACTTGTTCATAGGACAATATTCTTCTTTTACTTTTACTTTTGCTTTTAACAAACATCCACAGATATTGCAAGTACCAGTTAATTTGTTTTTATCAGGACATTTATTACAAATCTTTAACCTATTTTTTGCAAAATTATCTTTTGCATTTGTTAACATCTTGCCCCATCCCTTCAAAATTCTATTTGGTCTTATCTTACCCATTTTTAATATTTTTTGGATTAAACCTGTTTCTAAGGAACCATATGTTATTTACTTTTAAAGACACTGCTTTGTCGATTAATTCACGCATTTTCATGAGTTTAGATTTGACTATGTCTTTTCTTTTATTTATTTTTTGTTTGTCGCTTTCTCTAAGATGAGAATACTTATTTATTGTACCCTCTAACTTATGTTCAATATTATACAAAGAGCTTTGCGTAAAATACAGAGTTCCAAAGTTTGGAATCTTGTAAACAATATCATCGCTATTTTCTATGTCTTTTTTTACAGTGTCATGGAAGTACCAATAAATAGATTCTCCTATCTCTCTGTCTCCCCCTCTTCTTTCATATTCATCTAGAATATCATCAAGAAAATATATTTTATCATCAAACTCCATCTTCTTTGCTGTAAACCATTTGAACCACTATATTAGGGTATTCGTCAACAGTATTTTTTATTTTAGTCAAATCCTCATTAAAATCTTTTCTATTCTTTACAGGGTGCTTAATCACTAAGTTTTTCTTTTTTAATCTAGAAAACATTGTAGTGACATTTTGATGTGTCTTGATTCCTACATTAGCTTTTATAGCTATATCCTTAAAATTCTTACTATTCATATCATACAAAAAACATAATGTTAAAATATCTATGTCTCTTTTAGTTAAGTAAACTGTTGTAGCACTATACAATAGTAATAGTTTCTGAATTAAGTCTACTTTATCTGAGTATGACAGATAAAAAGGTAATGCTCTATACTTCGCCATAACTAAATTTTTTATATCTTACACCCTACAACCCTTTCCTCCGAACCCCCTGTAGTCCCCCTTACCTCCTTCCCCTTTGTAAGATACATGCAATTATACAAAAAAAAATTGACATATGCAAGTCTTTGTGGAAAACTATTGTAAAACTAATAATATTAGCATTTATTATGTTATTTGTTTGGAAAAGTCAAATATATTTTGTAGATTGCGAAAAAATCAGCTAAATCATGGAAAGAAGTAAAAATAATATTGAACGTGAGTACTTCATGGATTACTGTGACTGTGTGTTAGATTACATTGAAGATGATGTCCTAAATGATGCCCTATATGATGTTATAGGGAAAAGACTCGAGGATTTAGTCTTTGAAATGTATCTTTTTAATACTCCTTGTGGAAAGGCTACACACATAGTTGAAACTATGTTAAAACTTTTTAGAAGAGAATTAAACAACTTTAATTAATGGGTACTAAATTAGAAGAGGCTTTAAAGAGTCTCAATAAAAACTTTGGTTCAGGCTCAGTATTTCACTTAGGTGAAAATGAGGCTTTTGAAAAATTAGAAAGAATACCAACAGGGTCTTTAGGTTTAGATGTCATCACAGGAGGGGGATACCCTTTAGGGAGAATAATTGAACTATTCGGATGGGAATCCTCGGGAAAAAGCACATTATGTATACATGCAATAGCACAGGCTCAAGCAATGGGTAAAAAGTGTGCATTTGTAGATATGGAGCATGCTTTTGATAAGCACTATGCAGAAGCATTGGGGGTTAACACTGAGGACCTTATATTCTGTCAACCAGGGAGTGGAGAGGAAGCAATTGAGATTACTAAAACATTAGCAAGTACTGGTGAAATAGGTCTTGTAGTTGTAGACTCAGTTGCTACTATGGTACCATCTGTCGAATCCGAAGGTGAAGCAGGTGAAAACAAGATGGGCGTCCACGCAAGACTTATGTCACAAGCTATGCGTGTGCTATCTCCTATCGCAAGTAAAAACAATTGTACTTTAATGTTTGTCAATCAGCTCCGTCAAAAGATTGGAGTTATGTATGGTTCCCCAGATGTTACTACTGGTGGAAACGCTCTTAAATTTTATTCATCAATTCGTATTAAACTGACATCTAGTAAGTCTGCTGGCAACAAAGAAAAAGTTGACGGTGTGGACAAGCAGGTGTCTAATCTAGTTACTGCAACTACTGAAAAAAATAAAACATACCCACCGTTGCAAAAGCATGCCTTTCAACTAAGATTTGGGATAGGAGTGGATGCAAAAGAAGAGATTGTAGATATGGCTATCTCTCTAGGACTAATAGACAAGAAAGGTGCTTGGTACAGTTACGAAGGCACACAGCTTGGTCAAGGTAAGAAAGCAGTATTTGCTTTACTTGAAGATAATCCTGACCTTGAGGAAACCCTCAAAGAACAGATAATTAAACATTATAGCTAATGAGAGAGGATTTAAGTACTCGAAGAACAAAGACCAACCCGTCTTTTAAGTATGAGCTAAGTGAAGAACAAAAACTTGCAAAAGAAAAAATTCTTGACTCTAAGATTGCTATAGTAACTGGTAAGGCAGGCACGTCAAAGACCTTCTTAGCTTCACAGATAGCCTTAGATTTGTTTTTGAAAGGAGGAGTAGAGAGGATGTATATAGCTCGCCCACAGGTCTCTACAGAGGACATGGGGTACCTTCCAGGAAACAAAGATGAGAAGATGAGGCAGTGGTGTGCTCCTGTTATAGAGAACATGGAGATACTCCGAGATAATGGTAAGAAAGAAGTAGAAAAGTGGTTGAAAGAGGGCCAGCTAGAATTATTGCCCTTACAATTCGCTAGGGGTAGAACTGTCACAAACAGTGTAATGATTATAGATGAAGCACAAAACCTAACCAAGCTTCAAACATATTTATTCTGTACAAGACTTGGTAAAGGTTCGTTAATGATATTTACAGGAGACCTTAAACAGAATGACTTAAAACAACCTAGTAGAAGTGGTTTTGCTCAACTCATTGAAACCTCTAACAAATTAGATGAGATGGTTCATGTGGAACTACAACAAAATTATAGAGACCCTATTGTTGCTAAATTTATGGAACAATATGAAAAAATTTGTGGCTGGTAATGTGGATATACGACAATAAAAAAATTACGTCTCTAGAGCAAATTCCAAGCGAAGCTATAGGGTTTATATACTGTATACATAATTTTTCGAAAGATAGAATGTATATTGGTAAAAAGAACTTGTATCATTGGAAAAGGGTTGGAATAAAAAGACATCAAGAGTTAAAACTTGAAGGTTTTGAAGTGAGGAAACACAAAAACAAAAAAAAATCTAAAAAAGGCTTGCCTGTTTGGGTTTATAAAGCTAAATTAGAGTCTGATTGGCTTATGTATACAGGTTCTAACAAAGAGCTAAACGAGGACATAAAGACAGGAGATAGGATTGAAAAACACATTTGGCAATTTTCAAATTGCTTAAAAAACTTATCCTTTTTGGAAACAGAGGCTCAGTTTAAAATGGATGTTATCAGGGATAATGAAAAATTCTACAATGGTAACATTCTAGGGAAATATTTCCCAGGGGACTTAAATTGTTAATATGATTATCAAAGATATAATTAAAAAGCATATTAGAGAGATAATCGATATATATGCTAAAAAACAAAACTTTACGCACACTGCGGAAGCTTTTTGTGCAAAGTTTAATTACAAATATAGTGACTCTTGGAGAAGAGGGATAAGCAGATACATAAATTCTATACCTGAACTAGATGCTGATGTAGCATTGAGAGAAGAGGCAGAGATTGCTAGTCCTGCAAGAGTCCTGATATTTGATATTGAAACTGCTCCACTTATGTCCAATATATGGGGCCTATGGAACCAAAATGTAGGACATAATCTATCTATGCTTGAGTCAGACTGGTTTATTATAACTTGGTCTGCAAAATGGCTATTTGAGGAGAAAGTTTATACAGGTAAGCTAACTCCAAAAGAAGCTAAAAAACAAGATGATTCTAGGATAGTAAGAAACTTTTGGAATTTACTTGATGAGGCTGATATTGTAATCGCTCACAATGGTGACAAGTTTGATATAAAAAGAGTTAACACTCGCTTCCTGAAACTGGGTTTACACCCACCTACACCGTACCAGACTATTGACACCCTTAAACATGTCAGGAGGAAGTTTAACATATCATCTAACAAATTAGACTATGTTGCTAAGTTTTTAGAACTTGGAGGCAAGATGCAGACTGGAGGTTTTGAGTTGTGGAGGGGATGCATGGAAGGAGACCAAGAATCTCTCAACAAGATGGAAGAGTACAACATAAAAGATGTGACTCTTCTAGAAGAAGTGTATCTAAGGATACGTTCTTGGATTACTCCTCATCCAAATATGGGCTTACACATAGGTGAAAACGTAACATGCTGTGCCACATGTGGAGGAACAGACTTGTCTGTTGTAGGTACTTATAAGACGTATATGTCTGAGTATGATGCACTTAGATGTAATTCTTGTGGAAGCATTAATAGGTCAAGAGCAAGTTCGTTAACCACAGAAGCTCGTAGATTATTAACAAAATCAATTTAAATGAGCGATTTAATGTTTTTAAAAGTAAAAGGGTTTGTCCACACTTTCAAGGAGGAGTCAAGAGCTGTAGAGTGTGAAGAGTGTTTAAAAGAATCTGAGGAAAGAGCAGAGTCTCTAGGATTAGACAAGGACTCTTTCGAAAGTCACTGCGATGATTTGTGTTCTGAAAGTGTGTTAGAGAGTAAGAATCTAGAAACTGAAGAGGTGCTGATTAAAGTTTCGGATATTGTTAATATTGCTGAAGCAAACGATGGCAGGGCTATCATACAAACATCTTCTGATTTACTACCTAGGTTGTTCAAAGACAACTACAAAGACATTGTAGAAAGATTAATTTCTGTCGGCCAAATAACTATTATATAGCTATCTCAACAAATGTAATATATTTGGATAATATAAATATTTTACATATATTACGATGTAATATGGCTAAGAATACCTACAAACCAATTAAAGAAAATAATTATTGGGATGCTAGAAAGAAATACGATGTCCTGAAAAAATCAGGGGAGCTATTTGAGAAGGATGATAGAATGATTGGGGTTTGGGCATATGATATGAAAAGATTTTTAGAACTAAACGAAACACTACAAAAATGGGATGTGGATGTGGTAAACCCAAAAGACCAAAGCCAAGAGGAAAGTAGAGGTGCCATATGGCACGATAACAAACAGGAGTAATGAAAAAACAATTGTGTTTATTTGTAAAATGGATTACCCGAGGCAAAGTTTGTCTAGGATGGTGTTGTATTAAAAAAGATTAGTATAAAATGCCCATAGAAACTGCTATAGTAATTGTATTTTTTTTAGCGTTTCTAATCATAGACACAATCAAAAAATAATGGGAAAGTTCTTTAAAGCAATGTTTTCAGAAGGAGGGGCAGTATCTTCTAAAAGAGTAGTTACAGCAATGTGCCTGTTCTTTATGCTTATTGCCTTCACATCGAACTTGTTTTGTGGGTACACCGTAGAACAACATATGTTTGAATCCTTACAATGGATAGTCATGGCAGGACTAGGATTCACAGCATCAGAAAAATTTTCTGAAATAATAAGTAATAGAAAAAACCAAAATCATGAGTAAAAAAGTTTATCATTTTAGAGGACATCGTTATGGTGGGGAAGCCACCATCGGACAAGTAACAGAAGAGTTTTATAATTACTGGGCTCAGTTAGATGAAGATGACTTTAGTGACTACATCCTACAAGGGTGGGAGGACAATGAGGATGAAAATATCCCTCAAATGACAAAAGATGGTGATGAGTATTGGCACGACCTAGATGATATCTTACATTTTTCTGGAAGTTTTGCCACTTCTAATCTAACTTTGACGGATACAGATACTGAAGAGGAGAGGGAAGTAGAACATCAATTCTTATGGAGCCGAGAAGGCGGTTTCTTTGACGAGGAAGAGCCTAATTGGGATAATTTGTATGATGGCCTCACTAAAGAAGATTACGTGCCTATAGTGGCTTGTATAAGTGAAGAGAAAGGATGGTTAACTAACTGGGTCCTTGAGCTCGATGAGGGAGAAGAGTTTGACGAAAAGAAACTTTCGGCTGGAATACTCGAAACTAACTTTGGAGAGTTTGTAGAGAAACTATACTATGATGGTAAAGAATTAGAGGACAATGGGGCCGAAAGTTCAACTGGAAAAGGTTTCACTGTAAAGCTTGGATGGTTTAACACAAAATGGGTTGATAACCTAGAACAATACGCTGAAGGAAGTGAAGGACTAACCGAAGCACTAAATGAATTAAAAGAACAGCTTGAATGGGAAGCTGAGAATAACTAAAAATAAAATTAAAAACGAGAAATAATGCCTAGTTACGATATATCGATTAAAAAAGAAAACCTAGTAAAGCACGGATGTGCTGTGCCCGCAGGGTACGTAAGATTAAGTTCAGTGATAGCAAGATTACCTGCATTTCGAGACGAGGCAGCGGCAAGAGCCGCAGGACTAAAAGACTGTGATATGTATTCAATTGGTAGTACTAACGGTATTGCTATTTTGGGTACAGGAGGTACAGGAGGTACAGGAACAGGAGATAGAGACTTTACAAATGCTCTTGACATTGCTATTCCTCAAGAAGAAGTTGTAAAGTATGGTTGCCAAGTGCCAAATGGTTATGTAAGGTTCACATCTGTTTACGGAAGTTTACCTGTATACGGTACTGAAGCAGCTGCCGTAGGGGACGGACTTAAAAAATGTGACCCTTATCTTTCGGCACTTACTGGAGACTTACAGCTAGTAACTGGTAATTTTGGTTCCAATAATAATGGGGCAACGGAAAAGAAAGTACCTTACTTTGATATTGCTATTAAAAAAGAGCAAATTCTATATAGAAACTGCAATCTTCCAAAAGGATACATAAAACTTAGCCAAGTATTAGCTTCATTACCTGTTTACTCTTCAGCCGAGGCAAAGACTCTTCTACCTGAGTGTGGAGGGTATCTTCGTGTTAACACAGCAGGTAAAATTACTGATGGAAACGTTTCTTTCAACAGACAGGTTATACCTTAATGATTAGGAAAACTCGGAATAAAAGTCAGTGGAAGCTTTTTTCTAAGGATGGTAGCAAAGTTTTAGGTACTTTTCGAAGTAAGAAGAAAGCTGAAGAAAGAGAACGGCAAATTAATTATTTTAAAAGCAAAAAGAAATGAGGAATTGGAACTTGACGGTGTCTTTACATTGGCCTCATGATAGATTTGCCTTAGGTTGGGAATACCTAAGACCTACCGAAGAAGTAAAGTTCCACACTACAGAAATATTTTTGTTAATGATAACAATAACATTTAATTTAGAAAGTAACAATTAAAACTAGAAATAATGGGATTTAGAAAAAGAGAATCAAACCAAGAAGGATTTGGTATTCAAAGAAACGAAAAAATGAAAGCAGGAAGCTCAGTACCTAAGAAGCCTAAAAAAAAGGCTAAGAAAAAAGCTGTAACTAAAAAGCAGGGTGAGTTTGGTGTAAGTGTCACTCTTCCAAAAATTGGAGGGAGAAGAGGTAGAATTAAAAGAGCATTTAGAGATGACATATTAGAAGCTATTGACGCAGGTGCATCTATTACTGATTTCAGTACGGAAGAATTAGCTTTTGCATTTGGTCCAAAAAAAGCTGCTAATATTATTGCACAAATAGGTGGAGCTGATAGTATTACTATGACTAATCAGCAAGGCCAAGGCCAAGTAGCTACAGGAGGTAGTGCAGTGGCCACAGGAGGTAGTGCAAATGCAAGTGCAGAAGCAAATCCTAACATAGATGTAGATGCAGATGCCACATTCGAATCAATGGATAATCCAATGATGCTTAAAACAATAGAAGATATGCCAGTAAGTGGAGGTAGGACTGCCCCTGCTTTACCAGGAGGAGGAAGCGGAAACATTATCATGACCCCAGAAGGTCCAATGATGGTAGACCCTGTTACTGGTCGCCTTCTGCCTATACAAGGAAACCCTTTCCCCCTTCCTGGTGGATATGGGGCTGGTCGTCCTGTGCAATTACCTTTTGTTCCAGGAATTGACCCAGTAACAGGCATGCCTTTTGACCAAGGAGGAGGAATGTATGATGAGTATGGAATGCCTCTTATAATTGATGACATTGGAATAAGAGATAATGTTAGAATAGGTGACGGATACGGGTTTGAAGATGGAGGAATGAAGTATCAAGGGTCGATGGTAAAACTTCCTACTAAAGGCGGTAAAGAACAGCTGAAAGCAGGTGGTACTAAGAAGAAGAAGAAGAAGGGTAAAGTAATGAATAAAAGAAAATCAAATAGATACTCAAGTAAATATGGCTACTAATAAAAAAAGAGTTCCAGCACCCAAGGGGTTTCACTGGATGAAAGAAAGAGGAGGTTCACTAAAATTAATGAAAGACCCTTCGACTGGATATAAAAAGCATCCTGGTTCGTCCAAGTATGCTGAGTTTGGTATACAGAAGGTGCATAAAAAGAAAAAGTAATGAAAAAGTCACCATTCAGGAGTTCAAGCTCTAATCAAGAAGGATTTGGCATTGAACGTAATAATAAAAGAAAGCCTTCTAAGAAAAGGTCTACTAAGCGTAAAAAGCCTGTTGCTAAGAAGCAAGGTACATCGATTGCTAGAAAAACGGAAGACAAAGATTTAATTGTACAAAACTTTGGAGATAATGTATTTGCTGGTATTAAGACAAAAGCAAATCCAGAAGGTAATGCAGACCTTGGAAGTGGTAATAAGGCTCCACAACAGATAACATATGAAGTTAATCCTGATGGTAGTTACAGACAAATAGTTTCGACAAAAGGATATTACGACAGTAATTTAGGCGAATATATTCCTGATAACGTTGTTATTGGTGAGGGTATGAATATTATGGACACAAGGCTTGTCAATCCTGTTACAGGAATGCCTGTAGGAGAGGAGCTATTTGGAGATAATCCTGGAAATTATTTCGGTACTTATCAAGGAGCCATGGAAGGTCCTGTTTTCCAATCTTTTTCAGGCTCACCAATGGATATGAGGGAAATAGCAAGACAAGAAGCCTTAAAAAAATTAGAGCAAGGTAACAAAAATGTATCCTTTCAACCTCCATATCAATTAGCTGCTATAAAACTGTTTGATACTTTAAAAGAAGCTAAAAAGCAAGGTAACTTTACGAAAGAATGATTAGGACTTTCACATATACTGCCGAGGAGATAATGTATAACACTGTTACATTTACTTGTAACGTAAATATTGTAAGAGATGAAGAAGAGAAGCCCTTTTAAACAGACTAGTTCTAACCAGGAGGGGTTTGGAATTCAACGCAACGTCAAACGCAAACCTGTGAGAAAAAAAACTAAGAAGAAATCCGTTACTAAAAAACAGGGAGAAACTGATTCTATTAAAACAATAAATAAATCAAAGTATACCCTTTTGTCTGAGTTATCTGACCAAGAATTAGTACCCTTCTTAGCATCTATGCCTGTGGTAAGCCAAGACGACCTTAATTACCTTACAACATCAGGACGATTAAATAATTTATTTACTACTCAATTTAATAATGACGACCCAGTGTTCGGGGAACAATTACAGGCTACCTTCGATAAATACGGTTCAGTGGTGAAACAAATGGATGGAGGATATAAGTATCAAGGTGACACAGGTGCATTGTATTCTGAGAATCCTATGTTTCAAGATTATAAAGAGCAAGTATACGGAACAGGACCTGGTCTTTATGGTGGCAATCTTGATGGACGTACAACACAAAGTGGAAGTGGTTTCTTCAAACCATTTCCAGATGCTCCTGATTTAAGTATGTATGCAGGGGACCAAAAAGGTTATATTCAAGCACTAAACGAGTTTAGAAATGAAACTGCTAAACAACTTCAAAATACGCTTACAGGGGGTGTTGACCCCGTTGGGATTTCTACTACTAGCTTAGGCCAAACTCCTGGAACAGGTGAGTATCTAGAAGCAATAGATGACCTTAATGCTTACGTGAATTCTGAAATAGAACTGATTAACCAAGCAAATCAAAACGTTGGTAACAGTAGAAGAAATAAACGGACTGGGCGTAATAAACGAAATAAAAATAGATTATTTAAATAATGGCTACTAACAGTAAGAAATATAACAAGAAGAACTATAAGAAATACTGGGGTTCTAAAAAAGCCGTAGCTCAACGCTCTGAACGTAATAAGGCCAGACGTATCCTTACAAAGGAAGGTCGCTTGAAGAAAGGAGACGGTAAAGAAGTAGACCATAAGAAGCCTCTCTCAAAGGGAGGGACTAACTCTAAGAAGAATCTTACTGTAACAACACGAAAGGCTAATAGAAGAAGAGGTGCTGCTATAGCCAATGCTAATAAGAAAAGAAAGAGCACCACAAAAAAGAAAAAATAACTAGTCCATTCCTCGTTTTTTAGTTTTGCACCCTCTTCGGAGGGTGTTTTTTTTTATACCCCCACCCTTTCCCCCGAATAATTAAACCCCCCTACGCAAATAGGGGGTGTGGGTAATATATATTACAAATTTTTTTTTAGAAAATTTTTGGTATCCCCCCCTTGTTTTTTTAGAAATTTTCGCTTTGTTTTTTGTGCAAGGGGGAAGGGGGGTACACAACTATTCAAGTTTTGATCTTTGCCTTGTGTGGTGGTGTGGTAGTGTGTGGTGGTGGTGTGGTGTGTGCGTGGTGTGTGTGTTCCAGTGTGCAGCCTCGCGGCTGGCGTGGTGGTGTGTGTGGTGGTGTGTGCTAGGTATCTATAATAGTATACACTCTATGTTAGTACTATGTGGATAACTTAATTAGGTTTTTTAATTTACTTTGTTTTATATTTGTGTCAGCGATGTGGGGGAATTCGTTGGGGATGTGCAACCAGAGGCCCAACCGATTCAGGCGATACGCTAACGTTCTTTGAAATATTGGTAATTAAGTGTTCAGTGATAGTAAGACGTAGGAAAGCACCTATGCAGTATCTTTTAACTTTAATAACAAAACAATGAAAGTTGTAATACGTAACGTAAAAACGAACCAATACAGAATGGTTCCTGTTGATGTCCGCTTTAAGAAAGACCGCGTCAAGGTCGTTAAGGCATTCAGCAAATCACTACCCTCCAGTGAGGAAGTAGTAGAGTTACACCTTGACAAACAAGGCAAGTAATTGTAAAGCCCCCGAAAGGGGGCATTTTTAAAACCCTTTAATATTTAAACATGAAAAGTAAAACTTTACAAGCAATCAACCCTAAACACCAAACACTGGTAAACAGATGTGTTTCATGGCTCAACAAATACAATGAGTTTAATAGGCTGCTAAATATTGCAGATGGTATAGATGGGAATGAGAAGGCAGTACAAAAATGGGAAAATAAATGTGAATACGCATTTAACAAATACCTTGAGTATGCCGATGAACTTCAACAACGTCAACTTGACCGAATTGATAAATTCATCTATGAGTAAATCAATAAGCCCCTCGAAAGGGGGGCATTTTTAAAACCCTTTAATTTTTAACAATGCGAAATATTTTAATTCAACTTACAGCGGCACTCTTTGGATTGTCGTTAATCATTCTAAATGTTATACTTCTTGTAGCCTTTGCTGCAGGCAATTCCTTTCCTCTCGGCTTCTCTATGTTTGTGCTGGGATGGGCAGCCCTGCTGGCTTTGACTAATCGAGTCGCTGTATGGACTAAACCAAAGCGAAAGCCAAAGTACGCTGGGATGTCGGAGCGAACGTTCACTATCTTAATGATATTTGGAATCTTCGCAATCTATTCGGTGTTTTCCATATTCATTTACACACACTAAGAATAAGCTTTGTTTTGTTCATGTGCCTCACCCTTAGGGGTGGGGCTTTAACTTGTAATCCTCATCCCAGTGAGTACATCGTGCACGGTGTCAGGGGTGGGGATTTTGTGATAAAGAATAGAGTATATGAAAAGAAAAAAAAGTTTGCAAAGGTACGGAATGTTTTTGACATATCCAAATAAAGTTATTAACATTTTTAGAATTGTAGTGTGGATAACTTTTTTAGGTGTTTTAGCAAATTTTAACACAATTTACTTGCATATATGAAATGTTTGACATCATCCTCATAAATGCGATTTAAGAGCCTTTATAGGTGTTTTGGAACAACCATACACGAGACTCTGAGTTTTGCCCTTACACGCAATTTGACCTATGTATAAGACAATATGTGTTAGTATTATGTTGATAAGTTTTATTTGGTTTTTAAATTATCTTGTTTTATATTTACATCAGCGAAGGAGGTGGTGCTTTATAAACAAAACATATATATTATGGCTTTAACTTACGATTTACGAAATGTCAAGAACTTTGACGGAATTTGGGACGAGAACGATGTGATGCGTTTTGACCACAAAGATGTTATCTTTGAAACAATGCAAGTTGGTATCAATGAGATAACAGAGGAAAACAAAGAGGAATTTCTCTTAAGACACAAACTTGTTTGCCAATGTCATGGGAACACTCCATACATTAGCGAAGAGGCAGTAGACAACCTTGTTGGGTTGGGGACTAACGCAAAAAGTCTTACTAGAGCTAAATTCAAGGCAGACCTTAAAAGACGCATTGCAAACGTTGTTGACTCGGAATTCTATAGGTTCGATAATCCTATCGAGACAAAAGATTACAAAGCAGCTGAAAGCTTTGCATAGGAGTTAATTCTAAATTGGCCCTCCGAAAGGGGGGCATATTAAATAATTTTTACTATATTTACATTAAATTAAATAACATGAATAACAAGAAAACAAAACGTGTAGTTAGTTGGCATGCTGTGAAAGGGAGCACAACATTG
>Ga0181373_1000153_pt1 | contig 17433 bp, 35 predicted proteins | sample LowvirmetaG_3_FD_130159 | JGI IMG/M metagenome (GOLD analysis project Ga0181373, IMG submission 130159) | Marine viral communities from the Subarctic Pacific Ocean - Lowphox_09 viral metaG | ecosystem: Environmental > Aquatic > Marine > Oceanic | place: Subarctic Pacific Ocean | collected... | reverse complement strand
TAGAAAATTTGATGCTAGAGTTGATGCATTAAAAGGTATGGATTTATTAAATCATTTTGATAAACAATCATAAGGTAATTGCGAAAGGGGTTGGATACCTGAGATCCCTTTCGTATATTTACCAGGTAAATAAGGGCGTAAAGCCAAGTATAAATTAAAATTAAATTAAAGTTATGGATAAGAAAAGATTAGATGAATTACAAGCTGAAATTGCTAGATTAAAAGAAATAGATAGAAAAATATCTGAAAAGGTAGACAAAGAAGCAGATGATTCTATAGTAATAGAATGTAGTGCAGATTTAGATTTAGCAATGCAATATGAAAGCGAATAATAATTAAAAAATAAAGGTTATGAAAATTAGAGTAAATACAAAAAATAGTAAAGTAATTAATGAAACATTATTTATTGATTTAATAAAATTAAATTCATTAAAAAAGAAACAAAGAGAAAATGTTAATGATGGAAGTAGTATTGTTCATCCTATGTTAGGAAGAATGGTATCGTATGAAGGTGAATTTATAAGAATTAATAAATAAAAGTTATATGGCAAAAGTAAAAAGATTAATACTCACAAATGAGTGGGTTGAAATAAAAGAAATGTTTGAAGCAAACACTAATGGTTGTGATGAATATGGTAAAAATTTTGAAATTGGAGGTAAGTTAGATATTTTAACTAGATCATTTTTAGATAGATTAGGTGATATTACAACACATAAAGGTTATTATTGTGTAATTGATGGTGTTAAAATGAATCTATGGAAAGAAAGATTATGGTCTGTAGTTGAAAATGCTGGTTTATTAGCTCCAATTGCTTGGAAAATTGATATTGCAAAACAAGAAGAAATTGATAGAAAAGTAGAATTAGAAGAAGCTAAATGGGATGATGAGTTTGATGAATTAGATGATTATGAACCAACAGATGAAGAATTAAGATTAACCGAAGATCTAGAATTTAATAGTATTAACTTAATAGAAGTAGAATAATATGTACGATGACTTTCAAATAGTAACACAGGGAGATAGTTTTTTAATGGGGTTATCTTATTATGGTAAGAATGATGTAGCTGAAGAGGATTGGGCTGAATTAAATCTTTATTTAGGTTTTGTAAGATTAACATGGAGAAAATTTTAATATGAAATATTACGATTTATTGTTAGGATGTTTTTGGTTTTTTATAGCACATATAGGAGCATTTTACCAATTAAATGGTCAGTTCATTTGGAAATCATTTCAAAAATATGAATGGGCAGTAGCCTTATTTGGTGCATTATTGTCTTTTGCCTATATTTGGGGAACTAAATATACTGTACAAGGATTTGGTGATTTATTATGGCCTGCTAGATTTATTGGGTTTGGAGTTGGAATGATTATTTATGCTATGGGAGTAAGTCATTATTTTAATGAAGGCATATCTTTAAAAACATTAGTTAGTTTAGGGTTATGTTTAGTATTAATATCAATTCAAGTTTTCTGGAAATGATAGGAGTACATTATATAAAATATGTAAATGATATAGGTTATATTGTTAAACAAGAAATATCTAAACATAAATTTACACATAATAATCAAATAAGGTATGATTGGGTACAAGCATATAGAGATGAAATGAAATATGATCATGTGTTACAAAATGATAATATATTTTTCTTTTGTGAAATAATACCAGAAGCAGAAATAATAGAATATTTATAATAAAAATGGATAACTTTCAAAATCAAATAGAAATGGAATTAATACAACAACAAGCAAATGATAATACATTTGATATTTTAACAGGTAAAATAACAATAAAAGAATTGCTTGAAAGTAATAATAATGATATACCTCTTTTAATACAAACAAAAGAAGTTGATGATTTAGAAAATAGATTAGATGTTTTAGAAGGTATGATTGAATATTATACTGAAGGAGAAGAATATGAAAAGTGTGCTGAGTTAGTTAAATTAAAAAATAAATTATGGAGTTAAGTAAAAAAATTATATCTCATATTTGGGATGGCTGTGAAAAACAAATAGTTGATGGTTATGTTTATGTTAAAATGGATGATTTAATTAAACTAGAAACGGAAGAAATATTAAACCCAGTAATTAAGGTGAAGGAAGTAATGAATATGAATAAAGTAGCTAATTATTTAGTTAGCAAAGGGTTTAAATATAATGCATCCATAGATGGTAAAAATGAAAAATGGACAAAAAAAAATAAATAAAAATTAATTAAAAAATAAAAAAGTTATGACTAATACAGATCTAAAACCCCTGTTTACAAATTTAAATATGAATCCTGCTAGGGGTGAAAATGAAACATATGAAGAATATATTATTAGAAGAAAAAAAGTAAATTTTATCCTAAAAAGATATAGACAAGCAGGTAGAGAAGTATTTGAATCAGTATTTCCTAATGGAGTAACGATAGAAAGTATGGATAATATAATTAATGATGTAAAAGAAGCATAGTTATGGAAACAGTAGCAGTAATATTAGGGTTGGTTTTTGTAGGTATTATATTATTATGTTTAATAGGAACTATAGGTAGTTACATAGCAGATGCTTATGCTCCTAATAATAAATTAGAAGAAAATATTAAAAAATTAGAAAGGAAAAATGGTTATAGATAGTTTTTTATATTATAATGAAACTGAACTTTTAGAATTAAGATTAAAAGTTTTATATAATTATGTAGATAAGTTTGTAATTGTTGAAGGAAATCGTACATTTAAAGGTGATCCTAAACCTTTTAGATGTAAACAAGATTTATTAAAATTAGGATTTAGCAGTGATAGCCCTAAAATTGAAGTAATCGAGGTAAATTTAAAATCATCTAATTCTAAAATAACATCAGAGGATGAAAATAATTATTGGGATGTATTAAGAAAAAATCAAGTAAGTTTATGTGAAGATGAAGATGTACTTATATTAGCAGATATTGATGAATTACCTAACCCCAATTATATAAAAAATCATGTTGATTTTATAAACCATAACCCAGATTGGCTTTTATGTAATCGTTGTTGGGATTTACAATATCAAGTCAAATATGCAATATCAGGATATGGTACTGAAGCTAATATTTGCAATCAACCCTTTATAGCAAAAGGATCATTTTGGAAAAAGAATAACCCAGCACAAGTAAGAAATTTAATTACAAAGGGAGGACATATTGATGATTTCCCATTTAATCTAACTTGGTTAGATGGAGAAGATTATATTGGATGGCATTTATCATGGATGGGAGACTCTGATAGAAGGATAAATAAAATCAATGCTCATTCCTGGCATATGGAAGATGATGATTGGAAAGAAACATTAAGATCTGATGAAATTAAAGAACAAATAATTAATTTTAACCCAGAAATTGACAAAGGAGATTTATTAGGTAGAGATTGGGGATTCGAAAATGAAAATCCTATCCATTTAGTAGAATTTGATTACTCAGAATTATTTAATGTTATAGGTGATTTACCCCATATAAAGAATTTTTTATTAGGTAATGAAAAAAATTAAAAAAATAGAATTAACATTACAAGAATGGTGGGATGCACTTAAAACACCTACACCTACTAAAAATAAAAAAAAATATAATAGAAAGGTTAAACATAAAAATAGAAATAATGAGTAAAATACCAGATTGGTTTAATGGGACAGTATATGATGAAGGTGGTAAAGTTAGAAATCCATTTTCAGGTGAAGAATGTGAACTAAATGCTATAGAATTATCAATGTATGATTTTATAGTTGGTAGTCAATTAGTATTTGAAATGATGCCTGGTAATATACCTGAAAAGGGTATTAAAGAATTTAAAGCTGGGTTAGATTGGTTTAGAGAAAATAATTTAGAAGCGTATAAAATATTATTAGATTAAATTAAATATTATGAATAAATGTGATTGGTGTGGTAAAAACACAAAAAACGAAGAACATTATACAGCAATGTCTCCTTTAAATGAAGGGTATGAAAAATTAATTAAACAATGGGATAAAGATTATGGTCAATTTTGGTATGATAATGCTGATGGTAAAATTAACCAAAAATTATTAGATAAAGTATCATTATATGATCAGGCAACTAATACAGTTGGTAGAGGAGTTGTGTGTAATAAATGTCATGAAAAAGATGAAATAATATATCAAAAATATAAGCTAATTACTAAAAAAGGTGAAGGGGATCCTTATGGTATGTTAAAGATAGTAGTTGATGATGATGATAAAGTTAATTATGATATAGATGAGATGGAAATGTGGCATGATGATGTAAAAGAAAAAGTAAGTAAGGTTGGTAAAGATAAATAAATTTCGTATATTAATAACATAAATAAAATAAAATGAAAAAAGTATTATTAGCATTATTAGTTCTATTTGGACTACAAACACAAGCACAAATCACACTGTGTGATTCAAACATGACTTACACAACTGGTTCACAGTATCAATTAGAAATAGCAATACCAATTACGGGTAATAGTTTACCGGTGATGGCTCCGTTGTATGCTGTAACTTATGGTGGTCAAACAATGTTAGGTGAAGACAGTTGTTTTAGTGGTCCTTGTACACATTTAATATTCAATTATAATCCTATTACAGGGTTACCTTATGATACAATTACAACGTGTATTAGTTATACCTTAACAGATACATTAGGTTATGTTGACACAATGAGTTGTTGTTTTAATCAAGTATGGGATGGAATAGCATGGATGAGAATGTCTAGCATTGGAGTACCAACTTCAATATCAGAACTAGAAGTTACTAAATTGAATAACAATATTATGTATGACTTACTAGGTAGAGAATTAACTGAAATTCCAGTAGGTAAAATGTACATTAGAAATAATAAATTATATATAAATAAAAAATAAACATGGGTTTTAGATTAACAGCACATATTGAAAAAGCACCAAAAATTGTAGATGAAAAAACAAAAACTACAAAGGGTATCAGAAACACTATATCAGTTAGAAATATTCCTTCACGTAATCAAGTGGAATTAGAATTAGTACGTTTAAGAGAAAACTATACTATTGCTAAAGGTAAAGATCGTAGTAAAAAACATAAATATGGTAAAGAATTAGTTTATATAAGTAATGAAAAGTAAAATTAAATCATACACAGGAGATTATTTATCATTATATGACTATTTAGGTCATGCTGCTGGTGGTGAATTAGGACAAAGAATAGCATATGAAGCAGCTAAATGTAAAGTTAATATACAAAATAAAAAAATAAATAATCCAACATATACAGGTAGAATACAAATGTACCCAAATGATTTTTTAAATGAATGTAAAGATAAAGGGTTATTATAATGAAGAAATACTTTATTAGTTTTGGTAATGGAAAATTTAAAAATCAACTAAATAGAGTTTGCAATGAAGCTAAAGAAACAGGATGGTTTAATAGTGTAATAGCATATACACCCTCTATAATTGAAGATTTTATAAATCAACACAAAGATTTTATTAATAATAATCCAAGAGGCTTTGGTTATTGGATATGGAAACCTTATATTATATTAAAAACATTACTTGAAATAGATGAGGGAGATTATTTATTTTATACAGATGCAGGGTCTAAAATATTACCTCATAGAGAAAATCGTTTTTATGAATATTTAAACATGTTGGAAGAACAACCTATATGGATAAATGGGGAAGGTGGACAGTATAATGAAAAACAATATCAAAAATTAGCACTACTTAAAAAGTTTAATTTAGAAAATAATGAATTATTCTTAAATTCATCTCATACTGAAAGTGGAATGATAGCTATTCGTAAATGTGAAGAAAGCTTAAACATAATCCAAGAATGGATGGATTTAGTAGTTGAAGATAATTATAATCTAGTTAATGATAATTTAGGAAGTGATAAACAATTAGAGGGATTTATCGAACATAGACATGACCAATCCATACTTAATATTTTACTTAAAACAAATAAATATAAATCACTACAATACAGTAATTGTTATGGGTTAGGTCCATTTTTTAGTAGTAGAAGAACAGATACAGGTATGAGAGAGTTTGCAGCTGATTGGTGGAGAGCAGAACCTGATTACATTGATAATAAAACTCACCCAACTAGATTTGAATATTTAAATGACAAAACTGATCCTGATTGGTGGAAAAAACAAAAAGACTATGATCCAAATACAATGTTTGTAGAAGATGATTACATGCATTATAGATGGAAAGAATATAATCATTCATAAAAAATAATAAATATGGGGGACAAATCGGAAGATATTTTATTTCAAGCACATGGTGAAGGTATACCACTTAAAAAATTATATGCGGAATCAAGGAAAGTAAGTAAAAAATATCCTCATATGGAAGTAGGAGATAGATATGAAATAGCATATAATAATATAAAAATAAAAAATGATGGGAAAAAGAAGTGAGCAAATATGGAAGACGTATTTAACAATTAGAGGTGGTGATTTTAGTAATTGGTATGAGGGTTTAAGTCCAATTGAGAATCATTTGTTTAATAGACAATTGAGATTGAAGTAGAAAAAACAAAACTTCAAGCTCTTCTCTACATATTGCATTGGTTTACTACGTATATACAGTTATTAATTAAATAAAATTAGGTTATGATTGAAATTTTAGCAGGTATTGGTGTGATTGCGCTAGTTATTGGTGCAGGATTTTTCGTTAATTATATGGAGGGTGTTGAGGAAAGTCGCAAGCGTAAGCAAGCGGATGATAAGTTAATGGAGTTCTATAAAGATGAATTTGGTAATGAAGATGATGATTTTTGGGAGATGAAGGGATTATGAGTAGGATTAAGGAAGTCAAGTGGAAGAGAAGATGTAATGTGTGTGATGAGATAAATTCAGCGTGGGTGGAGATTACGGTGAAGAAAGAAGGACCAAGTAAAAACATTGTATGTGAGCCCTGTTTAACTAAAATACTTTCACTCAAACATTGGGGTATAAAAATACATCGCATAGCAAAGAAGTGGGAATTCCCCGAGTGGATTGTGGATAGAATTATGAGTAAATAAGCGTATTAAATCGCTGGAAATATGAAGCGATTAGCGCGATGAGCTGAAGTAAGTGATTGTAATTTGACCGTAAGAAACGCTGGATAATGTAAAGCGTTGTGTGGGCTCCATTTCTAAATCCGTAAGTAGGACCAACACTAACCAATTATGACAAGTAGATGATAAATAATGATTGCATGTGACAATAGTAAATGGGGTTATATGACACAAAAGCGAAGTGGTGCTAGCCCCCATTTGGTGCGCATCCAAACTCTACTATAGTTACCAAATATATACTTGTGAACCGACCCTGTTCACGAATTTTCATAAATAATTAATTGTGAATGGTTGTGAACCGCAAAGTATGTGTGGGAGGGCGTGGATGGGCCGAGGAGGGGTCGTACATTTATGGGTGAACGGTTGTGGTGATAATGCCAGCCGTGGGGAATAATACTACGGTGGGTAAGTTGACCGTACCCCCTTATTACATATTTTATACTTATTAGTTAATGCGGTAGCACCTTATACCAAGGTTGGGGGTACCTTATTATATAATATCTTCACCGTACGCGTAACTGGATTACTATTAATTATTATCGCTATATCTACTACATACCTACACTTGGCGGGCGTACCGCCGCCGTACCATATAATAATACCCACCGTGCGCGGATGTCCATATGGCGTGGATACGCGATAGAAAGGATGTGGACCACTTAAGAGATCGTAAACGTACCTAACCCCTCGATTGTATATACTTATATCATTGACCAACCCTACATTCAATTTAGTGATGATTTTATAAAATGACCACCGGATGAGTATATATTGATATAAGGTACCGGTGGTTTGTGATAATCTTCACCGTATGATTCTTCTCCCACGCTGGAATAACAATAATCATATCACCTCCTTGGAAAACTTTTGTAAACCAATTTCGTCATCATTAAGTCATATATAAGTAACACCCTAGTACAATTATTTTACCACTCTTAATTCCAGCTTAAACTATATATGACCATGAATAATAATATGAAAGAGAAAATTGATATCGCACCAGCCATTTATGTTATACTCATGGTGGTGGTTTTTTCTCTAGCGCTACACTTTTAATTACTACTTCCCATATGGGTAAGGGTTTGGAAAATTCCATATCCCCAAATTATTTTTTTTAACAAATTTTTCAATGGTGGGGAGTATATACGTATCTAGGTATGTGGGTATGCTAGGAAGAAGAAATCTTAGACGGCTTTATGAATTCAATAATATTTATAATAAAATTATATAATGGCATCTTACACGGCACAACAATTAAATGGAGCGGGAACACCAACAGAAGTACTTACTGGTCAAAAAACGTTTACATTAACTAACCCTTCAAGTGGATCTGCTTATTTTACTGTAGAAACAGTTAGAAATGCTACTGGTTCCTATGCTAATAAACCTACTAATGCTTTAGGTACATATGCTACCTTTGTTGGAATTAATATTGATACATTAATCACATCATCTTACATATCATCTGTAGTTGTTCCTTCAGGAGCTAGTTCATATAAATTTACACCAACTGCTACTGTTGCTATTAGTTCTTCAATGTTAAGAGCTACTGGTGGGGTTACATTAGTAATTTCTTAATGGTTAGATTAGTATTAACATTATGTTTAATATTATTTTCCTGTAAAAAAAATACTGATGATTTTGGTTTTAGAACTTATGTAATACTTGAGGGTACACATAGTTCTGGTAGATATTTTAATCATCCTACAAACTCAAGAATAGACTTTGACTTTATGTTAGATGAATCTGCCATCTACACTACTGAAATACCAGAAAATCAATATGATGTAAATAAAATTTATGGTTTTAGTGATTTTGGTGTTACACATCAAAAATATTCAATAAGATTAGGTTGGAGATATATTAATGGTGAAATTGAATTATGTTGGTTAAGACATGAAGATGGTAGTCATAGTTCAGCTACTATAAGAACTATAGAACCAAACATACCTTATAATGCTACAATAGATATTAAAACTTTTTATTATATTATTACTGTAGAGGGTGATACTACAATGGTTAGAAGGAGACCTGAGGGGAATTGGGGGTTAATTAAAAGATATTACTTATACCCCTATTTTGGTGGTAATGAATTTGCACCCCATGATATTACGGTGAAAATAAGAGAAAATAATTAAAGACTCCCGCGAAAATATTTGGCTCCCCAAGAGACCTTTCGTATATTTATGTCATAAATGAGTGCAAAACGCACACATATAATTAAAATAAAGGTTATGAATAAATTAGAAATGCTCCACACATTATCAATTCAAGAATTAAATGAAATTAAATTACAAGTTCAACAAATGATTGAGCTAAAACAACCAGGATTTAGAGTAGGAATGAAAGTTGGAGTTGATCATAAAAAAGTTATGGGAATGGTTGGTGAAATTATTAAAGTTAATAATAAAAAATGTAAGGTTAATTTTGATGGTCAAACATTTGTAGTTCCTAAATCAATGATAATAATAAAGTAATGCGCAGGAAGCTTGGATACCCGAGAGAGCTTTCGTATATTTACGGTATAAATAGATGCAAAACGAATAAAAACTAATAAAAAAAAAATAAAAGTTATGATCAATATAGAAAATTTACAATCAGCAAAATTTATGAGTAAGGAAGAAATTAGTAAAGTAGCTCCTTCAGTATTTACAATGAATCCTTCAGATGAGGTATCAGATAAATATACTCATATTCCAACAGAAGAAGTCATTAATGATATGGAAGAATTAGGTTGGGGAGTTGTTGATGCAAAAGAAGTTAAAGCTAGAACTAAATCAACAAAAGGATTCCAAAAACACTTACTAGTATTTAGAAATAATGATATTGTTATTAATGGAGAAGATGGAGATACTGTTTTTCCACAAATTCTATTAACAAATTCTCATGATGGTAAAAATGCTTTTACATTTACAGCAGGATTATTTAGAATGATTTGTGAAAATGGATTAGTTATAGCAGACACAGAATTTGAAGATGTAAAAATGCGTCATATGGGTTATACATTTGAAGATTTACAATCAATGATTAAAGATATGGTTGAAAAATTACCATTAACAGTTGAATCTATGAATAAGATGAAATCCATTGAATTAGAAGAAGAACAAGTATTAAAATTAGCAAAATCATTACTTGATATTAGAGTTAAAGGAACAGATAACACATTTAATGATATTGCAGTTAAAGATGTGTTAGAATCTCAACGTAATGAAGATAGAGGTAATGGATTATGGGAAGTATTTAATAGAGTACAAGAAAACATCATTAATGGTAATTTTTATTATAATACTAAATCAGGAAAGCAAAGACAAGCTCGTATAATTAAGAATTTCAAACAAGATATTAGTTTAAATAGAAACATGTTTGCAAAAGCTTTAGAATTTGCTTGTTAATAAATTAATATATGCGCATATAACCGCGTTTTTTTGCGGTTTTTATGCGTTGTATAATATATATAATATGAATGTCACAGAATAATGCGAAATAATAAAAAAATTAATATATGAGTTGGGAACAATTATATCCAGAAGAAAATAATTTAGTAAAGTTATCTTTAGAAAATGGAGGAGTTATAAAACCTTTAATAATTCCGAGTGAATTTACAGGAGGAACAGGTCTTTGTAATGTTACTATTTTTAAAGACGAAATAGAAGGGTTATTAATTAATATAAGACATGTAGGGTATGTAATGCACCATGTTGAATTTAATCAAAAATACTGGGGTTTATGGGGAGCTATGCAATATATGAATCCTGAAGATTTCTGTTATCTAGAAACTGTTAATTATATGTGTCGTTTAAATGATGATTTAGATATAATCCAATATAATAAAATTGATACCTCAAAATTTGATAAAGAACCACTTTGGGATTTTATAGGTCAAGAAGATGTTAGAATTTTTAGATGGAATAATAAATTTTACACTTGTGGGGTTAGAAGAGATATAGACACTCAGGGAACAGGTAGGATGGAGATGTGTGAAATTAAATTTGATAATAATAAAGTTGTAGAAATTACAAGAGATAGAATTGAGGTTCCTGAAGATGGTGTTTATCTTGAAAAAAATTGGATGCCTGTTTTAGATATGCCTTACCATTTTATAAGACATGCTGATCCTGTAGAATTAGTGAAAGTAGATTGTGAAAATAAATCTTGTGTAGCAGTAGTTAAAAAAGATAAATCTGAAAAGATTGCAAATGTTATATTAGACGATTGTGATTTAAGAGGAGGATCTCAAGTTATTCCTTTTGGTGATGGTAGATTATGTATTACTCATGAATGTTTTTTCCCATTCCATCCTGTAGGAAATGGAAAAGATGCTCATTATTATCATAGGTTTGTATTTTATGATAAAGATTGGAATATAGTAAAAGTATCTAAAAAATTTAAATTTATGGATGCTATGATTGAATTTAATTGTGGGTTAGCTGAAGAAGGTGATGATTTATTAATTACTTTTGGATATCAAGATAATGCCGCTTATATATTAAAAATGCCTAAAATTGTTTTAGAAAAAATAGAATATGAAAAATTATAAATTAGAAGAAAAATTAAATAAATATATTTTTGATCCTAGAAATAGTGTTTTAAATTTTGAATTAGCATGTGAATATTTTAGTGCTAAACAATATGCTTCAGCTTTATCTTATTATTTAAGATGTGCTGAATTGTCCGATGATGATGATTTAGTATATGAAAGTTTATTACTTACTTGGGATTGTATGGATAGAGTTGGGAGAAATAAAACATTTGAAAGAGGACAATTATTACAAATAATATCACAATCCCCCCATAGACCAGAAGCTTATTTAATGATGTGTCAATGGTTAGAATTTAATGGAGAAGCAAGGATAGATTCTAAACAGGAAGTATTTACTTTAATGTATACTTATGCTAGTATTGGGATATCAAATGAAAAAAATGCAAAACCTTTTAGATATTTTAATAGGTATCCTGGATATTATGCCACTAGATTTTATAAAGCTTATGTTGGGTGGCAAATAGGAAAAATAAAAGAATCAGAAGATGGAATGATTGATTTATATAATAATCATAAACATAATATGACTGAGGATTATAAAGTATACATATATAATAATATTGTAAATTTAAGAATACAGGATAGAGTTATAGAAAATGAAAATGAAAATAATAGTTATGAAGATGCTATTAAAAATACTAATTTTGTTTTATATGATAAAAGTAAATTTAATAGATTAAAATTTAAATTTGAGGGATCAGATAAAATAAAAGAAAATTATGCTCAAGCATATCAAGATATTTTTGTTTTATCAGTGTTAAATGGAAAAAAAGATGGAACTTATTTAGAAATAGGATCATCATTACCCTACTATGGAAGTAATACTGTATTGCTAGAAAAAGAATTTAATTGGAAGGGTATATCATTAGATATAGACCAAAATGTAGTTAATCAATTTAAAGAAAAAAGAAATAATAAAGTTATATGTAAAGACGCTACTAAGGTTGATTATAAAATGCTTTTAGATGAATTTGGTCATAAAACTATTGATTATTTACAAGTAGATTGTGAACCTGCTCATGTAACTTATGATATACTTTTAAAAATTCCACTTGATGAATATAAATTTGGTGTAATAACATTTGAACATGATAGTTATGAATTTGGACCTTCTATTAGAGATATATCAAGACAATATTTAGAATCATTTGGTTATGTTTTAATTGTTGACAACGTTTCTCCTCTTAATGATAAACCTTTTGAAGATTGGTGGGTACACCCAGATTTAATTGATATAGAAACAATAAATAAAATGAAATTAGTAGATGGAAAAACAAAAAATATTGAAAATTATATATTAAATGATGAAAAATAAAGGAATACCCGTTATAGGAGTACCTACTATTAATGGTGGGAAATGGTTAAAAAGATTAATTAATAGTGTTGATTACCCTGTAGATAATTTTATTATATTTAATAATAATGGAAGAGGATTAATTACAGAAGTACTTGATAATTTTACTAAAATAAAACATCCATGGATTAAAAACATTGAAGTATGTCACCTTCCTTCTAATTTGGGAGTTCCTACGGTTTGGAATCTTATAATTAAAAGTTATATAAATTCTCCATATTGGCTTATAACTCAAGATGATATCGCTTTTACTCCAGGGTTATTAAAGAAAATGCATGAAATAACTTTAAATGGAGATATTGATATGGTTCATGCTAGTAATGGTTGGTTTGATAGGGGTTCTTATGATTTGTTTGTTATAAAAGAATCAGTTATTAAAAAAATAGGCTTATTTGATGAAAATTTATCTCCAGCTTATTGTGAAGACCATGATTATGCTTCAAGATGTTTAAGATATACTTGGGATAATCCAAAAGATGAAATTAAACATTATATTTTAGGGGCATCTTATTATCATGGTAGAGTCTTAAGTACAAATCCTACTTGTTATCCTGACCATGCTAGTCAAACTAAAAGATCAGATAGTGGAGAAATAAGTAGTGAGGAAATGCTTAAAAAAATCAATAATTCAAATGATCATAATAAACAATATTTAATTGAAAAGTGGGGAGAGGAATGTTTACAGTATCCTCAAAAATATCCTATGGGTATTGAAAATATCCCTATAGATTATACCAAATATGATATAGATTTTATTAGAAAAAAACACTTTAAATTTTAATTGATGAAAAATAATTTAATACCAATTCCTATAATAGGAGTACCTGTAGTAAATGGAGTTCATTGGGTAGATAGATTAATTAAATCTATTGATTATCCTGTAGATAATTTACTTATCATTAATAATAATGGTAAAGGTGAAATTGATTCCCAACTAGATGATTTAAAAAAGATTGATAATGAATTTATTAAAAAGTTACACATTATCCATTTTCCTTCTAATTTAGGAGTAGCTTCTTCTTGGAACTTAATTATTAAATTATATTTAATGAAACCTTATTGGGTGATATGCAGTCATGATGTAGCTTTCACTCCAGGTTTATTAGAAGAAATTGCAATTGCTACTTTAGATAAAGAAGTTGCTATGGTACATCCTCATAAAGGACAATTTAATTTAGGAAGTTACGATTTATTTGTTATAACTGAAAAGGGGGTTAGAGATGTAGGTTTATTTGACGAAAATTTATACCCAGCTTATGCAGAAGATAGTGATTTTATAATGAGATTAAATAATATACAACCAAAAATGATTAAAGGTTTAAAAAATATCCATTTACATGGTGATGAAATTGCTAAGGCTGATGATGAACATTATAAGAAAAATGGGATGCAAACTAAAAAAGAAAATGAAGAATTAGCTTGGTTATTAAATCAATCTAATGAAATAAATGGAGAATATTTAGCAAAAAAATGGGGTAATGGGTGGAGAACGGTTCAACCCCATTGGAATCCTTTTTGTAATGCTGAATACCCTCAATCATATATAACCTGGGATTTAGATTTTGTTAGAAAAAAATATTTAGGGTTTTAATGTCCGATGGTGTAACTGGCAACACGTCTGTTTTTGGTGCAGAAGAGTCTAGGTTCGATCCCTAGTCGGACAACATAATAAATAATAAATTAAATGGAGAAATTTCAAGAAGAGTTTTTAGATAAAGTAGGAAGTGATGAGATAATAAAAATCTCTCAAATATTAGATAGAGTAAATAGACAAGAAAAATTAGTTGAAGTTATATATTATGCTTTAATAACTATGTCTAAATCAGATGGAAATATGACTCCTCTTTTAGCATTACAAATTGCTGAAGAGGATTGGGATATATAATATATTTTTCATATATTTATGATATATGGTAAATTTAGATAATATATTTCATTTATTTGAATCTAATGATAATTTAGATGGTACAGAAAATAGTACTACTTTAATTGATTTTAAAAATACCCCTACATATTGGGTTGGGATGTATAAAAAATTAATACTAAACCATGTAAATTTTAATAAAAAACTAGCTGAATTTTTTCAAAAGTCTAATAAAGATTTAGATATTAATGATATGAAGGAAGCAGGTGAATTTGTAACTTATAATAGAGCATGGTTATATATTAAAAAAATCAATATTAAAAATGAAGAACATATGAAAGGCGCACAAAATTACGCAGATGAATATCTTGATACAGCGTTAAAATTAGGTATAAATTTTTTTATAGAAACCGAACAATATGAAAGATGTGCTCACCTTCAAAAAATTCTTAATAATCTTTCAGAATAGCTTGGATTCCCAAAATATTTTATATATCTTAGATATAAATTAATATTAGGTATTAAGGTACCAATGTTAATATGAATGGTAAAATGATAAAAATAAAGAGATTAGAGATATAAAGTATAATATGTACACAGAATAACACTAAAATAATTATGAGAAATAAAAATAATTGTATAAGATTAATGGAGAAATTAGAGTCAAAATTACAAACTCTAAATTTTATACTAAGTAGACCCAATGCGAATGTTAATGAATTTAAAAAAGTAATTGATGAATCTAAGGATTTAATTCAAGACGTAAAATCATTTTTAGATCGCGAACAAGAAACAATGTAAAAATTAAAAGGTTATGAAATTAACAGCAGAAAAAATACAATCTAATTGGGAAGATTTTATAAGTAATATTAATACTTATATTTCATCTCCTCGTAAAGAACAATTAACTAAATTTTATGAAACATATGCAGAACGTATTATGCTTATGCCAGCTGCTCATAAAAAAGAATACCATTCAGCATTCCCAGGTGGATATGTTGATCATGTTAATAGAGTAGTTCATGCAGCATTATCAATGTCAGATGTTTGGAAGTCTTTTGGGTGTGATATGGATACATTTACAACTGAAGAATTAGTATTTTCAGCTATTAACCATGATTTAGGAAAAATGGGTGATAAAGATCATGAAGCTTATATTCCCCAAACTGATAAATGGAGAAAAGATAAATTAGGTGAGGATTATATGTTTAATAAAAAATTACCATTTTCATCCGTCCCTGATAGAACATTATTTCTTCTTCAGGATAATAATATCAAATATACTTTTAATGAAATGTTAGCAATTCAAACCCATGATGGGTTGTATGACTCAGCAAATGATAAATATTTAAAAGGATGGATGCCAGAACAAAAACCTCGTACTTCATTACCTTTTATTTTACATCAGGCCGATATGATGGCTGCTCGAATTGAATTTGAAGTAGAATGGTTACCTAAATTTAAAAAAGATCAAAGCAAAATAAAAGAAAATTTTACAATACAAAATAAAAAAACAACAACTAAATCTAAAGCCCTAGGCAATATATCAAGCCCAGGGTTAAAGAATATGTTAGACAATTTATAATATGGAAATAATAATAATATCAATATTATCAATGTTAGTAATAGTATTAGGATTTGCAGTTTTTAACCTAATGAAAAAAAATGAACAACAAGAAGATATTTTAGTAGAATATATGAAATGGCTTAATAAAATATCTAAAGCCATAGAAGTATCAGATGCAAGATTAAAAAAATTAGACTCACAAGGCAGGTTTGAAAGTGATGATGAAATAGGTTTTTTCTTTAAAACAGTTATGACAATACAAGATTTATTAAATGGATTTAAAATTAAAGATATATAACTTATGACTACATGGATAATATAATAAGAGAAGCAAAGAAAAAAAGACAAAAACGAAATTATTTTACTCAAGAAACTGAAGACGCTATTGTTAGATATAATATTAGTGATGATAAAAGTTTTAAAAGTATAACTTACCAAAAAGAGATTCACTATCCTTTTTATAAACTAACTGAAAATATTATTCATACTTTTAAGTTTTACTACACAGATGGTGTTGAAAATTTAGAAGACTTACAACATGAAATCATGGTATTTCTTTTAGATAAAATTCATCTTTTTGATCCCTCAAAAGGAGCTAAAGCTTATTCTTATTTTGGAACTATTGTTAAAAGATGGCTAATAGTTTACAACCAAAAAAATTATAAAAAAAGAATTGAATCCGTTGATATTGGGGATATATCTAAACATCAAAATCTAGATGAGGGAGATAATTCAACCTTTATATTAAATTCTAAATTAGAACAATCCTCTCAAAAATTTATAGATTTAGATAAAAACTTTGGTGATGAATTATATAATAAAGGATATAAAGAAGGTGATAGATTATCTATTTTTGTAGATTTATACGTAAAATATATGACTGAAAGAATATACAGTTATTTTCCTAAAGAATATGATGCTCAAATAGCAGATTGTATTTTAGAATTATTTAGAAAAAGAGATGCAATTGATGTTTTTAATAAAAAAGCACTTTATATTTATATAAGAGAAATGATTGACGTAAAAACTCCTAAAATAACTAAAATAGCTAATAAATTATATAAAGTATTTA
>Ga0181373_1000152_pt1 | contig 17594 bp, 19 predicted proteins | sample LowvirmetaG_3_FD_130159 | JGI IMG/M metagenome (GOLD analysis project Ga0181373, IMG submission 130159) | Marine viral communities from the Subarctic Pacific Ocean - Lowphox_09 viral metaG | ecosystem: Environmental > Aquatic > Marine > Oceanic | place: Subarctic Pacific Ocean | collected... | reverse complement strand
GTACCAAAGTGGAACTTCTACTTCTGATTCAGATGCAGATGGTGTTGGCGGATTTGGATCTGTAAGCACATATCCTTCTGATTCGGGCGTGATTTATGCAACTGGATCAAGAGACTTTGCAGAATGGATTGAGTGCGGTGACATAGAGGAATGGGGGGATTACATAGATCTTTCAATTGCGAAAAAAGATCTTCTAAATGAAAGGCACACGACTCACCTTGGCTTGCCAGAAGGGTTTTTGGCCTACGTGAGATCTGGTTCGTTTTGGAAAGAAGGACCTGGGCTTCCCATGCTCGTAACAAGAAGTGCCGCAATGCTTGGAAACTGTCCAAAAAATAATACTGGTTTTGTCGGAGAGACCTTTTCTTTTATAGGCCAAATTAATGTTTTTATAAAAGGTTCTGCTAAATCTGGAGATTATATTATCCCAGAAGATAATTATTGCATAGCTATATCTCAAGAATCAGCTAATTTTGATGATTACAAGAAAGCCGTTGGTACTTGCATATCAGAAAAAGACTCAGACTCCTTGGGTCAAGTTTTGTGCGCAATTGGAAAAAAATAATGAATGCATTAAAAGAATTACATAAAAATTTAATTAAATATTTTAAATACTCAGATACAGAACTTCTAGGTATTATGATGAACTTTATACTTATTTTTGAAAACCCATTAATATTCATGAATACAGTTACCAACTGTCCTATGTGGTTAGTTTTACTCGGAGTACCTTTCGGCATTTTTTCTACATATAAAATATTAATAAAATGTAACATAGGTAGAGACCTTTCCTATACCCTAATAATTGGCCAAATCATAGGCATACTTATTCTTCTAGAAGGTAATTGGGCATTGATCTTTCCGTTCTTTTTTCAGTTATTAGTATTTGTCTTCTTGAAGTGGAGAGCTGGAGACAGTCTAAGAAGAGAGAGATATAGGAGAAGAAATGGATAACGGTATCATAACAGTAATACTTGCAGTCATATCCACACTAGGCGGGGCTAAGGCTTGGGAATTCTATCAAAAAAAATTAGAACTTAACAGAGAAGAGGAGAAAGAGGACAAGAAGAACTCTCTTATGTATAGAGACGACCTAAGAGAAAGGGTCGCTGTTCTTGAGGGTAAACTCGAAGAGTCTGTTAGTGACAAAGAGAAACTTATAGAGTCTTTGGGAGAGCTAAAAACTTCTTTAGCTGAATTTAAAGTCAGAATTGAATTTTTAGAAAAATCTCTTGATGAAAAAGAAAAAATAATAAGATCTTTAAGAAAAGAAAATACTTCTCTTAAAAAAGAAATAGAAATTTTGAGGGGGCTTTAAATGATTAGAGACTTAGTTAAAATCGCAAACAAATTAGATATGTTAGACATGCATAATGAAGCAGATATCGTTGATGAAGCTATAAATAATGCTTACAGTGATATTGGAGATTTTTCAAAATTAGAAGAAACAAATATATCTTCTGACGAAGCATTTAGTGCTGGAGTATCCGTTTCAAAACTAAATCAAAAAAGTTCTTACATGTCCAAACAGCAGCTCGCAGAGATTCATGAGCTATCTTCAAAATTATATTTTTTAATTGAAGATAATGAGCAGATAGATGACTGGAAAGAATCTTATATAGCAGAAATAGCTTCGAAACTTGATGATGTTTATAAGAAAATGAAATATCATAAAGGTGAATACGGAATACAAAAATCTTAAAAGAGTTTAATATGAGTCAAAAAAATTATATATATGAATTAGAAAAATTTTTAAAAGAGTATGGTCATAATGAAGAGTTATCTATTTTGACCGCCTGTCAAAAAGCCAGTATGCATAATGCTATGATTAAAAGCGCTGACCAGATTGACTGGGAAAGTTTAGATTCTGATAATGACTATGATGAAGAAGATGATGAAGAAGAAGATGATTATTTTCAAGATTCGGATTACGATGGTAAGAAAGTTGATATACCTTCCGGCTTTTGCGACTCTTGGGCTTATACTGGGTCAAGTGTCGCTCTAACCCTAATTGGACTATTTCCCGGTATAGGCATTCCTTTTGATATCGGAAATGGGCTTTTAAATATTTATTGTGGAGATTATGTATATGCATTATTGTCATTTATATCTGCAATACCTGCTGTTGGATATGTTGGTAATGCTTTAAAGGCTGTTTTTGCGGGGCTTAAAGGCACCATAAAAGGAGGTCCTGCCTTGGTAAAGATTATGTCAGGCGTGTTCAAAGGCACAAAAGTTGGAAAGCAACTTGCATCCTTAAGCAAGAGAGGTGCCACCCTTCTTGATGAAATGACAGAAATTACTAAGGCTCTCGCAGGTACTTCAGATGATATGGCGAGACTGGTACCAGAAAGCCTCGAAAGTTTAGACGATGCAGAGAAAGTTCTTAAAGCTTTATATTCTGTAAAAAATTCAAGGCGTATCAAAGAAGTAGCAGCCTTTGAGAAAAAAGTCTCCGAATTAAGAAAAATAGAAGACTCTATAAGTGCCTCCAAGCAAATAATTAAAAACGACTGGGGTGATTTTACAAAATCTTTTTTTGAAGTTTTCAATGGGTCTGGGCAATTCTCAAAAATGCTTGGAATACCAAATAAAAAAATTAGAAGTTTTATGAGATGGACTAAAGATATTTTTTATTTGGTAGAAGAGCAAATTATAGGCATTGATGATACAGTTAGGCAAGTTAGAGTAGCAGATTAGTTTTAATCTCTAAGTTTTTTCCAAAACTTTTCATCGTCCATTATAAATGCTTTATATGCAACGACTACATCTGTTGCGTTATCTACATTTATTTTCAAAAAGTCTTCTGAAGTCATCCATGTATATGATACATTTTCATTAAGATCTAATTCTATCTTTGAATTTGGCATATCATACTTCTCACATTTAAAAAGCATTTTTCTTTTGTATTTAGCGATCTCGTTTAATTCTAATAATACAATCTTTGTTTCTTCGTAAACTTCTCTTATGGCTCCAACATAGGGGTCCTCTCCGACATGTAAGTGTCCTCCGGGCAAATCAAATCGGCCGTTATCTGTTCTGTTTAAAACCAAAATTTTATTTTCATTATTTAGCACAATAACTTTTGCAATATTATTTGAGTCAACATTCATATCTAAGCTCCCAGTATTCTGTTTACCGGCTCTCCTACAAGGTGTATCGCATCACAAGAGCCTTCGCAGGTGTAACCCTCTGTTAATTCAAAAGTATTAACAAATTTTTTATTTTTAAAATCAGAGTTGATTACGGCGGACTCAATTCTTCTAGATTTTCTTTCTCTGGTCGAATGTAAGTTCTCGTAGTCATATTCTCTTCCGAATACAGATTTATATTTTTTAGCAACCTCAGAATCTTTCTCTACCAGTGCAGGAGCTGGGGGGCCATAGACGATGACTTCAGAACTGGGTGTTGCCTCAAATAGCCTTCTAAGGAGCAGGTTTATTCCCGAGGTGTAGTTTCCTCCAATCCCTATAATAATCTTGTTTGGATTTAGTTTGACAAAACTTTTTATTTTTGAAAAGTCTTTGCCTTCTCCTGCACCGTCTATATCTGGAGGCATCCAATCTTTTGGGCCTGTTGATCCAACCCCAACCCTGTTCCCGCCATATTTAGAGAGTAAGGCATCTCCTATTTGTCCGGCAATTTGCGAGTCTCCAAATATAAGATTTTCGCCCATATTTAAATTATCAGTAATGTATGCTTCATCTGTAATTTTATATAAATCAAAAAGAATATTTCTCAAAAGATTAGACCTTTTTTTTATCTTCTGTTCCATATTCTTTTTAGCCTCATTAACTTTTTATACAGACCGGTTCTTTTGCCATATATTATTTTATCATTTAAATTTGATCTGTCATCTTTGAGAACAACCTTAAAAGCATCAATTTTCTCTAAGTATATAAGAGTTTCCGCACCATTTGTTATTGGGTTTGGAAAAGGTTTTACCCTTATCATTTGCACTTTTCCATAAGATGATCTTTTAGAACAGAAAATCTTTCGCCAAGTTTTTCTTTTGTTGCGAGATCCAACATTCCTATACACATTGAGATTTCATAGAAACACTTTATAGCTTCTTCTTTTTCATCTTCTAGTCCAAAAAAATGATCTATCTTTTCAACCAAATCTAAGGCGATATTGAAAACTTCTTTATCTTTTTCGTCAATACTTGTTATTAGCTCAGAAAGTTTTTCAGAAGTATTTTCACATTTATGAAGATTTTTTGTTTCAATATCTCTGTCAGAATAGTTACCTGATATCTCTAAATCAGGTTTTTCTTTTGCAAACTTCGAGATTCTTCTTTTTCTTGCTCTTATTTTTCTTACTATTTTGGGATCTAAAATCATAATGTCTCCATATCTAAACTAGATATTACTTATTGCCTCAGCCTCTAAAGTTTTTTACTCTTTTTTTTAGAATGCGGTCATAAGCTTTATCTATGTCTTCTTCTTTTTCTTTTTTGCCTTTAGTCTTTTTACCTTTAGCTTTTTTTCTTCTTTCTTTTATTGCTTTTTCTATAGCTTGATTCCTAACCATAAGGTAATCTTCAGAATCAATGTCACCATCTTTATCTGCATCTTTTTTCTTTCCTTTTGATTTTTTCTTTTTTGCTATTTTTTCTAATTCGTTTTCAGAAGCGTCAACCTCAAGTGATACTGCAATTTTTTTAATTAAAGTATCAACCTTTGTTGCCTCTTTGTGAAGCCCTCTCTTATCTAGAGAATCTGCCATTTTAATTAAAAGTTCGATCATATCTATCTCCTTTTCTTAATTTATATTATTAGCATAAATAAATACGTACTTTAACTTTAAAAATAAATATTAAAAACTGTGTATTTAATGTATTTTAATTCCAAAAACGAGGGTTGTGTAACTATGCAAAAAATAATAAAACATCTAGAGGATAACAATATGACTTATTTTCAGCACATGTTATTTGCATTTTGGCTAGCAAGAATAATGCTTGTGCTGTCTTTTAAATCTTTGGCGCATGCTATATTGCCGTGCCTGTTTATAACGGACGTCTCTGATGCTGTAAGCGACCTTAAAATCTTATTTCAAGAAATGCATGATAATTCTGTTTAGTCGATCCTTTTCTAAAACCATATTTGTACTTGCTTTTTTTACAAATAAGTCATTAAGTATTTTGGATGAAAGCTTTTGATCTAAAATATTTTTATCTTTTAGTTTTGCCGGCTTCTTTATTTGCTTACCACTTCCCATTTCGACAAATTTTTTTAAAAATTTATTAACATGAGCAGTTGCATCGGGGTACTTTGGATCTCCTGACTTGCATCCTTTTATTTTGTCCGCAGATGTCATATTACTCGGTCCGCAATACCAGGATGCAACAGATAGCGCCCAATCTTTTTTTGTTTTAAAATACTTTAAAAATTTCATTGAAGCGATTTCTTCTTGATTTTTTGGAGAAGTTACCGATGTTTTTTTAATTATGTCTAAAGCTCTTTTATTTAGATTATATGTCTCAGCTTCGTCATCATATCTTCTCAGGTCTGAATATCGCTTGCCACTTTTTATTTTCATATAATACTTCAATGTTCTTGAGTCTACAGGACTCAATTCAGAGTAAATATCTATTCCGACTTGTTTGCCCCACCCTATATAATTTGCCCACATGATTTGATATTTGCCATAAGCCCCATAGTCATTTTCTGCGGTATAGCTATTTCCAGACTCTATTTTTGCATTTGCTTCCATTGCAATTTTAAAATACTCTTCTTTAAATCTGGCATCAAAATTTAGGAGTCTGTTTTCGTCAGTATAATAATCAAAATCACTTGACTTTATATCAGATATTCCCGACGACATCCCTCCGTGATCGGCTTTTATTTTATCTAGCACTGAAAATATTGTATCTGAAAAGGCATCGGGATTTTTGTTTAGTATATCGTAAGAGTCTTTAATGACTTCTTCTTTTTTTAAGCTACCCTCTGACCTTTCGACCATTGATTCTGCCAGATTGTTTATATAGCTATCTAAATAATTTGAGATGTTCTCTTTTACAACTACGGGGTCAATATCGTTCCCTTTTTGCAGCCAATTGTTATAAACTTTAGATAGAGTTGTCATTTTTCACCTATTATTTTTTATGTTTTAGTATGAGGTATTTATGAAAGACTTATTGATTAGAGATCTAGACAAAAACCCTGTTACGTATAATTATTTTATTAATAAATTAAAAGAAGCACTATCATCAGGTTTTGACATTTATATAGGCACAGATAGTCAGATGAGTTACGAAACTACCACAATGGTCTGCGCTATTTGTTATTACAAAAAAGGTTATGGAGGTAATGCTTTTTATACAAAAGAGATTGTAGAAACTTCAAAGTTTAATTCTTTAAGACAAAGGATGTTTGCGGAAGCTTTTAAGTCTATAGAGACCGCATTTAAGATTCAAGAAATGTTTGGATGCAAAATCGAGGTTCATTTGGACATCGGCTCTGATCCAAAAAGGAATAAAACTTCAAAGTTTGAAAAAGAGCTGACGAACATGGTTTTGGGGCAAGGATTCTCTTGCAAAATAAAGCCAAAAAGCTGGGCATCTGATGTTGCAGACTGGTTTACAAAATAATAAAAAAGCCGTATTTCTTTCTTATTATTCTAATAATAAATTTTCTTTATAAAAAGGAGATCTAGATGAAAAAGAAAGCACAATCGGCACCGCCATATTGGAATCAGATAAAACCCAAGCTGAATCAAGACTCAAGAATTAGACCTGAAGTTAAAAATATTTTAAACAAAATAGATGGAATTGTATGGGAGCTTAACCCACCGCCAGACGCTCCAAAAGCCGTGGCATATGTGTCTTCTGAAGATGCTAACAATAATGGAAAGATAGACAAAATACACATGGTTCTGTCAAATCTGCCACCAAATGTTCCCGGATCAATGGATCAGGCTGTAGATCAAATATTAGATATGCTAGAAGAAGACATAGGAGGCATACTGGCTCATGAGGGCGGACACATCGCGGACTTTAACCCAAACAATCCTCAGAATCCATTCCCTGGAGGAGAGGGTGTCGCTGACTCTGCAGAGGCCTTGTTTCACCAACAGAAGATGGCAAAACTCCTAACTTTTTTAAAAGAAAATAATCTAAAAGAAGAGCTTTATATCTTAAAAAAGATTAGCGAGCAAACATGAAGTCAAAAATAATAAAGTTATCAAATTATTTGAAGTTAAATAGTTTTTTTGCAGAATCAGACTATATAATGAAGCTTGCTGCATATTCTAAAAATGATATAGAAAAAGACTTCCCTCAGTTGTTTTCATCATTTTTTCCGAAAGATGAGGTGCTTGATGACGCAAAAACCAATATGATTGGTCAAGTTTTCAGGCAACTAAACGCTCAAATCATGCAAGAGAATATATCTCTCCAAGAAGCATTGTCTTTGGGTGGTATAGACGAGATCAAATCTAAGCTTGGAGAAATTCGAGAAGAATCTAAAAAGTTTAAAAACAAAAAAGATCTTACCGAAGAAATGATTTCTTTCATAAGAGAAAATGGTATCTCAAAGAAAGATCTTGATTTTGTTTACAACCCCGACAGAAGAATGAATCATCAGCTTTTTGATGCACTGATAGAGATCCCAGATCTAAACTCTAGACTGTCAAGGATTAAAGGCAGCGAAATTCATAGAGATTTAGTAGAAAATAATATATATGATTATCCAGACTTTGATGAAGCTTATTTTAATATAAGAAGTATTGACAGACTCGTAAGAGAAGGTCTTAGCAATACGTCCTCAGACAAAGTAAAGGAAAAATTAGAAAAGTATTATGATTATATATATGCAGGAAAGATTCACGAAGGCAAAGACTACTCTAGATACAAAGAAAGCTTAAAGGGTCGGGCGAAAAAAACTTCAAAAGTTTTATCATATAGTGATGATTACATATGTGTTCACTCTTGGAGTAAAGAAGCTTGTCAATACTGGGAGCAGGGGGCTGTAAAGATAAGGGCAGAAGGCCCTGAGTTTAGGACCTGTACTTCAAGAATACGTGGAGTAGAAGGCTGGACAAACCGTAATCTTTTTGACACATATAGTGATTTGTATGTTTTTCAAATAATAAAAACTCCGCTTAGACTTGACTTGTCCAATCCAAATGACATGGTTACAATCTGCTATGATGATTCTGGAACCATTTATGAATACGGTGGAGATACTGTTAATGCTGAAAATGAAGATCTTGATCGAGATGATATTATAAAAATATTTCCAAATTTTGAAAAATTAGAAGTTTTGATTAAAGAACGAATTGGCACTGTAGAAGAAAAGTACCTAGAAACTATTTCTTTAATGAGGTCGGGTGGCGATGCAGATTATATAAGCGAACTATATAGTAACTACGCATCTATAAAGCCTGGAGTCGGTCAATTGATGACCTCCGGAACTTCTGAAAATAGAGACTTTTTGATTTCTTTTCAGAATCTGTTAAAAAGCAATGAGGACTTTAAGAAAAAAGTCCTGCTTTCGATTTACCCTTCAAAAACAGATGTTTTAGATGAATTCTCTGTGATGGATCGATCTGATTCTGTTATGGCAAAAATATTTCACAGTCCAAATGCATTTCTAATTCTTGGAATTAGAGAAATCAATGAAGTCTACAATCAGTTATTTGACGATTATCTAGAGTACTTAAAGGACTTCTTCTTAAGGTCATCCGGAGCGATAGGCTCAAAGAGTTTTCTTGTTATAAAGAAACAATTAGACTCTGTTTATTTAAATAACAAAAATGAACAGGTAAAAGATTTAATAAATTATTTTACAGAAGATATAAATACTTTTATAAAAGCCGCCCCATCTAACTACAATGACTTTGATGGATACGGATTTGGTGATTTTTTAGAAGAGTATTTTAACTTTTATAGTGAGCCTATAAAGTTTTTCAAAGAACGGTATACGCTGAAAGATATTTTAAGACAGCCAAAGGCTTTCTTCTTATATATGAAGGGTCATGATAGAGAGTGTTTTTTATCTTTTAAAAAATATATTCTAAATGAAGATATAGAGGACGACTGGAAAGTTGTTGATACTTTTCTTTCGAGTTATGATTCCGAGATGTTGCAGTCTTTTAAAGTGTTTTTAGAAAATGAAGAAGATGCTATCAACTTTCTAAATGACAATCCAGCTCTATGTTACCAAGTATATGAGAAAAATACAGAGATGTCTAGATATATGAAGAAAACTTTTGGAATAAATATAGATCATGAAGGTATAAAAAATACTATAGATAAAAATATGAGCTACTTTTTAAAAAGAAAGTATACAGAATATATTCAGCCATCTATAGATCAAATAAATAGTGCATTTTTAAGATCAGATATAGATAAATTAGCTGAAGACTATTCTGAAAACTTAATACAAATAAGCAGCATTGAAGATATGAAATCTGTTGCAAATAAATATGATCCAGAATTGATAAGCGCTTTGAATAAAATATATAAAAATAATTTTAAAAAATTTAAACATTATGAAAAATGGCTATCTGGTCACGCAATTATAACATACTCCAGAAGCAAAGAACTTTACTCTGAGATACCAATATTATTTAGAATGAGCGATCCCAGTTTTGGTGCCACGTATCAGATAATAACCTATCTGGGTAATAAATATCCAGGCTTTGTTCTTTCATAAAAAAAGTCCCGCAAATGCGGGACTCAATTTCGCTTACCAAAATACAGATACTTTAAAATCCTGAACCTTTTGTATCTTCAACTATATCAGAAAGTCTCTTAAAGTTCAATGTGTGTTTCACACTGTCATCTTCTAAGAGTTCTTGATTAGCAGATACTTCAAACTGATATGTTACGGGCTTATCTCCGAACTTCTTGCTTACGGCGAGTTTCATTTTCTCTGTTAGTGCGCCTTCTTCGTCGCAGCTAACCGTGACACCTTCTTCAGTGGTATACTGACCCAGGCGAACTAGATTACAAGCCTCTTTGAATTTTGTAAACTCTACCTCACTTGAGCTTCTTGATTCTTCTTTTAAAAAGTTATCTTTTGTTATCTTTTCACTCGCCATAATGTCATTCAATGTTCTTTTCAAAGCTTCCGCAGCGGAGTCATCAAGGCCTATCATCGCATCCTCAGCTCTTTTTCTCAAAATCCAATCTACATAATTGGCTTCTTTGTGCAGACCTTTCTTGTCTAAGTGATTCGCTAATTTAACTAAATATTTGTTCATATTATCTCCTTAAAATCATATTTGTTTGTACACAAATAAATTATTTATTAGTATCTTTTCCCACTAACTATCTTCAGAGTCTGCCAAGTCTTCAGAGTCTGTAAAGAGTTTGAGGTCTTCATCGTCCCAGTTATTAGGATCAAACCATCCTTCGTAGTCTAAAATATTTTTCTTTTCGCGCTCCTGCTTGTCTTTTAGCATTTGCATATCTTTGTCTCTTAGGATTTTTTCGGCCAATCTAAAATACAAATCATTTGGAATTTTATTTTCGAAACTAGATAATTGCTCTGCTGGTATTTTACCTGCCATTTCCTCTATTAAGCTTCCGACATAGTTCTTTAAAATATCTGAACTTACAAATCCCTCTATAGGGTGCATTCCTTTTATATCTGTAATTTCAGGTTCGTAAATATTCTTTATATAGTTTTCAAAGAAATCTTCTGGTGAAACCTCAGACAGTATCCTGCTCCTTACGATATTGTTGAATTGCATTGCCATATTGCTACTAAAAAGACTTCTTCTCTGATAAAAGCCTGTAATGGTCGGCTTCTTATAACCTTTTTTAAATTTTCTTTTTACAAAGTCAACATCTGTTATTTGATCAATTGTAAGATCTTTTGTGTAGTCTTCAATTATTTTTTCAAAAACCGGATCATTGTGAAAAGCTCTTGATGCCTTGTCTAAATCTTCTGCTTTATTATTCTTTTTAAATATTTTTATAATTTTGTCTATGGGAATAAGTTCAGAGTACTCAGCGAGATTTCTGTTTTTATTTCTTTCCTCAGAGTCTATTTCTCCTTCTAGTTGTTCAAACTTTTGATCTTTCAAAGATTCATATGTTTCTGCATTCATTTTATCTTTATGCTTATAGAATGAGCTTACAGATACTTCACTGAAAAACTCTTTTTCATATTTCAAATAAGTCTCTTTAGAAACAACTTTTTTAAGATTATATAAAAAATAATATCTTCCTCGAATATACTTCTTTGAAGGGACAAGTTTCTTGACCTCTTCTTTATTTGAAAAGAATTTTTCCATAATTTTATCAAATATATTTCCATAATCTATATTTAAAATATTTATTCCGATTGAGATATTGCTTAAGCGCTCAAAAACCTCATAGCCTATCTTTTCGTTTAGCAGTCCATTTAGCTTTTCCAATATATATTTATTTTTTTCTTTTGGCATACTTAAATACCCAATAACAAATTCAGATGGTTTAGAGTTCTTAATCCTATTTTCTATAATAGAATCCAGGTTCTCTTTCATTTCTGGATAATAATATCTGAAGTAATCAAAAGTTTTTCTTGCAAGAACAAGGCCTCCATCTTCCATGTCTTTGAACTTCATATTTTTAGCTCTGCTCAGTAAAGATATTTTTATTTGCTCTCTCAAGACTCTCTCTTCTATACTATCTGTTTCTGTAAGCGATTTAAAAATAAGTAACGCATGTTTGAAAAAGCCTTCATTGCTTGTAAGTGAAATCTTTTTGCCAAGTAGAATTATATATTTTCTTTTTATATCTGGATCTAAATTATGACTCAAGTAATCTTCTGCCATTTTATTTGGATCCATATCTTGAATGTATCTCTCCACCTCTGCTTTTAGTTTCTCTTCAAACAACACTTTATAAGCGACTGGAAAATTTTCTTTTACATAATCTTCATCTATATTCTTATCTGCTGCGTTCACAGAGGCGGAAGCTCCCTCAATCATTCTTCCGGCGCTATCAAAGCATACTGTTACCATATCATGTGGGCTTTGATAAAACTGCAATTTACCATTTTGTAATTTTATTATTTGAATTATAATATACTTAGAGTACGAGCTGTACATGTTTGAGTTCCTAAAACCTTCAAATCCCATAATTCTTGATGTACAGGTATTGAATACCACATTGCGCTGATCAACCCTAACTGCTCCTCTCTCCCAGTATTGACAGGCTTGTTCGCTCATGCTTCTTACAACTATATATTCTCCATCATTATGCAAAATTCTTGATGTTTCTTTTGCAAGACCTTTTATATTTTCTGGATAATCAGAGTAATCTTCTCCGGGTATCTCTTCTCCATCATAAATATATTTATAATACTTAAGCAGTCTTTCTTTTAAATTAGAACTTCTAGCTCCTTTGATGTGACTGTCAACGTCTAAAAAAAGATTACTTAAATGATTATCTGCATCTGTAACTGTATCAAATGACATCGGGCTTTTCAGTCTTATTTTAAATGATTGATTACCCTCTATACTGTCTATTTTTGATCTAAGATTGTTATATATATCTTTTACTCTTGAAAAGTCACCAAGCACTTCTATAAAAAGATGATTTGTCTCATCATTTTTATGACTATTATAGCAAAATATAAACTCATCTCTTTTTAATTTAAGCTCTTTTACTTTTGCAATGTCGGAATCCAAAACATCTGGATACTCATTTAAGAACGAGTATCTTTGAAGCTCTACTTTTGCTTCCTCTTTAAATTTTTTCAACAAACTTCTAAGGCCTGCCAAGTTTTTTTCTTGAATTTCATAAACTCTATTCATATTTTGATCATTGTCTTTTGTATATTTTTCTATCTGTCCGAATATCCCCCCATACATAGTGACATTGCCGCCCTCAACAAAGAAGTGTTCGAACAGGTTTGGGTACGCCTGCCGCAACTCTTCTGGAGTTGACTCAAAAGCAGTTTTTAATATCTCATACTCTCGATAGAGGCTTGAAGATTTTAAGAAATTTAAAAGCGATAATATTTTATTCATGGAGAATCCTTTTTATTATAAATAAATATTATAAGTTTTATGATATGTTATATAACCAATATTTTGCAGTAAGCTCTTCACCTTTCTTTATATCTTTTAATGTTTTTAAAAATATTAAATCTCCAAGCTGAACAGCTTCGCAGTTAGGGTTGTCCGAGTGATTAAAAAAACCCCCCAGTGGAGTTCTTATCCATCCATTTTCAAACCTATCATCTTTGACGTGGGCAACGCCAATAACCAAATTAGACTTTATGAAATCGGTCGCAAACAAACCGAGTCCCTGTATCTCTGAGTTTTTAATTGTTAAAAATTGTGGCAGTGGTCTATACACATTATTCTCCTGTTGACAGCATTAGTTTTTTGACGTTATCAATATTAAAGCCTTTGTTTCTTCTTTCAATAAATTCATATATTACGCCAGTCAGAACGTGAGGCTTTGTAAAGCATTGCGTTAAGTCAGATGAAACAATCGGCTTATCAGTTGTAAACTCAGCAAACTCCTTTGCAGACCATTCCGCCATAATTTCCTCTACAGAATCGACCATATAGGCCAAGTGATGCACCCCTCCTATGCCACCCCTAGAACTGACCCATTTAGAAACTATAGAACCCTCTGAGCCTTCTGAGACGAATATCTCAGGAGCCATGTGATATTCCGAAGCATAAAGAGGATCTATGTACTTTAATATTTTTAAATTTTTATTTTCTTTTGGCAATAAAGCATAACAGTTTGCGCATGTCCCATCTTCAAAGTTTATTTTAAACTCATCAGATATAGAATATCCGAAAGCCTGAATAAAAAAATCTGCGGCTTTGTCTCTGTTTGACACACGATAAGCTATGTGATCAAGTCTCATAAAGTTTGCCTCTTTTGACCTATATACTCTTTTAATTTAAAATATTATAAAAAATCATAAATTATATACATAATAATTACAGAAATTATTATATACGTAACCATTATCTGATTTATAGAAAAATAATCTGTCACGTATAGTAAGTTCATATATTATATCAAGAATATTTTTTTAAGATAGTTGATAACTTCTTGGTTCTTGACTCTTTAGAGATTTTTGAATCGGCCAACTCTTTGTATAAAGTTTTTATAAAAATAGGGAACAGACTCGTATGGTCATTCTCTTCCTCAAGACTGATTTCAAATAACTCTTCTCTTAAAGAGTTTAAAACTTTTATCTTTTCCTGATGTGATAGTAATTTAGCAATTGAAAGTATATCTTTTATAAATTTTGGAGTACCATATGAGAATTGTTTAATTATAGCAGTTAATCTTTCATCAGGAAAAGCCTTTCTTAAAACCTTATGAGCCTTGAAGATTTCTTTTGCAGCATCAAGCATCTTCCTCATTATGTATTTTTCCATTCTTGTAAGTAACTTTTTAGAATTTTTATTACTAAAAATTAAATCATTGCTTTTAGCATTCAAAACCTCATCATCTTTTTCGAAGAATGTGTTTATTTTATCTAATTGTGAAAAATACTCTTCGATGCTTAGAGAGTCTAACACATCATATTTTTTACTTTCAACATAATCTAGTAAGTCTTTATCAGATTCTTTATATTTTGAATAATCAGTTTCAAAAATGCTTTTTGGGTTACTTTCTATTTTGGAAATAACAGCATCCCTAACATCTGGCTTAGAACCTAGGTTAAGATAAACGTCATCATAACCTCCTTTTAAGTAACCTAATAAATAATAATTACTTATATATTTTAAATTTTCCTTCCTCTTAGATTGTAAATATGTTTTTTGTATATCCTTGTCTAGAAAAGATAGATTGTCATACAGTCTGAATTTCGTATACCAATTATCGGCTCCCAATCTGGTTTCTAAAAACTGTCTCTCAACCTTATCAAGGTAAGCTTTAGAGAAATGTTTTAAATATTTTTCTGTATCAAAATAACCTGCATACCAATCTAGACCGATCAAGTAACTTTCTGTTTTTCTGGAAAAGTTATTAATAAACAAACTCATATTTTTATACAAATACTTCTCTAAAAGTTCATTTTCTATATTGTTATTTCCTAAGCCTAAAAAGTCTTCTAGTTTATCTATTTCTGCAAGTTTTGATTCTATCTTTTCAGAAAATATATCTTCGTAATATCTTCTAAAAGATGCAAAGTGTTTGGTCTCAAGATTTTCTGCATTAAACTTTATTAATATGTCAAGGGTTTTTTTGTTTATATCTTCAAGATACTCTTCATTATTCTGCAGTTGATTAAAAAAGTCGTAAGCATTTAGATGTGTCAGCTTTTCTTCAAGAAATGCTCTAAATACAGAATCTGGAATTCTATCTTTAACTCTAAAAAACTCTAAAGATTTTAGGTTGCTAACACTCTTTTTAAATAATTCAAACTCCAAGTTTTTTGGCACATCGGCATCTAATAGCTGGTCAAATGACAATAAGAAATATTTATGCTCTCCTGTAAGCTGAGTCATCAGCTCTTCGTGTATTTCTTGGGGCAAATATTCTTTTAGGTAATCTTCACTAATATCTGCATTGTCCGCATTTACAGACGCAGATCCGGGTATTAAATCAAAACCTATATCTTTTGAATAACGAAAACACAATGTAAACATATCATTGGGTCCTTCATAAAACTTAGGCTGACCATTTTCTAACTTTAAAATCTGAATTACTGTGTATTCAGAATAAGCATCATATAAATTTTTACTGGTCAAGCCATGTACTCCGTCTATTCTGGACGTACATGTGTTAAATTGGATTCTATCGCCTTCAATCACAACCGCACCTCTTTCCCAATACTGGCACGACTCTTCACTTTTGGAATTTACAATGGCCCAATTGCCGTCACTATACAAAACTTTTGATGTCTTTTTCGCCTTACCTTTTCTTTCTGCCGGATAATCAGCATTTAATTTGTTTTCTCCATTATAGATATAATCATAATAATTTAAAAGCTTTTTCTTTAATCCACCAGCTTGTCTACCTTCGATGATGTTGTTAACATCCATCATTAAATTGCTTATCTCTGTATTTGCGTTATCTAAAGTTTTATAATTTAATGGATCGGCCAAACGTGATAACAGATCTTCATTGTCTTCAATTGTATTTATCTTTTCTTTTAATAATCTGTATTTTTCTCTTAGATCTGCAATCTCTGCAATAGCCTGTTCTAATTCGTGGTTATCCTCGTCTTCTGCAATAAAAGACTTATAGGCAAACTCAAAATCTTCTTTTGATAGGGCTTTTTCTTTGGCCATATCTTTAAACTCTTGTTCAACATCGTATTCGTTTAAATATTTAAATTTAGCTTCGGTTTCTTTTTTTATAGACTTTAGCTCTTTCATTTTTTGTTTTAAAGAGTCAAAAGTTTGAACTGCATCAATCTCTTGTTGATTAATGTATCCTTCTTCAATGTATTTGTTTATCTGAGCAAACACTCCACCAAACATTGCCGTTGGCTTACCTTCTTCATAGAATCTGAATAACTGAGGGAAGGCTTCTTCTAACTCCTCCGGAGTTGTTTCCAAAGCGGTTTTAAGTATTTCAAGTTCTCTACTAAAACCTGACAGTTTTAAATATCTATATAAATCAAATACTTTATTCATAATAAATCCTTTATAAATAAAAAAAATATTAGAAGATTTTTTAAATAGAGCCATCTACCTCATATCTTCTTCTAAAGATATCTTTAAAAACTTCTTGAGGAACAATTTTTCTGATCGGAGATATAACGGCATATGAAAATTTTACGTCACTGGGCAGCTCTTTTTCTTTTGATATGATTAAATCTTTCAGGTCTTCTTTTGAAAGTGAAGGAGATTTTATTAATGCTCTAATATTACCCCTTTCAAATATTACTTCGGGAGATGCTTCTTTCACTTTTTCTCCTACCAATGATCTAAAAATGAGTCTGGGTATTTTTCTTCTATATTTGAAAAAATCATCTGGATTCAGTTCTTTTGCTTTTTGTTCTGCAATAGAATTAAATATATCTTTTGGAATTTTATCACTATATTCAAAAAAATCTTTCGGGTTTAAATAACCTGTAAAGAATCTAATTGCGTTTTCTTCAAGGAAAACCTCTCTATCCAAATAAGGGTCGTAGTATTTGAATCCATTTGATATTGATTCTTTTGCCTTTTCTTCTACAAAAGAATCAAATACATCATCGAACATTAAATCTCTATCTCTAAGTGAAAAAAATTCATCTGGATATAATTCTTTTACTTTTTCTCTGACTAAAGAATTAAATATATCCTCTGGAATATTATCGTATGAAAAAAACTTATATGGCTCTAATCCCTTTGCCTTTTCTCTGACTAAAGAATTAAATATGTCCTCTGGAATTAAACCTTTATTTTTAAATTTAAAAAATTTATATGGCTCTAATCCCTTTGCCTTTTCTTCTACAAAAGAATTAAATATATCATGGGATATTAACCCTCCGTCTGTAAGTAAAAAGAATCTTTCTGGATCTAAATTTTTTATTTCTTCTATGACTAAAGAATTAAATATATCCTCTGGAATAATCTTTTTAAATTCATAAAAAGAATTTAGATCTAGTCCCATTGCCTTTTCTCTGACTAAAGAATTAAATACATCCTCTGGAATAATCTTTTTAAACCTAAAAAAATTATTT
>Ga0181373_1000150_pt1 | contig 17880 bp, 25 predicted proteins | sample LowvirmetaG_3_FD_130159 | JGI IMG/M metagenome (GOLD analysis project Ga0181373, IMG submission 130159) | Marine viral communities from the Subarctic Pacific Ocean - Lowphox_09 viral metaG | ecosystem: Environmental > Aquatic > Marine > Oceanic | place: Subarctic Pacific Ocean | collected... | reverse complement strand
CACCTATAATAATTGGGTGAAAGTCAAAGAGACTTTTGAGTCATCTGGGAATACCAACAACTTTTTCTATCAGAGAGCATGTGTAATTGTTTCGGGTGGTCCTGATCCTATTGATAAAATGATAAACCAAGATAATGCCGCATCGGATGGATGAAATAAAATCAGAACATTATGTCACTCAAAAAGAGTGTCAGGAGATGATTGACGATGCTATTCGGAGACACAATAGAAATGCAGGTATTATCAGCATGTGTGTTGGGTGGGTTGTCTTATGCTTATTTGCTGAGGGCCTTCTCAGATTGATTGGAGTTATTCCACCACTATTACCATGGTTACAAATTAAATTGTAGGAGAATTTTATGAAAGTTGGAATGATTGGTTTGGGTCGTACTGGTGAAGGTATGTCCCGTCGTATGATTGAAAAGGGAATTGAAGTTTGGGGTTACAGTAGCAGTAGTTATGAGAATGCCTGTGGACAATATGAAGCAGGATACATTAGTGGATGTGTAACTTCACTGGAGTATCTTGTTAGAGCAGTTAAATCTGATGGTCTTAGATACACTAGTGCCGGAAAAGTTCCTGGCATTTTTCAGATTACACTCCCAGAGCAAAAGGTAGAAGACACACTTGATGAGTTACTACCATTACTTGAGGAGGGTGATATTATTATTGATCATAGTAACACTGATATAACAAAATGTCAGGAACTGGAGAAGTACTGCTCTAAGTTGGGTATATCTTATATCTTCTCTGGAGTATATGGAGCACCTTATGCTATCAATGCTTGTTCTAAAATTTTTCAATCTTTATCACCAGGAAATGTCATATGACTTTAGCAGATGTCTTACTCTGGGGAACGATACCCTTTCTATGTGCCACCATCTATTTCGGGCACAGAAAAGGTGAAAATATCTACTATGAAAGTGACAAATATGACGGAAATGGAACAGCGCATTAAGATGAGACATGCGTTTGCCATGTCCTCATTTGGTAGAATGTTCACACCAAATAAAATTTCATATGAGATGAGATCTTTTTGTAAAGAGTGGTCAGAAAACATTAATGAAATTCCACCTGCTAAAGACTTGTATCAAGTTGATCGTTATTTTCTAGAACTTTGGAAAACAAGAGAGATTACTTATGGGTAACATAGCACTCAAGGCAGCACACTTTGCCTCTGCAACACTCAATAATCCGTGGTGTGTTGGTAGTTTAAGTTTCATATTAGTCTTTGTTCCTGTCATAGGAATGTGGGCAGTCCACAAATATAACTGGCAGCACTGGGCACCATTTGACAGAGGGCACTAGAGGTAGTATAATATATGAGTTGAGAAATCAACTGCGGTGCTCCCCTTCAGTAGGTTCAGGAGCAGCGGCGATAGGAACCTACTTTTACTTGACTACATAATCACAACACCTTATAATACACAGGTAATCAAAACGGACAATGGCACTGACTGAAAAATTCAAGACTAAGGATTTAGATATCCTTCGTACTGCTGCAAAAGGTGAAATTTTTTTAGATGTAAAAAGTCCAAAATTATTTAAGAAGGTTCGTAAATACTATGAATCTAATGGAGTAATTTTTTCTGGAGAACCACTTGATGATTATGAAATCATGATGGATTGTCTTTATTCTGATCTAAAAATTTCTGTTGAGGTTGCCTGATGAATGTTGTACAAAAACCAACCGTTCTTCTTGAACGGTCTCCTTATCGTTATATCCAAGTTGGCACTTTGAAAATCAATGGTAAACCAGATTGTCGCATTCAAAAATCAGATTCATATACCGGTCGTTATCGTGATATGTATCTCTGTGATAATGAATTGCAACTGATGACTGCTATGGAGGATTTTGAATATACCAAATGGTTAGATCCAGATGGTGTTCCTTGTTATGTTAGAGACTCGGTATCGTCTGAAAACTAGACCTGGTGGAGTCATTATGACCCTCTTATGAGTTTACGGCATCTCTCAAATGCCGTTGGTGCGGGTGGGTTACTACCGTCCAGTTTCTTGCTTCTGGTCAAAGAGCAAGTGGCGTGCATGGCAAGACCTTATGAGGAGAGTTGCATAAACTCTCCTTTTTTGGTATAATGTAATTACGATATTATAGTTTATGAAAATTGCTTTAATTACAGGAATTACTGGGCAAGATGGTTCATACTTGGCAGAACTTCTCCTTGAAAAGGGATATGAGGTTCATGGTATTGTGCGTCGTGCTTCTTTAATTAATACGCATAGAATTGATCACATTTATGATCAATTAAAATTGCATTATGGAGACCTAACAGACTCTACAAATCTTGTAAGAGTTATTCAGCAGGTTCAACCAGATGAGATTTATAATCTTGGGGCACAGAGTCATGTAAAGGTTTCGTTTGAGATGCCTGAGTATACTGGTCAGACAGATGCTATGGGCACCCTGAGAGTGCTTGAGGCAGTCCGTTTGCTTGGTATGGAGAATAGAGTTCGTATCTATCAAGCATCCACCAGTGAACTCTATGGACTGGTACAAGAAACTCCGCAGACTGAAACTACACCTTTCTATCCACGTTCTCCATATGGTGTGGCAAAACTGTATGGGTATTGGATTGTAAAGAACTATCGTGAATCATATGGAATGTATGCCTGTAGTGGTATTCTTTTTAATCATGAATCGCCAAGACGTGGTGAGACTTTTGTAACACGTAAGATTACAAGAGCACTAAAAGCAATCTCTGAAGGTAAGCAAGAGTGTTTATATCTTGGTAATCTTGATGCACTTCGTGATTGGGGACATGCTAAAGATTATGTTGAAGCAATGTGGTTGATGCTTCAGCAAGACGAACCTGAAGATTTTGTGATTGCTACTGGTAAACAATATTCAGTTCGTCAGTTTGTTGAGGAATCATCACCTTATTTTGGAATGCAAATTACTTGGAGGGGTGAAGGATTGGATGAAATCGGATATGATATATTTACTGGAAAAGAGGTTATCAGAATTGATACTAAATATTTTCGACCTGCTGAAGTCGAAACTTTATTAGGTGATGCCACCAAGGCAAAGGAAAGGTTGGGATGGAATCCTAAAATTTCTTTCAAAGAATTGGTTGAGGATATGTGTAATCATGAATAGTCAGAGTCGAATTTATGTTGCAGGCCATACCGGATTGGTAGGATCTGCAATTGTTCGTATGCTTCATATGAAAGGGTATACGAATATCTTATCAACACCATCAAAACATTTTGATCTTCGTCGTCAAGTTGATGTTGAGAGGTTTTTTGAAATCAATGAACCTGAATATGTTTATCTTGCAGCTGCAAAGGTTGGTGGTATTGGTGCAAATAAAGATTATCCTGGACATTTCATCTATGATAATCTGATGATTCAGTCGAACATCATTCATACCGCACGTAAGTTTGGTATTAAGAAACTTCTTTTTCTAGGTTCTTCATGCATCTATCCAAAGATGTGCGAACAACCAATCAAAGAAGAATACCTGATGACAGGTCCTCTAGAACCAACGAACGATGCCTATGCCATTGCAAAGATTGCTGGCATTAAAATGTGTCAGGCATATCATCAACAGTATGGATTCAATACCATCTCTTTAATGCCTACAAATCTATATGGTCCTAATGATAATTTTGATTTAGAAACTTCTCATGTTCTTCCTGCTATGATTGCAAAATATCATGATGCAACAACCAATGGTTATACTATTGATATGGGTGGACCTTGGTGGCCAGATGTAAAACTGTGGGGTGATGGTTCAGCATATAGAGAGTTTCTTCATGTTGATGATCTTGCCGAAGCTTGCTTTACATGTATGAAATATTATGATAGTCCTGAACCTATTAATGTTGGAACTGGTGAAGATGTTACTATTAAAGAACTTTCGAATATAATTTCTGATATCGTAAGATATCCTGGTGAAACAATATGGGATACTTCTAAACCAAATGGAACTCCACGCAAAGTATTAGATGTTAGTAAAATCAAGTCTCTTGGATGGGAACCAAAAATTTCCTTGAAAGATGGTATTGAAAAAACTTACGAGTGGTATAAAGATCAATGAAATTTCTTACATTTTTAAATCGTGGGTGTCATGATATTTGTCTGAATATGTTGAGGTCTGCTGAGAAAGTGGGCATCAATATGGATGACTTTATTATTGCTTGTATGGATGAAGAAGTCTATAGATCTTTTATTCTTGAAGGATATAAAGGTGCTTTTCTTTATATGAACAGTAACTTAAAAGAATACCAGGATTGGACTTTTGACAGTAATAGTGGATTTAGAAATGTAGTTCGACACAAATGGAAAATTATCAACCAAGTTCATAAAGAACATCCCAATCTAATGTGGGTAGATACTGACATTGTTTTTAAAGAAAATCCTGTAGAAATTCTTACTGGTCATGAAGAAGTATTATTTCAAACTGATGCTCCTGGGTCTACAATCTGCACTGGATTTATGGTATTTAATGAGACCCCTGAGTGTCGTCAGTTGGTGGAGGAGTGTGGTGCAGATGACTCTGATGATGATCAACTTATTATGAATCGTATTGGACTTACAAAGTATAATGATAATATAGCACTACTATCTGAGGATTTATTTCCTAATGGTAATGTGTATTATCAGCAAGGTAAAAAAGAAAATGCCATGATAGTTCATAACAATTGGATGGTTGGTGTAGAGACTAAAATCAATAAGTTTAAGGAGGAGGGACTATGGTTTATTTGAAGGAAGATTATTTGAGACCAAACTCTCTTACACCAACATATCCTCCATATCATCAAGGAGAATATCTTGAGGAGTATTTTTACAGTCATTACAAACAGTTAGAAGATAAACCTCAAAGAGAATATATTGATATCTTCTGGTCAAATCTTTTTTGTAATAATATCTGGGGTGGACAACTCTATCCAGATCTTCAAAATTTACTCTATGAAACTTTGAGTTCTGAGGGGTCTTACTTTACCATCTGTCAGCAGGACGATGGGCCCTTTGAAGATTTCCCTGAGGATACTATGATCTTCTGTGCTGGTGGCAATCGTAAGAAGGGAAATGTGATTCCTATCCCATTAGTATGTTCTTCTATTCCAGAAACTCCTAAACAGGAACACAAATACTTTGCTTCCTTCATTGGTTCTAATACTTATTGGGTTAGAACTGATATGGTAAAAGCATTTCGTGGTAAGGATGATTGTCTGGTCAAAGCAGGTAATTGGGATATTAATGTTGGAGAAGAGAAGTTGAATAACTTCCTTGATGTCATGTCTGCTTCTAAGTTTTCTCTATGTCCTAGAGGTTATGGAACTACTAGCTTCAGACTTTATGAGTCCTTCCAATTGAATACTGTTCCTGTGTATATTTCTGATGATCATGCACTTCCCTGGTCTGATGAATTGGATTGGGAAGAATTTTGTGTTATAATTGATGATGATGATATTGGAGATACTTACAATATTTTGAATAATATTTCTGATGATACATATAATGAAATGTTAAAAAAGGGTCAAGAACTCTATCAAGATTACTTTTCTCTTCAGGGTGTCTTTGAAAATATTATTAAACGGGTATAATGTATAAAATTTTTATTTGTCATCATCCACCACTGACACATAGGAAAGAATGTTTGGTTAATTTTTTCTCATCTAAAAAAATTAATGTAGAATGGATTGAAACTTTTTCTCCCGAAGAAATTGTTGAGAGATATAATGAACTAGTAGGAACAAAGGATTTAATTATTAATCCAAATGTTCCTGGTGTTCAACAAAATCAGTATACATTATATGAGAGTGCCGGTAAGAAAGTATCCATTCCAGAACTTTCTTTATATCTGAAACATCAGTATTGTTTTGATCAACAAATTAAAAATGAATATGAAACAATAGTTATTTTGGAAGATGATATTATGCTCCCGGATAACTTTGAAGAATACTTAGATGTTTGTTACTCAGAGTTTAACACTCATAATCCACAGTTAGATTGTCTAATGTTGGGCAGTTGTTTTGGTTTTACTTCTCCTTATATCAAAGAAAATAAATTAGTTCATTATGGTCCTAATCAATTAACAAGATGTACTCATGCAATGATGTTTTCTTTAGATGCATCTAAGAAAATAATAAAAAATCTTTATCCTATAAACTGGGCAATAGATTTTAAATTAAACGAAATCATTATAAAGGAGAATTTAAAAGTTGGTTGGACCGAACCATCACTACAGCAGGCATCTCACTTAAATTTAGATAAATCTTTTATTCAATCATGAAAATAACATTCTCTGACTTTTGGCAATATCCAAAAGCATTCGATCCAAATAATAATTTCTTTATTCACATCATTCGTGATTTGTTTGAAGATGTTGAGATTGTAGAACCAGAAGATGCTGATGTAATGATTTTCAGTTTATTTGGAACTGAAAATGGTAGATATAAAGATTGTAAAAAAATCTTTTTTGCAGGTGAAAATGTAAAACCAAATTTCAAAAGGTGTGATTATTGTTTAACCTTTGATATTGATGATCATGAAGGTAAAAATTTTAGACTTCCTTTGTGGTATCTTTATATTGATTGGTTCGGAGTTAATACATATGATAATCCTGATTGGTTAATTCCGGAATCATATCTATATGGTGATAGTGAGTTTACTCAGAAGAAACAAAATAAATTTTGTTCAATAGTTTATGGTAAGCAAATAGAATCTAGAATCAATGCAATTAAAAACATATCTTCCAATTATAAACAAGTAGATATTTTTGGTAAGGCAAATCCAGATTACTATTTGCCTGATGGTGAAAAATATAAATTGGATTTGATTTCCAACTATAAATTTTCTTTATGTTATGAAAACTCTGTAACTCCTGGATATCATACAGAGAAATTACTTCATGGAAAAATTGCTGGAAATATTCCAATCTATTATGGTGACAAATCTGTAAGTCAAGATTTTAATCCTAATTGTTTTATTAATGCTGTTGATATGTCTGATGAAGAATTAGTCCAAAGAATTGTTGAATTGGATCAATCAGATCAATTATATAACGATATGGTAAGTCAACCAATCTTTAATGAGAAAGTGTCATTAGATAGCGTCAAAGAATTTATGTTTGAGATTTTGTCATGAACATTCATTTAATTTCTTTTGGAGCACCATTTCATATTTTTTCCAAAGCACATCAAAGAGTTTTACAAAATGCTAAAAACTTTGGTGAGTTTTCTACTATAAATTTATTTTCTGAAAATAATATATTTGATTTCTGTCCAGAAATAATTCCATATACAAATTTTCTATCATCTACTAGAGGTTATGGTTACTGGATGTGGAAATCTTTTTTGATTTCTAAAATTATGGAGTTAGTCCCGGATGATGATTTAATATGTTATGCTGATATTGGATGTACTTTTAATAATGATGGAGTTAAAAGATTCAAAGAATATTGTAACCTGACATCAGAGTATGGTTCATTGTGTTTTGATCTTGGACATTTGGAAAGATCATATACTAAGATGGATACATATAAAAAAATATTTCCAGAAACTCTTGATCACTTGAACACTGGACAGAGATGTGCAACTACATTCATTCTTAAGAATACTCAAGAGAATAGAAATATTATTCAAGAGATAAAAAATATCTCTATAGAAAATGATCATTTTTACATTAATGATGCTCCATCACAAGAACAGAACCATAAAGAGTTTAAAGATCATAGGCACGATCAATCAGTTTTTTCCCTCATGAGTAAGAAGTATAAATTCTATTGTATTCCTGACGAAACATATTGGGCACCTGCCTGGACTGTTGCAGGAAAAGATTATCCAATATGGGCTACTAGAAACAAATTTTAAAATCTAAAATGAGAACAGCACTACTACTTTGTGGACAAATGAGGACCTTTGATCATCCAAAGGTTCTAGAGCACACTAATAGATTGAGTGAAAAATTTAATTGTGATGTCTTTATATCTACATGGAAAAATCGTGGTGTTTCTATGTGGAGTGTTAGATCTCAGAATCCTGAATTATACAAAGATGACGTTGATGATGTTATAACCACTAGTGATATTGAAAAGTTTGTAAATGTAAAGGACTATGTGATATTAGATTATGATGAGTATCTTGATAATCTTTGCTCCGATGAAATAAAATCTTTATTGCATAGATGGTATAATAATAAAGAGTATGGTTTGGTGGCAAGCAGTAGTCCAGAATTCTATACAATGTATCTTGCTGCTCAGATGAAGAGAAAATATGAAAGTGATAATTCATTTACATATGATGCTGTAATAAGAAGTCGTCCTGACTTTTTACATTTACATACTGATATTGAAGAATATTTTGATGATCTGGAGAATGTATGTTATCATATTAACACTGGAAAAACATATTCCCCCAATAGAATTTACTCCATGTTCTTGTTGGGAAATTCCAAAACAATGGATATTCTTTGTAATTGTTGGGAAGATTATGGCAAACTAGCAGAAACAAATCATTCTATTAATTATGGTAAATATGATGCATGTAGAATGATGTACGCACAATGCATTGAGAATCAAATTAGGATTCAAAGTTTTCATAGAGTTCTTGGAGACTGTTTTAGACTTGAAAACTATAGTGATTACGAATTTTTTAAAAACTGGTATTCATAAATGACTGAAAGAAACAATTGTATTTTAGATAATAAAACGTCTGTAAAAAAATTATACACCTTAGAAAGGTTTCCTGTTTTTATGGGATGCGTTGATACACCTGTAGAAGATGATATCTTTTTTGACCAAGATTGGGGTGTTTCTGAGAATGGATTAGTTCAACTGAAGACTTTAATTGATCCTAATATCCTGTATGAAAATTCTCATACTCCTGGAAGTGTTGGAAAGATATGGAAACAACATCATAAAAGATTTTTTGATTTTATTATCGAAAACTCTGATAACATTGATCGGTATCTTGAAATAGGTGGAGCATCTGGAAGTTTGTGGAAAAACTTTTCTACTCTAGATTCTCAGTTCAGTTATGAAATCATTGAACCATCACATCAGGAATCCTCTGATTCTAGATTGAAATATATTAGAGGATTCTATGAAACACAATCTTTTGATGAAAAATATAAATGTATTATTCACTCTCATGTTTTTGAACATGCGTACAATCCCATAGAGTTTCTTAAAAAAATATTTGAAGATCTTACTGATGATGGTGTTCAGTTTATCTCAATACCAAATATGAGACATTGGTTGAAACATGGATATACAAACACTATAAATTTCGAACACACTTACTATCTTGATGAGTTTGTTTTGGAACATGTGTTAGCAAGAGCAGGATTTTCTATCGACAAAAAAGTAGTTGATACTCATTCTATTTTTGTAAAAGCAGTTAAATCTAGTGACATTGGTAAAGTTGATGTAAACTTTGAATATTCAAAAGATTTGTTTTTAGATTATATCTACAAATTAAAAAGTGATGTATCTAATATACTTGATGATATAGAAGATAATGTTTACCTTTTTGGTGCCCATGTGTTTTCTCAAACCCTTCTGAATTTTGGAATAGATGAAAATTCAATTGTATCCATATTAGATAATGATACAAAGAAGCAGGGCAAAAGATTATATGGAACTGATCTGACAATTCAATCACCAGAAGTTTTGAGAGATATAGATAGTCCAACTGTAATTCTTCGTGCAGGAGTATATACTGAAGAAATAAAGGATCAGATATTAAATATAAATTCAACAACAAGATTTGTATGAAAATAGCTTTACTTATAATTGGTAGATTAGACAGTTTTGTAAATGATTATGATTCTCTAAAGGAGGTAGTTCTTGATAAACTATCTCCTGATATTTTTTTCTCAGGACACCCCAATAAAATGGGAATGGGTTATTGTGATCAGAAAGTTAGAGAACTCTGGAATCCTAAGAAGTATATTCTCAGAGAGTATACTGAAGAAGTTAGAAAGGAAGTTCATTCAAATGATGGAAAGTTTAATGCGAGAAAAAGACCAGAAACAACACCTCATACTTGGTTGTCTGGAATGTATAATTTAAAGAAGGTGAACGAGTTGAAACTGGAGTATGAGAAAGAAAATGATTTTACTTATGACTTATGTTTAAAGGCTAGAGCTGATGCTTTGTGGCATACTTCAATAACAGATACCGAATTGGAAAGAGCAAAGATTGATGAGAATATTTTAATTCCAACTGCATGGGATTTTAAATCTGTAAACAAGCTTGGTGTATCCGATACTTCTGTTCTATGTAATTCTGAAACTATGAATAAGTATTCATCTCTCATTGATTGTGTTGATCAATATTTCGATGAGGGGAATGCTTTCCATCCAGAAACATATAATGGAATTCATATAGATAGAATGGGATTAACAAGAATACCGGTTAATGGTGGAATAGATCCCTTTACAAATCAACCTAATAAGTCTGGTTGGTTTGTAATAGACCCTGACAGACGTTCTTGGTAAATTATGAAAGTTGCTATTTGTTTTTTTGGATATCCTAGATATTATGATCTATGGAAAAATAAATTTGAAAATTTTTATGATGAATGTGAAGTAGATTACTATGCCCATTTTTGGGAAGACTCAAAATTGGATAAAAAGAAATTGCTTTCTGAGTTTGATTTTAAGGATGTAATTATAGAAAAGCAAAGGGAAGATTTTTCTGATATACCAGAACAAACAGATCTTTCTAAGATAACAAAAAGTGCATTTCAAACACTTTCTCCACTGTACTCATTGAAAAAAGTTGGTGAAATTATACAAAAATTTAATGAGGAATATGATTTTGTTATTGTAACAAGAACGGATGTAGGGTGTATTTGTGATGAGTCAATAAAAGATTATGAAATGAATAAGGATGAACTTTATTTTTCATATGTTAGGGGTGACGAATGGTTAAACACACATCTTGATGCCAAATGGTTTTGTGCTTCAGCAGATAAAATTTTAAAGATCTGTGAAATATACGACAACTTGACAAATTACTTACAAGGTGATAAGATACCTTTGTGCCATCATAGATTATTTTTTCATAGTCTGAGAGAATATCGTGAAAAAATGAATATGGTATGTGTAAATCCATCTGCCGTAAACGGTGGTTGGGTCTTTTTAAGAAACAGAACGACTTCAGAAATTTAATTACTACTTCAACATGAATATTTTATTTCCAATTGCTGGTCTTGGGACTAGGTTTAAAAATAATGGATATATCGATTCCAAACCATTTGTAAATTTTAAAGGCAAATCCTTGATCGAGTGGTCTCTTTCTTCTTTAAAGATTGCTGGCAAGTACTTTGTTATTGTTAATGGATTGGAAAAAGAATATATTGATATTATTAATAACATTAAAGAAAAGTATTATCTCAATTTGGAAATTGTTGACATTGGAAAGTCTACACTCGGTCAAGCAGAAACTTGTTTGTTGGGGATTAAGAAAGCAAATATCAATACTTCCGAACCATTAATCATAACTAATTGTGATCAATATACTCCTTGGAACTCTAACAAGTTTTTAAGTTTTATTAGAAACAATAATCCTGATGGAGTTGTAAGTACATACGATCATCCAAACATTGAGGTAGGATCTGATAGTCCTTATAGTCATATTGAACTTGATGAAAATGGCTATGCAACTCGTCTTGCTGAAAAGATTGCCATATCTCCTTTAGCACTTAATGGCATATTCTATTGGAAAGAGGGAAAATCTTTTATCCAAAGTGCCGAACAATTAATGTCTGATGATACTGATGCTGGATGGTCAACTGGTAAAATGTCCTGCGTTAAAGAAAAGTATGTATCTCTTACTTATAATTACTTAATTTCTGAAGGTAAAAAAATTATGAATTATCATATGGAAGGTGATGAGTTTGTCTCTCTCGGTAGTCCTAACGATATCATGCTTCATATTAAACGTCAGAATGTAATGCAGGCAGTTGAAGATCTTCGTAATGGTAAACCCATTGTTATGGTCGATGATTATGATCGTGAGTTTGAAGGTGATATTGTTCTTGCAGCAGAAAAAGCAACCGCAGAGAATCTTCTCTTCGCAATGCGTCATGCAAGAGGTTTAATGTGCCTTCCTTGCACACAAGAGAAACTGGATCAGTTTGGTATTCCTATGATGAACTCTAACGGGTGTGATGAGTTTGGAACTCCTTTTGCTACTAGTATTGATGCTGTTGAGGGAGCTACAACTGGTATGTCTGTTAATGATCGTGTAGCAACTATCTCTACTTTCTTATCAGATTCTTCTGAACCAAAATCCCTTGCTCAACCAGGACACCTGTTCCCTCTTCGTGCCCGTCCAGGACTTCTTAGTGAGAGACGTGGACATACTGAAGGTTGTGTAGAGATTCTGAAACTTGCTGATATGAAGCAAGTTGGAGTAATCATTGAGATTATGGATGAGTATGGTAAAATGATCAAAGGAGACAATCTGAAACAATTTGCTGATATCTACAATCTTACATTCGTCTCTATTGAGGAACTTCATGATGAAGTTTACAATAAAAATTCTGTAGGTAGTGTTCCATTGTCTGTTGTTGATGAAGAAACACTTGAGTCTATGGCAAAGATTTAATGGAATTTACGACTAGAGCATATAATAGTTTTATTCTAAATCCTCAAACCAAAGCTAGTGTTATTAAGACGAGTGAAGAAGATAGATTGAAGGGAGAAGCAAACTACTATTTGGATCTTCCTAAAGATTTAAAAGTATTCTTTCCAAGACTAATTGATTGTAACTTACAATCTCCATACTCTTTAGAGTTAGAATATTATGCTTATAATAATCTTGGAAATGTAATGGTATCATCAGACTATGATGATATTTTTTGGGAAAATGCATTTGATTTTCTTTTAGGATATATTAATTGTTATAAAAATTCTAAATCAATTGATGCCAATCGTAGAGATTCTCTGTTGATGTTTATTGATAAGACAGAGAAAGAGTATGTCAATCTGATGTATAACTTCGATTTCTTTCAAAACTTATTGAAAGAAGAAGAATTTCTTTTGAATGGAAAGATACTTAAATCCTTTGATACTATATGGGGAGAGATAAAAAAATTTATTGAGACAAAATTAATCGAAGATAAATTTTATTTTATTCATGGTGACCTCTGCTTTAGTAATATTTTGTATGGAGTAAATTCTATTACAAATGATCTAATTCTTAAGATGATTGATCCTAGAGGTATGTTTGGTGAAACCAAATATTATGGTGATCCTTATTACGATCTGGCAAAAATTTCTCACTCTTGTAATGGTGGGTATGAGTATTTCATTTATGATAAGTTTAATATAAATGTAATAGATAATCAGTTCGATTTAAAGTTTGAAAACGAATCTAGTAAACAAAATATTAATAAGAAGTTTGTAGATTTGGTCAATAGATTTGGTTTTGATTATAAGAAAATAAGATTGATTGAGGGATGTATATTTATTGGTATGTGTGCTAGGCATTATGATAGTCTAGAAAGACAGAAGGCAATGTTTATTACTGGACTGAATATTTTGAATGAAATCTATGAGACACTATAAATTTTGTTTTGATCTTGACGGAACTCTCTGCCATATAAGAAAGGAAGGTGAACATTACAGTGATGTAAAACCAATTCCTGGAGCAATAGAGACTCTTCAAAAACTAAAAGCAGAAGGTCATTACATTATTATAATGACTGCTAGGAACATGGTTACTCATAATAATAACTTGGGTAAAATTATTGCCAAGCAATCACCTATTGTGGTAGAATGGCTAGATAAACACGGTATTCCTTATGATGAACTTCATTTTGGAAAACCAGTTGCAGATTTTTATGTTGACGACAAAGCAGTCAGACTAGAAAACTGGAAAACTTTTAACGAAACTTTAAAACAATTATGAGAGACTTTTTCTTTGATACTGCTAATGTAGATTTCATCAAATCTACTATGGATAAGTATGGATCCGATATTAATCCGAAATTGGTTCGTGGTGTGACTACAAACCCAAATGCCTTTAGTAAGGTAGATAAGTATCACCTAGATGAATGGTTGGATCATGCGGTAGTCATGGGCAAATTGGTTGCAGATATCCGTGGAGATAATGAAGGTGAGATTCATATTCAAGCACCTTATTCTCATCTTGATCCTGAAGTAATTCTTGAATATGCTAAGATTATTACTAATGCAACTCAAGGAACTTGTAAGGTTGGTATGAAAATTCCTCCCTATCAAAAAGCTTTAGAATATGTTGATCAATTTAATGAATATGTAATCACTAATGTTACTGGTCTTGCAGATTCTTCAACTGCACTAAAGTGCTGTACTTATGACGTTGGATATATCAGCATCATTCCTGGTCGCATGGAAGAGGTTGGAATTGATGCACAATCTGCTATTGCTTTTGTGAATCAGTGCAACTTTGGAAATACCGAAATCATCACTGGTAGTCAAAGAACTACCGAACAGATCATTTATTCTTTCTATCTTGATACTGTTCCTACCATTGGTGAGAAGTGCTGGGCAGACATTTTCCAAGGAGATAACTTCCAACGCATTCTTAATATGGAGTATGGTTACGAATCAGTTGGTCCTTTTAGTCCAACTATCTCTGATGATAATATTAATCTATCTCTTGCTTTCTTTGAACAGATGAATAAACTTGGAGATACTGCCCGTAAAGATTTGGAACAAAAAATTTCCCAATGAAGATAGCTTTTCATGATAATGCCCTCTCTTTGAGGGGGACTACTGTAGCAATTTATGATTGGGCATATTGGACTAGACACTATCTTGGTCTTGATCCAATTATCATGTATGATAATAAAAATAAATTTAATGATGTAGGAGTTATTGAAAAATTTTCAAAAGAGTTTTCTGTTTTTTCATATAATGATAAGTCTGAAATAGATAAGATTCTATCTCAAAATAAATGTGATGCTTTCCTTATGGAGAAGGGTGGTAAACCGGACGGAATTATTTCTACAGTAGCAAAGAATTTGGTCAATGCTATTTCGGTATGTTCTGTCTCCGATATTCATGGTGATGTATATGCCATGGGATCAAAGTGGTTATCAAAGATAACTGATTATCAGATTCCATATGTGCCATATATGGTACATCTTCCGGATGTTGAGGAAGATATGAGAGAAGAACTATCTATCCCTAAAGACTCTTTGGTTTTCGGTAGAAATGGTGGATGGGAAACTTTTGATTTGCCTTTTGTAAAGCAGGCAATAAAACAAGTATTGGATGAAAGATCTGATGTCTGGTTTATTTTTCAGTTCACTGAACCTTTTATTGAACATGAGAGAGTGATCTACTTACCTGGAACTTCTGATATGAATATTAAGGTGAGGTTTATTAATACTTGTGATGCTATGCTTCATGCTAGGCATGTTGGTGAATCGTTTGGACTTTCCTGTGCAGAGTTTTCAATTAGAAATAAACCTATCGTTACTTATGAAAAATCGCCGGAAAGAAATCATATAGATACACTTGGAGAAAAGGGGATATACTTTGAAACTGAATCTGATATTTTACATATTCTGAAAAATTTAGACAAGGTGGAAATAAATTCTTTGCAATGGAATTGTTATCAAGACTACACTCCAGAAAAAGTTTGCCAAAAATTTAAGGAAATTTATTTGAATTGATATGAAATCATTAGTAACAGGGGGAGCAGGATTCATTGGATCTCATATTGTAGATAAACTTCTTGAGATGGGTCATGAAGTTGTTTGCTATGATAATGAGAGTGCAGAATCTAATGAAAAGTTTTATAGAAATCCTAAGGCTTACAATATAAAAGGTGACATTAGAGATTATAAGTTATTGAAAAACTCAATGACTAATATAGATTATGTGTTTCATCTTGCTGCAGAGTCTAGAATTCAACCTGCTATTTTGAATCCTATTGAGGCAGTTAGTGTAAACTGTGTGGGTACGGTTACTGTTCTTCAGTGTGCCCGTGAGGCAGGTGTAAAGAAAGTAATCTATTCCTCTACTTCATCGGGTTATGGATTTAATGAACCTCCTAATGATGAACTTCAGAGTGATGATTGTTTGAATCCTTATTCAGTATCTAAAGTTACTGGTGAAAAACTTTGTAAGATGTATACTAACTTGTTTGGATTGAAAACAGTTTTTCTTAGATACTTCAATGTATATGGGGAAAGGCAACCTGTAAAAGGTCAATATGCCCCTGTAATAGGTATCTTCTTACGTCAACGTGCTGATAAAGAATCCCTTACGATTGTTGGTGATGGAGAGCAACGTAGAGATTTTACTCATGTGTCTGATGTAGTATCTGCTAATATTCTCGCAGCAACAAAAGATGTTCATGAAATGAACTATGGGCAGTTATATAATGTTGGAAATGGTACGAATTATTCTATCAATGAGATTGCTAATGCAATTTCTGATAAACAAGTAAACATTCCTTCAAGAATTGGTGAGTCTAGAATTACTCTTGCTAAGAATGATAAATTAAAAAGAACTTTTGGTTGGGAACCAAAAGTAAACTTAATGGATTGGATTTCTGAACAATGAATCTTATTATAGAATATTTTAACTCTCGTAATCATATGAGAAACGGAGAGTATCTTTATTGTCTGCATCAAAATCTTGCCAATGATTTGATTGATAAGGTTTATATTTTTATGGAAGGTGATTCGGAACTAAACTTTGATTCTCCTAAAATTCATAGAATAGTAAAAAAAGATAGGCCAACTTATAAAGATCTTTTTGATTTTTGCAATGAGAATCTAAAAGATCAAATCTGTGCAGTTGCAAATGCGGATATTATTTTTGATGATACTCTTCGATTTTTTAAAAGTCTTGACATGTCAAAGCAATTTTATGCTTTGAGTCGATGGGAGATATCTACTAAGGATGGTAAGAACTGGGAAATAGAACCATATGATAATTCTGCATCACAAGATTCTTGGATTTTTAAAACTCCAATACCAACATCTGATAGTATGAATTATACGATGGGTAAGCCTGGATGCGATAATAAGATTACATATCACATGAGAGAACATGGATATACTTGTCGTAATCCTGGTAAGAAAGTAGTTACGATTCATTTTCATCCCACTAACTTTAGAACTTATGATATAAGAACTGATAGAGTTCCGGGACCTTATTTGTTGATTGCTCCTGTGGATAATTTTTCGGGAGAACCAGTTTATATTGATATTGACGGATTTGATGAGCAAGGTAGAGCATACATCATACAAAAAAGTAGTGAATGACACAGAGAGGGGCTTGACCTCTCTTTATTTTTCCTATATAATACTGTAATGTTTCTTCACAAAACTCAAATGACTGTAACAACCGAAGACGGTGGACGCACAAACATGTGGGCTACTGAACCCCGCATGTACGTTGATCCATCCTATACTGAGACGTATGGTCTTGAGACATATGCAGAACGTGCAGAGAAACTCAATGGTCGCACGGCAATGATTGGATTTGCCGCGGCACTGGTTTCTTATGCTACGACTGGTAGTGTTTTCTTTTTCGGACTTTTCGGTTTCTGAGCACTTGACAATGTATCAAATCTTGTTTACAATGACTAGCATTGCCTTCTTTGTATTGTTGGCATATTCCGTAGAACAATTATCTGAAACTTACTAATGGACTTTAACGTTACCTTCCGTACTCCTGATGGTGTCGAAACAACTGTCACCTGTCAGGATGACCAATATCTTCTTGATGCTGCCGAGGAAGGTGGTATTGATATGAACTACTCTTGCCGTGCAGGTGCCTGTTCATCTTGTGCAGGTAAGATTGTATCGGGTACAGTAGATCAAAGTGATCAATCATTCTTGGACGACGATCAAATTGAAGAAGGGTTTGTGCTCACTTGTGTTGCATATCCAACTTCT
>Ga0181373_1000149_pt1 | contig 17905 bp, 14 predicted proteins | sample LowvirmetaG_3_FD_130159 | JGI IMG/M metagenome (GOLD analysis project Ga0181373, IMG submission 130159) | Marine viral communities from the Subarctic Pacific Ocean - Lowphox_09 viral metaG | ecosystem: Environmental > Aquatic > Marine > Oceanic | place: Subarctic Pacific Ocean | collected... | reverse complement strand
TGTAAATCAAATAAAGAAATTAATGCTGCTCTACGAATACCACCAGATAATACAGCATCAGCAATATGACAAATAATATCATGAGCTTCAATAGATGTTAATTGTTCTCCATCTTCTTTTCTATCTAATACCTTTTGTATTTGAAATAAACATTCTTTTAATGGTTCTGGGCCTGGGGCTTTACCTCCTACAGTAATTAATTCTGCTCCTTTTGGTCTAATATCACGGAAGTCAAAAATAGGTCTTGCAGTTGTTATCCCAAAATAAGATTTTAATAATACTTTAACAGAATCAGCCCATCCTTCAATTGAATCTCCTACTAAAAATCTTCTTGTTTTTCTAGGAATTCTAATTTCAGGTAATTTTTCAATGTGATGTTTTTGAACACTATAACCTACACCACAACCCGAAAGTAATAAAAACATTACCTCACTAAATGATCTCCAATCATCAATTGGTAAAAAAGAACAATTAAATATTCTAGAATTATTTATATCAATAGGCTTTCCTGCAAACTGTAAACTACGCATTGATGGTAAAACTTTTTTATCATATACCATTTTATAAACATCTTCAATTTCTTCTTTTAAATCAGGAAATTTTTCTTGATGCATTTCTTTATTCCTAGTAACTAATTCTTCCCATGTTTCTCTTCTCTGTTTATTAGGTAAATATTTTGCATATTTGTTATAAACTACAATATCTGATAGTATTTCCTGCGTAATGTTCATTTTATTTTTGTTTTTTTTATTGTTATTATTTCTATGTATTTAGTTCAAAAAATTTCTTTTGCAACTCAGATCTATCAAATTTATCAATCCCACTAAAACTTTTAGTTTGTGGAGTAGATGTATTATCATTATCTTCTTCACCTTCTTGATAAAGTTCATTTGAAACTTCAAAATGACCCGTTGACGTATCAGCTTTAACCCCAAATGTTAAACCATCCATACCATATCTATTTTTCATAATATGGAATCTTCCAGTTCCTTCCACTTTATCTTTGCGTTGTCTAGAAAGAGAAATACAAACATCTGTAATCATAATTTTATCATATGACCCAGCTGCTTTATCTCCCTCTACAATATTATCTTTAGCACCTGCTCTATTTACTTGGGAAACACTCCAAACTGGTATATCTAGTTCACGAGCTAATCCTTTTGTACTAGTATAAATATCATCAATTTCTCCTTTTCTATCAACTGTTTTTCTTTTTGATGAAAGAAGATCTACATAATCAATTATAATTAAATCTGGTTCAATTCCTGTGTCTTTAACCTTTTGAATATGTGCTTCTATAGTAGACATTGTTGCTTTTCCTGTAGGGAATTCTTTAATAATTAAATTTCCTTTTAAATCCCCCATTATACTTTCAATTTTATCTTTATGTTTTTGAATTCTATCAACTCCAATTCTAGAAAAATAAGCATCATATCTTCTTCCTACATATTGTTCGCCTAATTCTAAAGTATAATGTAAAACATTATAACCTAATTTAACAGCATGTCCTCCTAAAGCTACTAACGACCAAGATTTACCACCTCCTGGATTACCAAATATAAGACCAAAATCTCCATTTCCGAGGCCTCCTTGAAGTAATTGATTAATTTTATCCCATGGGGTTTTAATTGTTGTTCTACTATCTTCTCTATATCTTGATTCAACATCTTTAGTATACTCATGTCCTATATTTTTATCTTGTCCTGCTTTAATAGCATTGTTAATTAAATGTCTTATGGATTCATAGTCTCCACCTTTTAGTAAATCAACACTTTGCAACAGTGCTCCTTTTAATTGTTGGTTTTTACAAAAAGATGCAAATTCTTCTTGTACATATTCTAAATCATCATTAGAAGTATTATATGCTTCTTTAAGTTGTTCTTTTATAGATATTTGTAAAACTTCATTACCACACTTTTGTAACTCTACAGCTAATATTTCCATTGAAGGTGTAGTATGATATTTATCATAATACTTTAAAACCTCTTTAATAATCCATTTATGGGCTTGATTATCAAAATATTCTTCACTTAACATATCATTAATGTTAACTAAAAATTCTTTATGTGTTAATAAAGAAGATATTACTTTAATCTGGAAGCTAGTTCCATATGAGTTTAAATTTGTTAATGTCATATAACTATTTTTTTACAACTAAATTTTGAAAACAATCTTTAACCCAAAACTCAACATTTCGAATTAATCCCCCTATTTGGTCTTCATTATACATTGCTACGAATTGATCGGGATAATACGAAAGATCATTTGATTCTACAACCTCATCTAACCATTCTTTATCTTCTTTACTTAACATTGGATTACTTAAATCCATTATTTTGTAATTTTTTTCTAAATCATCTTGACCATGAATTATTCGAGCATATACAACGTGATCTGATATTTTGTTTTCACATATATTTAATATATCATCCCAATTCATGTCTTTTTCTATTAATTCAGGAAACTTTTTTAATAATCCTTTTTCACCTAACCCCTTAACACCCTTAATTTTATCAGAATTATCACCTAATAATGTTTTATGCAGTATAAAATTATGAGGAGACATTTTATATTTATCCATTACGGTTTTAGGTGTATAATATTCTTTTTCCATAGGACGATATACAACAACATTTTCACTAACTAATTGTAAAAAATCTTTATCTGATGATATAATAAAAGATTTGTCTTTAGGGTGTTTAATAACAGATTTACTTAAATATGCTATAATATCATCTGCTTCTACTTTATCAATACTTACAGTTTTAACGGGTAATGTTTTTAAATATTGAATAATTCTAACCATTTGATCTACTTTAGCATCATCCTCATCATCTTTATCATCAAAAGCATCCCAATTAGTAATACGTTGTAAATCTCTACCAGATTTATATTCTGGCATTATATTTTTTCTGTTATTAGCTGATCCAGCCCCATCAAATACTACATAAACTTGTGTAGGACTAATTTGACGAATCATAGCTCCTAAAGAACGAAAAAACCCACCTAATCCCCCGATATGAATTCCTAAGGGATTTACCATATTTAACACAGCAAAATTTCTAAAAAATAAATTTAAACCATCTATAAATAATATTCTTTCGTAAGTCTCAGTTTGTGGGCCTTGCTCCTGGATATTATCCAGAAGCTTAAATAATTCTTTCTGTTTCATGTGTTGTTTTTATGCCCGGAATATACGAAAGATATTCCGGGTATCAAAATTTATTGTGGTTCTTCCCCAAAAGATGTTATATCAGTGTATGCTTGATCTTCTTCAACTACTCTAAAATCACCACCACCTAGTATATCAGCCCAATCATCTTTTCTGGCATCTTTATAACCTTTTAGTTCTCTGTCATTATCATTAATAAATCCATGAGGAGTCATTACGATTTTACCTCTAGTAGTAACACCATTAATATGATTTTTATCAATCTGAATATTTACACGTTTAGCAAATTCAACTTGTTTACCATCTTTAATGGCTTTAATTTTAGAAGTTCCAGCTGACATAACGTTACCAAATGTAACTACAAATGTAGAATCAAACCACATTGCATAACCTCCTTTATTCATTAGTTTTGGTTGTCCCATTGGAGACTCCGCTTTTAACGTCCAAACTTTATTAATACATACAAGTGTATTAGTATATGGGGATGATTCCTTACGTGACAATGTAATACGTTGATTTACGCTATTTCCAAATTGTGTTGACATAGCACCTGCATTCCATTCATTATTATTTTTGTTTGATTTAATTGACATTTCACAAGGTACTGATCCAATTGAATCCCATAAGAATAATAAATCATAAGGTAAATTACCTTTCTTTTGCTCATCCATTAAATCTAAAATAAACCCAGCTACATCTTCAATAGAATTAATAGTTTCCCTATCAACATAAATAAAATTCCCATCATAATTAGTAATTTCACCTGTTTTCTTATCAACAACTTCATTTACTTCCATACCCATCATTTTAGCATGATCCCAAGACCATTTCATTTCTGTAATAATGAACACGGGCATTATACCTCGTTTTTGAGCAGATACAGCAGCTTCTAAAAGTGCTGTTGTTTTACCTGTATCTGAATGTCCTCTGAGTAGTACAATATGTCCCATAGGAATACCAGGAATAGAGGTAACATCCTGAAATGCTGAAGATAATGGGATCCATTCTTGTTCCTTAAATTTTACATTTTGTTTTAAACCTTTTTTATCTTTAAAAGCATTTAGGTCAAATTTAGATTTAAGTTCCTTAGAAGCAGCTTCTGTAAGTGATTTTTTCTTAGCCATATTTTAAAATGGTAAATCATCATCAGTTGAAGACTTTTTATCATCAAATAATGAATCAAATTTTTCTGCCTTAGAAGTTGTATTTTTTCCTTCAAGTGAATAATTATTTGATTTATCATTATCAAATCCTACAGCAGGTTCAGATAAAATTTCACCTTCTTCTCCACCTTCAGGTTTTAGAAAAGTTTCTAAATTAGCTTTAACCTCATCAAAAGTAAGTCTTTTAAACACATCTATAGGATTTGGTTGAGTGTCTAAAGCTCTTTCAACTATATTAGTATTATCACTAATAGGTGATTGTTTCATTGATGGGGAAATAGTAGTTTTATTATAAGGAGTTCCTGTTACTTCAGGTCCTACGGTTGTTAATTTTATATCTCTTCCTCCTGATACATCTGTGTAATCACCAACTTCAGCATCAGCTGCTAAATTTAAAAATGCTTGGTAAACTTCTTTTCCAAACTGCCATAACCTAACACCTTCTTCTTCTTCACCTCTTACAATTACTGGGGCAAAAATACGAGTTTTAGCATCTAATTTTTTTGCTAAATACCAATTTTCTTTATCTCCACTAGAACGCAATTGTTTTGTAAATTCTTGAATTGGATCTTTTTCTCCCCAATTCATAGGAGAAGCCATTACTCTTTGACCTATCCCATAATAGAATTGCATTTCAGTAAATGGGAATGATTTATTATACTTATTGGGAACAATTCTAACTTGTTGTTTACCTACTGTAGGTTTCCAAAATATTGATTTTCCACTTGATTTGTTTGAGTTTGATTGTGATTGAAGTGACTCTAACTTCTTTTTTATTTGGTTTAAATCCATAATAACTTTTTTTATTTATTTATAACTGTGATTAATATACGATAAATTTATAAAACAACCAAACTATAGTTCAATTATTTTATGAATTTTTGTTTTCAATTGTTTTAACTCATCATGTTGGGTTAAAAGTACTGAATTTTTATAATGTTCCCAAGTTATAGGGAACTTAGTATCAACTACACCACCATTTAATTTTTTAATTAATTCATTTAGGGCATTAATAGTATAAAGTGTATTTGTTTCTTTTTTTCTATGTACTAAAATAGTATTATCTGGTAGATCTGATATATTACCTTGATCTATGTTATATGTACACACATATTCATCATTTGACTTAATATACAAAACAAATATCTTGTTATACATTATATTATATGTACTAGTAATAGAACTTAGAAGTGTATCTAAATTATCTAGAGTTGTAAAAGTACAAAATAGTTTATTATTCAAGTCTCCTAAATTTTGGTTAGTAATGTCCGAAAAGTCATCCATTGTATACATATTAGGGGTTTTATTTAAAATTGTAATCGCTTCCATAGCATATTTTTATTTGTAATTTATGTTTATCAAATAGCTCTTTTATTTTACCTAAAACATTTTTTTCTTTTTTATCTACATCAAATAAAAACGAATCATAAGTATATAAAACTATTTTTGTTTTTTTATTTCTTAATAACTTAATTATGTCCCACAATATATGAACATTCATTGCGGTTTCCAAGTTTTGTAATAAATAATTTAATAATTTTTGGGGTTTCATTTCACCCATTTTTTCTTTAATAAATCGATGTTTTGAAATAGGACACTCTATCCAGCCTTTTTTATTAAACTCTTTCCATATATTATCAGTATATACTTGTACTTTTTGAAAAAATTCTAAATGTTTATATTGATCAAATACTCCCCCATATAATTGCTTAAACGTTAATTCTTTGGCTTTTTTATACTCCACTCCATACATTTTTGCAAAGGCAGAATGAATATCCTCATCACCAAAATCAAAGTCAACCAACTTAGATAACAGAGTAGGATGATAAGCCCCAATATCAAACTCAACAAAAATATCATTACGGGGTATAAAACTTTCTCGACTATTATTTTCTTTATTAAGTGCCGCATAATTTACTCCTTTAAATTTATTACTTGGTCTTCCTGTAAGAGTTTTAAAGTTGTACTGCGTGTAGACGTAGTCTCCATCGACATCATGAAAGTACGATTTAAATTTTTCTCTATTAATTCGTATACCATTTCGTTCAATGGAGTTGAACACCATTGAAGATTTATTATTGTAGAATTCATTGATTTTTCCATTTATTTTATCTTTAAGGTTATTATATATTTCTTCACAATACTCATAGTGTTTTACTATAGGTATAATTTTATTTACGTCTTTTTTATTTGGATATCTTTTATTAAATATATGATGAGTTTGTGTTAGTTCTGGTATATACGGAGGGTTTTGTTGGTTTATGTCAAAGAGGCCTTTTAAAGGTAAATAATGTAAAAATTCCTTCTTATCACGCACATATATGCTACTAAATTTTTGTAACATCGTGTTTATCTCCGTTATATTTACATTTAAAGTTTCACTATGTGATAGTGGGACAATAAATCCTTTAGTTGATACTAACGGTTTAATATACAAAGCACAAATATTATTTTGTGAGGGGTGTATTAAATAACTATTTGGAATTAATTCTATAAAAACTTCTTCCCAATTAGCATTTAAAAATTGTTCAAATTGATCTTTGCTTTCAACTAACCAAAACATAACTTTTTGGTTTTAATATACGAAAAATTTATTTAATATCCACCTCCAGTTGAGGGATTATTAGAAGAAATATTATTTGTTTGAATTTGATTAGGTGCATCATATTCTACAGTTAAATCATTTACAAATTCTATTCTTTGAGTTTCTCCAGTTTCAATTACTCCTGTTTGGTTTAAAGTATCAACTAATTCACTTTGATAAAATCTTTTATAAAATAATTTTCTATGAGCTCCTTGTATGTGGGTTGCTCCTTCCATTGGGCCTTGATTCTTATGAATATGATAAGCTCCAATATAATCTTCTCCTGTTGGGGTTATTAATTCACCCCCATTAGTAGTTAAATTGCTAGCTTCTGGGTGTTCAAAATATTGTAGAAATTGTTTTCCTAAATATTCATTTAAACCTTTTTTTCCTAATTCTTCTTCCTTTGTAAATATTAATCCCTTATTATTATTAAATACTCTATCAATGTTTCCTTTTATATACCATTCTAAAGTAAAGGGAGTGTAATTTTCCCACATCCATATCTTATTTTTAGTAAATATATTATCGTAAGTTTTTTTATTCACTTCTAAATATTCTAATTGATTTATTTTACAAAGAAAATATCTAATAAATAAACTTTTTTCATAATCTTCAGGAGTTGGAAGAGAAGGAGAATATTCAGGTACACTTCTTAATAGGTTGTAATCTGTTTTTTTTAATATTCCATAAATTGCTAAATCAGGACTATCACTAAAAAATTGATTATATTCTACAAATTTTGTAGATATTGCAGTAGAATTTTCATTTGTTTGGGTTGAAACTATAGAAATATTTTGATATATTTCTTCATTTGGTGGTGAATTTTGATCTTTACCTGTGTAAGCTTTTCCATTAGCTAATTGATAGTAAAACCCTGTGTAGGGAGAATTATTTGAAACATAAAACCACTCACCTCCAGGAGTAAATAAATTATCTTTTATTTGGGATTTAGGTATATACATTATGCTTGTGGATTTGGAGCATCTAATTTACCTGCTTGATAATAAGAATATAATATATCTTCAACTTCTGGGTTCCATTCTTTTCTAGAAGCAAAATTAAGATGTTCTTTTACAGCTTCTGCTGCTATCTTTTTTCTGAACTTTGAGTTTCCAGCTCTTAATACAGCATAAAAGTTTGTTGGATCTTTTAATCTACCATTTTTTTTATATATAGGGAATGTTTTTGCTTTAACTGTATCACCAACATTTCCTCCTATTACTTTAATGTATCCTTGTTCTCTATTTACTTCTGTTACTATATCCCCATGACTAGAACCTTTCCAAACAGGAGTGGTATAAGTTAAATTATTACCAGCTCTGTTAAAAACTACTACATCCCCTACAGCTATTTTAGAAGATTCAGGGTTTTTAGCTGCCCAAGGAATAGCTCTACTTTTTCCATTTACTCTAACTTCTTGTGAATAATTAGCATGATTTCCTTGATATGGAAAGTTTACACCTGCTTCTTTTATAACGTAACTAACAAAAGCTGCACTCCATGCTGTATCTTTTACATATTGTTGAAATGGGCTATTTGCTTCTTCACCAGTTGCTGTTTCTTCTAGTTGTTCTTGTTGGTCATTAGTTGCCTCAATAGTTTCCTCCGACCCAGATATTTTAGTTTCTCCTATAAACCTAGGAACAGATAAAGTATCAAGAGTAGTTTTCCATGAATTTACATCAATGTTATGATTGATGCCTTTAATTATAATATCAACACTATCTTTTTCATAAGAAGGGGGTAAAATATCATCAGTTATTCTAAATTTTTCAAATAATTTCATTCCTGAAAGTCCATCCATTTCTAAATTTAAATTAAAGGGAAGGAAAAATGGTTGAGGTACTAAATTTCTTTGTGCTGATATACCATGTATTATTTTTAAATAACTTGAATAATTTTCAGTAAAGTTTCTTGTTGTATCCGGGTGAAAATTATACATACCTCCTCCACCACTAGGATTTCCTCCTGATGGGTCTACTGTTGAGTAAACAGATTGGAATGGACTATTAATACCAAACCCAAATATTTTATTTTTAAATGTATTTTTTGCTTCTACAATAGGTTTTGGTTTATCATTATCTTTAGTAGCTTCAACAGCATCTAATTTTGTAGGTATAATTCTATCTACTAACCCTTTATTATAATTAGCAAATGTTGATGCATTCCCTTGAAGATTAGTTCCAGAATCTCGAGAATTTTGGGATCCAATAGATATTAAAGTAGCAAAATTTGAAGGTATTTCAGCATCTAACCCAATATTAGTAATAAAAGATCCAGTAGTATTTTGACTTGCACCATTAATAGCATTATTTTCGGGTTGACCATCAGCACCTGTTGGAACATTTCCTCTTTTTACACCAAAAATATTAAAAGTAGCATAATCTTGTGGTTTTGTTATTACTCCAGGTATAGGTGATTCATCATAAATTGCTACTGTACCATTTTCATCATTAGACATAACTCTAAAATTATTAATACTACCTAAAGCTTCATTTACACCTTGCAATATAGTTTGTACGTAAGATATAACAGAAATATTACCATCACTATCTTTTGATGATGATTTTAGTGCTCCTGCTGCAAATCTTAAATTTATCATTAAATTAGCTAATCTACCAGCATTAGGATTATCTTCTACTAAAAAATCAGAATTTTTTGTTAACATTTCATTAATGGCACCATTTGTTTTTATATCATATTCATCTTTTTTATTATTAAAAGAAATAACACCGGGTATGGTGGCTTTAGTAAATGGAACTAAACATATTTGTGGGTTTGTAGATAAATGGGGGGCTATAAGTAACATATAATTTTCATCAGATGTTACTCCATCTCCATAGGACATATCAAACCTTAATAATTTAGATTTTTTATTATTTTTTTTAGAAAATAAGTTACAATTATCTTCAATTAATTTTAGCAAAACTGAAAATTTTATAAAACCACTTTTTAAAGCTAAACCACTTCCATCTCTATTAGCTTCTCCATTATAAGTATTATTTATATAACAACCTCCATTTTTTACACCTTCTATTCTAGGTACAAAGGCCATTGAAAATCCTTCAGTTTCGGGGTTTATTGTAACAAATTTTTGATATATTTGATAAAATTTTTTATTTAATCTAGTAGCATCTTTATCATTTAATAAAGGATTTATTGAAGAATTAGATTCTTCAAGTTTTGCTGCTTCTTCATCCTCTTTTATTCTTTTTTCATATTGTTTTTTGGTCCAAGTTTTTACTTGTTTAACAGTAGAATCAGATGTACTTGTAGCAATTTTAAATTTTTGTACTCCACCTATTTTTACAGATCGTATCCTACTTTGAACCCTATCATTAAAATTAAATAATTTTATAGTTTCAGCACCTGGTTGTAAAAGTGCATTTGCTGTTTCTTCACCCCAAAATTCCCTATAATATGCAGATAATGATGATGGAGATGATGATTTATCACCTTCACTGCTTTTTTTAGGATCAGTTACATTTAATTTTAAAGAATCCATAATACTACCCATTCCAATTAAATCAACTGAAATATTGTAAGAACCATCTGCATTAAAACTCCATTTGAAATTAGATATTTTACCATAAACTGCTTCATAATTGCCAGAATATGATTTTCTTTCTTCTCTTATTAAATCAAACATACGGTATTGATCTTGATTTCCAGGAAAACTAGAAGGGTTAAGTAAAAATTCTAAGGGGTTTGATGTAAAATTATCAAAATATGAAATATCTCCTCTTCCATTAATGTATACGGAATGCCCAAATTCTAATAAAAGAGTATATCCTGGTCTTAAATATAAAACATCTAACAATGAAAATTGAGCTTTACTATAACATTTTATATTTATTGTTGCTTTACTTAAAGCCCCATTATTATAATATGTAGTTTGAGCAGATTCAATTCCAGGCATAGGTACATAACCTCTTTCACTAACCCCTCCCCAACCATAGGCACCAGTAAATAATCTTTGAGCAGAAACACCTCCAATACCTCCTATTCTTACAGTTTCTCCTGTATCTGCACTAATAGCTCCATAATTTAATCCTTTATTTTCGCCATAAAACTTTGATAAAGTATACTTAGTATCTTTTTGACCATCATTTTCAATTCTAGTTACATCATAGGATGAAACAGCACCCCCAAAAAGTATAAAATTTTTAGCTAAATTATCTCCAATAATTTGACCATTAGTAAATCCTGCTTCTTTTAATTTCCAATAAACACTATCTCGAGGAATGTTTCCTCCTTCTTCACCTTCAATATTAACAGAACTAGCTAATCTTAACCAAGGTGTTTTTGTAGTATAAAATTTTAAATCATCAGCATTAATATTAGTATACCTCCCTAAAGCTGATTGTCTAAGACTTATTTGATTAGTAACATATGAATCAAAAGGATTACCTATAATATTACTCATAGTTTATCTATTTATTGCATTATAATTATCAAGTATAGCTCCAATGTTTTGAGGTATTCTAATTTGTGAACCTACAGGAATAAAAATAGAATTAAAAACGGCAATATTAGGATTTGCAGTTGATATTATCCACCATAAAGTTGTATCACCATAAAATTGAAATGCTATATTATCAAATCTATCTCCCCATTCAGTTATAGCATATACATCATTATCACTTAAGGGAATTACAGGATATTTAGGAAGGTTATAAAATGATATTCCCTTACTTCTAGTATATGTACTATTACGGGTTCCTTGTGTTTTTGAAATAGCATATCTATCCATTATTCTGATTCGTTAAGTGGTTGATCATAATTTAATATTTCGTCATATAAACTTCCATTAGTATCTCGTAAACTGATAAATCTTTGGTCTCCCATAGCTTCTAATTCACCAGTATTTCCTATTCCTAAATTTTGTCTTGAAGGTAAGAAGTTTTCTACTGGAGTAAACGCTAAACTAACCTCTATTCTGTGAGGTAATTCTTTTACTGATTCATCTTTATTACCTTCTGTATCTATTCCTATTTCCCATGTTGTATCATCAGGTATAGTATAAGTTAAAGATGTTAATACTCCAGGAGTTTCATATAAATAACCCCCAACAGTCATTCTTACCATATTTCCTCTCATAAATCCTGCTGAGTTATAATCTGGGGCTAAAGTAGATGCTAAAAAATTTAGTTTAGTAAACATAGGAGTTAGTTCTGCTTTTGATGTAGCCATTATAGTAAAACCCATTGTTATATCTCTAGTAAAACCTCCATAACTTTTAAATTTATTACCTCTACCTACATATTGAACATCATTCCATGCAGCTCCATAACTATCAGTAAAACCATTTATATATGCTCTAAAATGTATATATTGAGCATTTCTTCCTTCCATTGGTTCATTTTTAATAACAGCAATATGAAAAGTACATAAGTCTTTAACAGGTAATTCATGATTAACAGATGTACCTTCATAGGGTTTTAATGCAGTTATTTTATCTAAAGCTTTCATTTGGGATGCATCAATCCCATAATTAAATACAGTTCTTACTGCATCTTCTCCATTAGAAGATGAAACCCCATAGGTAATATGTCTACCAGGATCTCCTAAACCTACTCTTCTTGATTTATTATAGTTTCTATAATTTGGAGCTTTATGAATTATTTTAGATTTTTCAAATGTTTTTTCTAAAGCATTTTCAATTACAAAATTACTAAAGCTTCTAGGGTATGCTCCTCCTTGTTTAAAAGGTTTATAATTATTTTCTGGATTAGTATAATTTAAAAAATCTGTACCTACTAATAAAGGGGTTATAAAATTACCCTCACCTGTTCCAATACCATTATATGCTGGGTCTTTAGCAGATAAACGTACATAGCCTCTTATTGCGTCAAAAGTAGGTTGTTCTTTAAAAATTCTAGTATTACCAATACCTAATATAGAACCAGGACCTCCACCATATGAATATAATACTAAACTATCTTCTGGAGCTTTCGGATTGATTTTAAAATTTGCTCCTTTATTAATAAAATCACTAACATCCTGTAAATTATTTGCATCTCTTACATCTCTACTTTTTCCAGATTCTCCTCTTGCAACAAAATGTTGTAAATAAACTAATCTATTAATTTCAGATAATTGGTTATTTTTTACTACAGCTGAATAAAGATTTAATGCACCACTACCTACTCCTAATTGGTTATCACTTGGGTCATCTAAAGGATTATCTACACCTCTATTCATACCTGAAGGACCACCTAATGAACCTACAGGATTTATACCATTTTTATTTAAATGAACACCTGCCCACCCTAAACCAGCATCAAGTATGGTACCTATAGGCAAATAAGCACCTTGATTCATTACTCCAGCAAAATAACCAACACCAAAAGAAGATTGAGTTTTAACACTTGCTCTTGATAATAAATTTTCTTTTAAAGTAAAAAATATTCCTCTAGGAGAATCAGTATCAGTAAACATTTTAACTAATCTACTTACATCTTTAAGTGCTCTAAAAGGAGCTGTTATACCTCCCCTTAATAAAAAATCAGGGCCTGATAGAGTAGGCATTCCTTCTCTTAAATACTCTTCTCCCCCAGGAATAGGTTCTATTTCATAAGGTTGATTACTAGTGCCTGAAGCAGGTCTATCTCCCCCAAATCTTAAGCTTTTTAAGTTTGTTTTAAGATTAATTAACCGACCTCGAGACTCAGGTGTTAGAGTAATAGCCATATAAATTTATTTTAACAAGATGCTCCGTTAGGTAAATTATTTTTATATCTGTTTGATGGTTCTTGTTGTGCAAAAGATTGCTCACCTAATTGTGATGTTGAAGGAGTTGAATAAGCTATTGCTGATGCCCCAAAATTAGTATAAGGTGTTGTATTACTTTCAGGTGTGCCAATATTAGAGTATTCATTATGTAATAATGAATTACCTACAACACTTATACTATCAGGTGTTGAAGGGTTTGGGTTTGGTGAAACAGGTACAGCTAAAGTTGAACCATTTGTATCAAATTTATTTTTTAATGAATTTTCTGATGCCATTTTATATTATTTTTATTAATTATTGTTTATTATAAATATTATCCCATATTAGAAGTTGCAAGTACTAAGGATTTTCCTACTTTATTTCCATCCATAAAGACATCACCTCCTTCTTTTACTGCTACTATTAATTCTTTTAATAAAGTAACAACTTCATTTTCAGTTGGAGCAGTTGTAGTTGATGCAATATTAGAAGGTAAAGGAGCATTACTACCATTAACAGCAGCATTTGCTGAGATTGTATCTGCTGATTGTCCTAATAAACCGAATGATAAACCATTTAAAGCACTAGATCCTGCATTTTTAAATTTATCTCCTAATGATGCACTTTTATCTGCATTAAATCCTTTAAAACCATCAAATAAAGCCATTCCAATTGCTAAAGGTGCTGCTACTTTACCAAGTACTCCTTTTGCTAATCTACCTGCTCCTTTTAGCATACCCTTTCCTTTTGGAAATTTTATACCACCTAATCCTTTACCTTCTCCTCCTCCTGTAACTTTATTTAGTAAACTACTCATTAATCCACCTTTTCCCATTACTACATGCATTGGGTTTCTAGACGATCCTAACTTTCCACCTGTAACTGCTTTAAGCAATGACCCACCAAAAATAGCTGAAAGGCCTATCCCAAGTGATGATTTTGGGAAATCTGCTACAAATCCTACTATACTTTTTAATACACCTGCTATTGAAGATAACATACCCTTAAAACCTTCATTATTAACTAATGAACTAAATGCTGTTGCTACTTTTTCAGCTAAAGGAGCTAATGAATTCATAAAAAGTTCTTTAGCATTTTCTAAAGTTCTTGTTGTTGCTTGTGCATCTATTCCTTTTTGTTTTGTAAATTCAAGTTCTTCTTTATTTAACTTAGCCATTGCTTCTGCTTCAGTTAAACCTTCTTTTCTAAATCTAGCAAGTGTTTTTTGTGCTAAATCTTGATCAGTTATACCTTTTTTAGCTAGTTGATTTTGAAGTAAACGTGTTTGATTCATTTTGTGCATTTCATCCACACTTACCCCTAAAGTTTTTGCTAAAGCTTGTTGTGCAATTTTATTACCTTCAGTTGCATCATAATTTTCAGAAAGAATTCTATTCATTTCCTTTGCTACTTGTTCTTCATCTCCTCTTAAAGATGCAGATCTAAGAGCTTCTAAATTAAGATTTTTACCTAGCAATAACTCAGCTTCCATTTCATTAGCAATAGAAGATTCAAAATCTAAAGAAGCTTCACCTGCAGCAGCTATTTGATCTAATGTCATTCCTAATCTTTTAGCTTGAAATGCTGCTTTTGCTAATGCCTCTGGACTGGAGCCTACATTAGCTAATGTAGTAGATGATGCCATAGCTACTTCATTCATTATATCTGTTAAATTAACTGATGCTTCTGATGCCCCATCAATACTCATTACAGTATTTTTAATAGTATCATCTATGTCCCCAAAACTTGTTCCTGTTAATTCTGAAATTTTAAATAATCCTTGAGTTGCTTCTTCACTTAAACCTAATAAATCTACATATTCTTGGTAAGTATCAGCTTGTTCTTTACTTACCATTACAGATGTACCTGCTACAGCATTTATACCATCCATAGCTCTCTTAGCTTCAGCAAAATTCATATTATTATTTTCCTGAGCTATTAGTTTTAAGTTTTTTACAACTGTTGCACTACCACTTCCCATCCCTAAAAAGGATTTTCCTATATCTGCTGTTTTTTGACTAAATTTCTGACCTAATGATAATAATGATTGAAAACCTTTAACTAAAAGACCTATCATTGCTACAGGAGAAGTAAGGAAACTTAAAAAACTTTTACCTAACGATGCTAAACCAGCACCTAATACTTTAAATTGATTAGCTAATCCTCCAGTTACATCTACTACCTCTTTTGCTGCTGCCTCAGCATTATCAAAAGTATCAGTTAAAGCTCCTAATCCTAAATTACCTGCTAATGACTTAAGACCACCTAAAGCAACTCCCGTAAGACCCATTTGTTTGTTAAACTTTTGGGATAAACTTACTTGTTCTTGCAGGCCTTCTACAAATTCATCATTATAATTCTCTATTTTTGCTAATTCCTTTAATAAGTCTGCTTTTGCATCAACTTGTTCTTCATCTAAAGCTAAAATTTGATAATTTATAGCTCTTATTTTAGCTTGTCTTTGTTGGATAAGTTTAGCAGCATCAGCTTGTCTAAATGCTCCTTCAGCTGCTTTAATATTAGCATCTGCTAAATCTTTTGATACTTTAGCTAGTGAATTTAATGTTCCTGTAATATCTTTAGCAATTGCTTTAGAAACATTATCAGTTGAAGAAAGAGCTTCTTTAAAAATATCACCTACTTTATCAGCAATATTTCTTAAAGCATCCTCAACAACTACAGCTGTTTCTTTTGCATTTTTTTCTGCTTCTATTTGAGATTTACTCTTTTTAACCATGGAGATATTTTATTATAAATATTAAAAAATACTATTTTCTCGATGCTTTTGTAACATAAGTAGGAGGTGTAACTGTTCTTTTAGGGGGGAGTTTTGATTTATTAGGATTAGATAAATCTATATCATTATTCTTTTTAGGTTTCCGAGCTTCTGCTTGTTGTTTATAAAATTCATCTAATTTTTTAAATGTAAAATTACGAAGCCATATAGGCATATTATACACAGTATCCCAATCATAGCCTCCCTTACCATTGAAAACTATTTCATGAATTTGTGAAAAAATATTACTTCTATATTGAGCTGCTTCAGTTGGCGTCAGGGAAAAAAAAATTTAAAGAAATTGGTACATCTATTTCTTCAAGCTCATCATACTCATTAGTAATTGTAGCTTTTAATTCTATATCGGGTTGTATTTTTATTACATGATCTCTTAATGCTTTTGCATCTCGAGCTAAAAGATAAGTATCAACAAAATCTCTAATAGTTTTACCAGATGAGTCTCCTTCTACTGAAGTAATTATATATTTCATTCTTGTTGAAATTTCAGGTGATGCTCCTTTATTAATTTTTTGAATACCTTTAATTTCTGCTTCAATTTCTTTATCTAAACCATCAGTTAACAATCTAAATGTTAATTTAGTTCCAGAATGTGGTAGTTCCCAATCAAATTCATTTTTACCTCCTACAAATAATTTTTCATCTATTTTTTTATTTTCTAATAAACTTAAATCTACAGTATGTTCTTGACCATTATACCTAATCTTATAATCTTTACCATACCCTAATATACGTGAAGCAATTAAAATAGCATTTTTATCACCAATCAATAAATCTTTAAGTTTAACATCAGTAACAATTAAAGATTGTAATAATTTATCTAATACAATTCCTTTAGATATATAATTCTGATTAGTTAAAATATCTTCTTCTTTAGCTGTCATATATTTCATTTCAATCTTACCAGATTTTAACGGATGACCTTCAGGATATAATAAACCTTTTGAGGGTAGTTCTACTTCTTCTGTAGGGAATTTAAATTTATTTTCGGACATAATTTTTATTTGTTAATAACTTTATTTTGTTATACATATGTAATATACAAAAAAGCTTGACAAACGCCAAGCTTAAATGTAAAATATATAAATTTTCTTTTAGAAATTTAACACACAATAATCCATTCCTAATGTTAAAGAAATATTCATTACAGTAGTATCATCATCCCAACTCATATCTCCAAATGAAGCATCTTTAATAAATGCACCTTTAATTATCCATTCAGAAACAACATCTCCTACAGGACCTAATACATCGATTGTTAAATCTTTTTTATAAAAATCAGAGTAACCATCTCTACCAGTAACTGATTCATGATGTAATCTTGTCCATTCCATTACTGCTTGAGCTCCTGAAGGTGTAATAGGATCAAATAATTCCATTGTTAAATCATTCCATCTTAATTTACCTTTTACTTTTCTATAGGTGTTTATATGGTTTAAAATTATTTCGTCCTGCGCGAACCCCATTCCACTAAC
>Ga0181373_1000148_pt1 | contig 17923 bp, 8 predicted proteins | sample LowvirmetaG_3_FD_130159 | JGI IMG/M metagenome (GOLD analysis project Ga0181373, IMG submission 130159) | Marine viral communities from the Subarctic Pacific Ocean - Lowphox_09 viral metaG | ecosystem: Environmental > Aquatic > Marine > Oceanic | place: Subarctic Pacific Ocean | collected 2015-12-05 | reverse complement strand
TGTGTCTAATAGTAAGCTTGCCGGTAATGTTAGTCCTGGTATTGAGCCTTGGGCCGCTAATGTTTTCACTGAACAAAGCGCGAAGGGTACGTTCATTAGGAAGAACAAAGAGCTCGAAAAAGTCTTAAGAAAAGCTGGTATAAATACTAAAGAAACTTGGGATAAGATAATGGCTGACGGTGGTAGCATACAAGATCTACCGCTTGACGACTACGGTTATGTTAATAAAAAGCTAGTGGTATTATCTGAGCAAGATGATTTAGAAACTACAGGCTTTGACAAAGTTAAAAACGTGTTTAAAACTTTCAAAGAGATTAATCAACTAGAGCTTGTTAATCAAGCTGGTATACGTCAACAGTATATAGATCAATCAGTTAGTTTAAACCTAGCGTTTCCTTCCGAGGCTACACCTAAGTGGATTAACCAAGTGCACATGGATGCTTGGAAAAAAGGTATCAAGACCTTATATTATATGCGTACCGAATCAGTACTACGTGGTGACATTGCTCAGCAAGCTATGGACCCTGACTGTGCTGCTTGCGACGGATAACTGTAAAAAAAGAAGGGGACCTCGCCATGAGATCCCCTTCGGTTACAGGAACTGTTGGGTATGGTACGCCCAGTTTATTTTTGTTCCTTATTTATATTTTTTAAACATAAGCTTGTACAGTAAACTATTCCAAGCTGCTTGTAACTTATCTACTAATCTCCGCATGGCTTTCCTGTTGCAACGTTAATCCAATTTTCTTTTTCAAACCAATCACGCAGTGTAGCTCCTTTCTTACGAGCACCTTTTACGTTTGATTTACTAGAGCGTTTATAATCTCCTTTTTTAGCTGCGGATCGTTTAGCTCTAATCACTTTATCCTTTTCAGCTTTACTCATTGATCTTACCTTAGAAGCGGGTAGACAAACCTTTTTAGTTCCACCACCTTTTACTTTAGATTTTTTATTTAATGGCGATCTTAGTTTAGCTGCATCAGCTAGAGCTTTATCGTTACCAGTACCAATACCATAAGCTGAAACTCTTTGTCTCATCTTATTAGTCTCTGGGTTATGTAATACACTAGCGTAACAATGCGCTAAAGGGCTTTCGTTTAACTTTCTCATTTGTCTAGTTTTTTCATTGCCTTGTTTCTAGCGCACGCCATTTTTTTAGCGTAGCTAGGATTTTTCTTTTTATTAAAAGCTATTTGTTGATTTAAACTACCAACAATTTTCTTTTTATTTCCTTTACGACTTTTAATTAACCAGTTAGCTAAGTCACCACAGTTTAAATCTTTAAACTTACCATTAGCGTCTGGCGCGTCAGAGTCTTTCCAAGTTAATTTTTCTTTAGCCATTACTTCTTTTTCTTATTACCAAATTTACTAGGCCCACCAGCTTTAGTACAACGCACGCCCCAACCTGAGGCATAAGCCGATGGCCATACTTTAAATTTCTTTTTAGCTGCAGCCTTACAAGGTCCGCTTATCTTTCCGTATAGTGGTGATCCCATAACTTATTCTTTTTTAAAAAACTTTTCTTTTTTAAACGATTTTTCTTTTTTAAATTTTCTAGCAGATGGTTTGTTAGTTTTGTTTTCCTCATCAACACCGATCTCCCAGTCTTGCCAACCACCTAATAACGTCAAGCGTTCCCAAGTCTCTAAGTCTTGTGACGTAGCTGTAACCACGTTGTTGGTTTTCTTTATAGCTCTATCAAGAGGTACATTAGTAAGCGCCGCTATAACATTAGCACTTGCTAAGTAAGCTGGGTTATCTAAGCTCCAACCTTTTTCTTTCATTTCGTCTTTATCCCATTGATAAGATCTTGCTGCTTGATTTATACGCGATAGCTTAGCAGATATAGGTGGAGATATTTTAGTAATTTCATAACCTACTTTTTCAAGCTTAGGATTTTTCTTTTCCATCTCGTTTATAATACGGATTATAGCGTTTTTACCTACTGAAACTATAGCACCACCTAATCCCATACCTCTTAAAAGCGAGTCCATCATACTATTAGCTATGCTAACATATTTTTTCTTCTGCTCGTCTGTATCTTCTTCATCATCATCAAAAGCAAATGCAAACAAAGCTTGTTGCAGCGCGTTAAACAATAAGTTCTGCGCTACACCGTAGTATATAATCTTACTTATATTAGTCTTAGCATCACCTCGGCCATTCTTAAGATCGCTAGCAGCTTTCTTTATAAGTCTAGCATACTGAGCTGGCGTGTTAGCAAAAGCCAATACAAGACGTCCTAATTGACCTGCCTGCTGCATTGATATTCTATCAGGTCTTGACGATTGCTGTGACTCTTCTGCTGTCTCTCTAAAATCTACAAACGCTTGAGCTTCAGCCTCAGCATCTGTCATACCTTGTTTCTTCAAGGACTTAATACGGTTACGATAAAACGTAGCGCCGCCAGATGCAATAGCAAAGCTATCTGCTATTTGTGTAGGCGTGAAACCAAACTCGAGTAGTTTATTTATAACACCTCTAGCTCCACCTCTTTTTGCCATATCCGCAATGTCAGCTTCGTTAACGTTGATGCGCAAACCACCACGACGTTCTTTCAAGAAGTCAGAGTTTATAAGCGTCATAAAGTCAGACCAGTATTGTTTCTGGTTTGCAAAAGCTTTACCCGCAGCTAGTATATTGTTATCAGTGAAGTTAACAAAGTTAATACTAGATATAGTTTGAAGTATTGCTGATCTTGTGTTGAAGAACATTATCGTACCAATACTACCTGTAAGCCAATCAGTAACTCTACCTGTAAGCGTATCGCCTTGGAAGTTTCTGTTACGACCAGACTTCATACGCTGCAGCATATTCTCCATAGCTAAGCGATATGGTTTACCGTACGCAGCTTCAAGTTTATTTAAATTCTTTTCAGAGAATATAACATCTGCATTAGTTTGCCACTGCTCTAAGTACTTAGCTCGCTTAGTGGTGTTAAGACCTTCAAGCATATCAGTTGTAATAGTACCAGCTGGCCAACCTTCTTTAGGCGCTGCATATTGATCGCCTTTTTGTATAGCAATTAGTTGATCAGCAAAAACCTGCAACTCAGCGTTGTCGCTTACGTACTTGCTAAGCTCGGCTTGATCTTTCTTACTTATTCCAGGTATATCCATACCTTGTTTATTCCATATGTACACACGTACAGCTTGCTCTCTAGTAAACGGTTCACCTGGAACTTTCTTACGTAGATTTTTAGGTACTATTTCTAATTGTTTCTTTAACAATTTGTAGTCGTTCATCATAGATATACGAGCTGATGACAATTCATTCATAGCTCTAGCATATGGGTTTAACAAATGAGTTTTATACCATGCCATCTGTTGGTCACCTAATTTACCTTTACCAAGCGTAGCGTATAATAAACCTACAAAGTCTTCAGCAGATGGTGGTATAAAGAAGTTTAATCTACCTTTACCAGCCCCAGCTACTTCAGCTTTTACTCTACCATATTCTTTTTCAGATGCTATACCTGTTTTGTTTTCTAGTATATCATTAAAACCCCTATCAAGATCAGCTTTTTTACTAAACTTAATTTTAGCTTGCTGTACTTTAGATTTTACATCAAATACATTTAATGCGTCTTGTACTGCTTTAACGTTTTTATACGCATCATCTACAAAGAAAAAGTCGTTATAACCTTCAGCAGCTTTACCCGTCATCCAACGTGCTTTAGCCTCTGCTTTACCATCACCAAGCCCTACAATATTTTCAATAGGCAGGTTAACGCCAAGCGCGTCCATAAATTCTTTAATAGGACCAGCAGCATCAGCAGGGCGAGCTGTAAGTATGAATACATCTTCAGCACCTCTTGCTTTAACTATATTTTCTATAGCTTTAAAAACAGGACCTTTTTTACCATCAACCACTTTGCTAAACTCCGAGAAATCAAACTGAGCTCCTTGAGCTTCTAACTCTCCAGCTCTTTCAGCAAACTGTGTAGCGTTTAACGAGCCCTCTGTACCGTCAGGCATTTGATATAACACCTTGCTATTAGATCTAGCTAGCGTATCATCAAAATCAAACACACGTATTTTTTTAACAGGTGCTTCAGGGTTTCGAGCGTTAGCCATAGCTTTGTCAGCATTACCTAAGTTATCAAGTATTTCTTGATTAGGTACTTGCTTACTAAACTTAATAGTGTTGTTTTCGTTATTGTTACTAACACCAGCTTTAGGTATAGATTTTAATTTAGCAAATTCATTTAATAAATTTTGACCTTCTTTAGCGGTTATAGTACCGTCTAACACTGTTTTAAGTATTTGGTTTTGATCAAATACAGTATCAACATTAACATCACTAGGTTTTAAAGCAACACCTAGTTCTTCGGCCATAGTTTGACCTGTTTCGTAATTAACAATACTATTAAGATCGATACCAGCATCAATAAATCTAATAGCAGGGTTGTCTGCTATAGTTGTTCCAACAGGCAGCGTAGCATCTAATTTAGCATCATCTAATTTTTGATCATCAGCTTTAGAAAGTTTAGTTTGATAATAGTTGTTTTTAATATCAGTCATTATTTGACTAGTACTATTTGTAGCAAAGCCATATATAATTGAAGCACCAACTACAGACGCTGGTGGATTGTGTTCTTCTCTAAATTTATCACCTGTTTTTTGCTTAAGCGAAGTACCGTATTGTGGATTTTTAGAAAAATATCTAAATGGTGCTGCTATTTTAATAAGACCTGTCGTTGCTTGATAACCTTGAGCTATAACCATAGCAGCTAATTCTTTAGGCATACCATTTTTTATAGCTTGATCTAATTGACTTACAACATCATCAAGTACTTGCATGTTAATTTTTGCTTGAGCTTTTCCCTTATCTGTGTTAACGGCATTTATATTTACTCTTCTAGCTTTACCTTCGTTTTTACCTTCTGAGTTTTTATTGGCTTCAGCTAAAGCTGTTTGATAAGCAGGATCATTAACACCATAATACAACCTGCCTTTTCCAGGTAACAACTTAACTTCTTCGCCAAATTGCTCTACAACTTGCTCTGCAGTTGGTTGGTCAAATAATTTTTTACCGTTTTTATTTCTTCTAATATTACCTTCAGAATCACGTCTGGCTACTCCTATTATTTCTTCACCGTTAGTCAATTCGTAATAAACATTACCATCAGCTTTTCTTTTGTACTTAGCCCCGCTAAAAGCAAAAGCTCCTGCTAAAAACACATTAGTAGTAAGTTTGTGTTTTTTAATAGAGTCTAAAAAGCTTTCTTGTATTTTAGCTCTTTTATTATCAGGAACGCTAGCGCTATCCATGCCTAATGTTTTTAACACCTTGTTGATATCTCTAGCTTGTGTAACATCTAATAAACCTTGTCTACTAAACTTAACACCCGTTGTTTTTCTAGCTACAACATCAGGTACCGCTTGTTCAAACATTCTATTTCTTAAAGACAATGCAATTAACCCTTTTATAGTCTGAGCTTCACTAGCTCTATACACAGGCTTTTCCATATCACCGAGCAAAGCTCTGTAATCGCTTACACTTTTGCTTTTATCTAAAACAAATTTATCTTTATCGTTTTTTCTGTACAAAGCTTTTTTTACATTTTCAGGTATAAACGTAGCCTTGCCTGTATCTGGAGAAAAAGCATCAGGTAAGTTATTAAAATCTCTTTGAGCGTTAGCGTCTAAAAATTGTTTGAGAGCTGTTAAAGCACCAGACTCTGCATTTTTTTTATATATGTTTTGTCTTTTATCAGAAAAAACCGCAGCTGGCATACCAGGAGTTTTTACTATTTTTTTCTTACCGTCTATTATTTTTTCAGCTCTACCTTGAGTTGCTTTTTCCATTAAAGCAGCTAGCGCAGGTCCTATGTCTTTAGTCTGGCCAAACGTCGTAACATCTCCTATAGCTTCTAAATCTTTAGCTATAGCTTTGTCAAATAGCACTTGTACTTCTTCGTTTATTTCCGCCTCTGTTTTACCTTCTGTTTCAATGTCAAGATTTTGAATAAAATCAGAAGTAAACTTTGTAGTTTCTCTAGGCGACTGAGCTTGTCTAGTTTCAATGTCTTCAACTACATCAAAGTCTCCTTTAGTGGTAGCACTAGTAGTAGTAGCATCAGTGTCTTCTAGTCCAATTAAATTATCTACACTTTGTCCAAATTCTTTTCCTACAACTCTATCAGCTGCTTCAATATACCTTTTAAATCCAGTTTTAGTAGAAAAACTATTATTTAAAAAACCAGAAAGTGGTCCAACTTTTTCTCCTTTTTCAATTTTAGCAGCATATTCATTAATGACGTCAATCATACCTCTTTTACCGGTCATGATTTCATCTACTAGTAATTGCTTTGCTTCTGGATCTTCTATTAATTGTCTATCAGAACCTTCACGCGAAGGTCTTTTATTAAATCTATTAGCAAGACTAACAGCAGTAGGTTTTAATAGTTCTAATATTTCAAAGCTACCATCAGTACCTTTTTCTGCAAATATTTCATTTACTTTAGCAGAGTCCTCTGCTTTTAAAGAAGGTTTAATTGTAGAATCATCTTCGTCTGGTAGTTGAAGACTTACCTCTCCTTGAATATCAGATTGAAAGTTTTTAATAAAATTAAACACATCATCAGATGTTTTAAGATTAAGCATCCAGCTTTGATCTCCAAATACATTACGTATAGCTCCGTTCAAAAAAGATTTTAAAGATGGTGTGCTAGCTATGTCACTAAGTTTTATATCGCCTAACGCTACAGCGTTATTCATTTGTGCTATAAGTTCTTCTACGTCAAATGCTTCACCGTCTTTATACAGTTCAAACCTGCTAGTTAAGTCGTTAAAGTTTTCTTGAGATATTTCACCTAGCTCTAGTTTATTTTCTAACACCTTAATAGCCTCATCAACGGCTAGCTTAGCATCGCCATCAAACTTCATTTTTTTGCCTTTATTATTAAGGTGAAAAAGTTCTTCAAGAGGAGCCACCGCGGCGTATTTAGCCCCAGCACTTGTAGGAGCTAAACCTATTTGTTGATCTATAAGAGGTTGATTTATTATAATATCTTTACCAATCTGCGCTGCGTATACAGCGGATTGTACTTCACCTGTCTCAGGGTTTCTACCGCCTAATAACGCGAGCTTGATACTAGCTCTAGTAGGTTCATTATATTTTTTTAATTCTTCGTCTAAATTTTTATAATCTAAAAGAGGTATACCTAATTCATTATTTATTTCAGCAGTAACGCTCACGAAATCACCATCACCCATTTGAGCCATAGCGATTTCATTATAAAAATCATTAAAACCATACCAGTAAGCAGCGTCCGCGTTAGCAAAGTTATCACCTAATTCTTCCGAAACTTGTTTAGCTTTTTGTCTATTAGCTCTTTCTTTTGAATTTAAAATCTCTTGTTGTTTTCTTTCTATAGCAGAAAGTTCTTTGTTTATTTCAGCTTGCTTTTGCTCTTGAACTTTAGATCTTTCACCTGTTCTACCAAGAGAAAACATCTGTTCTTTTAGCTTACGTTTTTGTCTATTTAAATCAGCAACCTCTTCTATTTGAGTAGGCGTCATATATCTAAGCTTGTGAAGACTAACAGCGTCGTTTAAGGCAAGCTCTTCTAATATGCTTCTTTTTCTTTCTCTTATTACATTAGCGTCCTCTGTACTAGCGGGTATAGCTTCGTTTAATTCAATTAATTCTACAGCTAAGTTTTGATTGTCTACTACTTCTTGTTTAGTTCTAAATTCGTTTTTAATAATGTTAACAACATTACCAGTAGTCTTAGGAGACATAATACCAAAACTAGTAACAGCTACATTGGCAAAGAAATCTTTATCTAAACCATCTATTAAAGTTTTATCTTCACCTAAAACAAATACGTCAAACATATTGTGACTTACCTGCGTAAGTGTTTCTTCCATTTCTTCTACAGCAACGCCTTTAACTAAAGGACTAAGACCAGGAACTACTTTACCTATAATACCAGCAGCGAATGTAGACGGCTTAGAATAAAATTCTTTTTTAGCAGCTTGAGTACCTATGTTTTTAGCTAATGACTTACCACCTTGTATAAGTTTTAAAGTACCAAACGTTTCAGCTAGTGTAGCTGTAGTTCCATACCCAAAAGAAGTAAAAGCTTTTTGGAATAAAGAATAATCTTCTACAGATTTTAACTCTTCAATTTTATTATAAAGTCTTGTTCTTTCTTCTAAACTTTCAGTTTCGTTTAATTGAGATTCTAATAAAGATATTTGTTGTTCTCTATTGCCTTCTTCAGTTTGCAGTCTACCATATTGACCTCCTGTTTCAGCAACAAAGAAAGCGGTTTGTAATGTTCTTTTACCAGCCAACCAAAGCTTTTTTTGGTTTTGTAACGCTGCTTTTTTAGCAGCATAGCTTCCGGTTTTAAAAGCCGCTTTAACACCGGCAGCACCTTTGGCTGCTAATCCACCTGGTATAAAAGTTGTAGCTATAGTTGGAGAGTTGTCTTGCATAGCCACAGAAAACCAATCAAAAAACCCTATATTATTTTCACCTATATCATCTAACGTTGGAGCTGTAGGAAGTTGTTTTCTTTTAGCATCCATTTCTAAGTTATAATTTTTATTGTTCTGCTGAACAACATTTATAACGTCGTCTATAGCTGGTCTATACTCAGGTTTTAATGCAAACTTAAAAGCTTCTAAACCTATTTCAGCGCTAAGATCTAAAACGTTTCTACCGCTCTGTAAAAAAAACTCATCAAAAGCTCTACCAACTCTAGCAGATGCAGAATAATCTTTTGATATAGCGTCTTTTAATAATTCAGAATCTACTATTTTATTTCTACTAGTCTTAACTAGGTTAATATAATTTTCAGCTTCTTGGTTTATTACTGTTTCTTGAGATATTAAACCGTCGTATAAAACATTAAAACCTCCTTCATTGTATTGGTTTAATAAAGAATTTCTTTGTTCTATTAAATCGTTATACTGCTGTATGCGCTTAGGAGAGTCTAAACCTCCTACTTGACCAGGTTTATAAAATTGTAAACCTTCATTAGTTCCGCCTAAATCTTTTATAGTGTTATCTATAGATTTTATTTGATCTATTAATGGAACAGCATTTTCATTATAAGCCTTAACGCCTTCGGCGTAGTTAACTCTCATTTGACCTATGTTGTTTGCTAATTCATCTATAACAAATTTTTGTTCTTCTAGAGTATTACCAGTAGCAAACACAGGACTTGATGTCATATACTGCTGTACATTTTCAGGAACATTAAATAGCATATCGTTAGCTATTTTAGCAGACACTTCATCTCTAGCTTGTGACTGTAAAGATCTTAATTCATCTTCATTTTCTTGAGTACCATTAGGTGTTATAGAACCTTTTTTATTAAATTCTATATATTGATCATATTTATCGCCTAGTTTACCTTTTAAATAATTGGTATAATCTTCATCAGATTCAAACATAGGTTTAGAAGATTGACCCATGCCATAACCGCCTGAATAGACATAATCCATTTTGTCTCTAGGGGCTATACCTGGTAAATCAAAATATATATTTGCTTGCTGCGTTTGTATATCTTCTTGAGGTATATTTTCTTGAGCTGTTTGTATTTCTTTAGTTGCTAACCTAGCCTCTTGTTTTTTATTTTCTTTATTTTTTTCAATTTGATTTTGTCTACCTTGAGCTCTTATACTACGTCTTGGTTGTGATTCCCCAGAAGTATCTACCGAGTCTGATCCCGTATTCTCTGGTGGAGCATCTACAATCATGGATGCTCTGCTTGGTGTTGCTACTGGTGCTACAGCCGCATCCACTCCCGCAGCACCGTTTGTCTTTCCCTCTGTAGGATTGGTTTGTATTTCGTCTGTAACTTCTACAGTTTCAAGACCAAATTCGTTTACATATTCATCAACAGAAAGATTAGAACTTTCAGCAGCTGAAGTAACCTCTTCTAATGAAAATTCAGTTCCATTTAATTTAAACATAATATATTATTTTTTTACTGGTAATAAGTAAGTTGCATCACCCGTTAAGGCATATTGTATTTTTTTAAGAACTTTATTTGGATTTTCTGTTGCTAGTATTTCTACAGTTTCTCCAGCTCTTCTGCCAGTAACACCTATTTTAATACCTACAGCACCATCTCTATCAAATCCTTCTATTTTGTTTGGAGCACCAACTTGTTTGATAAAGTCAGTAACGGTTAAAGATATATTCTCTTGACTTCCATCAAAAAATGATTTAATAATTTTTTCTTTACCACCATTTTGCCATGCTTGTTCTGTTAATCTGGCAAAAGGTTGAGTTTTTTCTTCGTCATTATCATCAGTTATACCAAGACGACGTTTAAATTCAGAATCAGTAAGTTTAGTAGTTGATATAACTTGATTTGTTTTATTTAAACCAAACATGTTTTCTGTATAAGCTGTTAAAGCTTGTTTATATATTCCTTGTGATTTATCACTATAAAAACTTTTACCATTTATACCATCTCCAGTTTCTAATTCTTCTGGCCAATCACTACCATCTTCCTGTGTAATACCTCTACTTTCTAAAAATGGTTTTACATTTTGTGTGTAAGAATTTTGAGCAGCTACAGACATCAATCTATTTGTGGCTAATGCTTTAGAAATTGTAGCAGAAGAAGTGGCTATTTGTGAAGTATTTAAAGGTGAAAAAGTAACTAAACTTTGAGCGTTGCGATCTATATCTGTTCTAACAACATCTTCACCGTTTTGTTTTTCTCTAAGAGTTGGGCTAATAGTTAAGTCTTTAGTTATAACGTTGCTTTTTTGAAGTCTACTAGTAAGATCAGCTTTATCGTCTGGAACTGTTTCAGGCATATAATTAAAGAAATCTTCAGCTACAACTGTAAAACCTTCTTTACCAGCAACACCGCCTTTATATTCAACCATCATAGTACCTGCTTCATCTTTATAAAATCTTTCAGTACCACCATTACCCATACCACTTCTTATCATGTTTCCATAAATATACTGGCGATCTTTATCACTATAAGCAGATAAACCACCTGGACTGCCAACGCCAAGAACTGTAGATTCACTACCTAAACCAGCTTTCCACATAGCATCAGATTCTTTCATTGAAGTAAGAACACCTTTCATGCTAAGCATGCCTTGGAACTGCGCATCATATTGTTTAGCAAACTCATTAGCTTGTCTTGGATCAGTGGCTTTATAAGACTCCATGTCTATTTTTGTAAGCGTATCTATTTGTTCTGTAGCATAATCAATAAGCGCTGGATTATTAAGACCGTTTACACCTAGAAATTTATAAACTTCTTTAGCATTTTCTTTACGCTGTTTAATACCGTAAGCAATTTTATCTTGCGTTTCTTTTACTACCGCTGCTTCGGCTTTTCTTTTACTTGCTAATCTAGCTTGTGTTTGCTTACCTATATTGTCTATAACATTAGCCCATATCTGAGCTGTTTTTGTATCAACAACTGTAGCTGGGTTTTCGTAAGCACCTGAGCGCCCGTAGTTTCTTGAAAATCTTGGTAATTCTGCCATATCTAACTTCCTCTAAAATCTTTTCTACTGGTAGTTGTACCAGGGTTTTGTTTTTTAAAATCACTATAACTTTGACCACTACTATTTCTTGTAGCAAAATCTGTACTACCAACCGTGTCACCAAGCCCTTGAAGAGCTCCTATGGTAGAACCTGTTACAGCGGCTACTCCTTGCGTTGCAGCGGTTTGAGCTTGTTGTTGACCAGTTATCTGAGCTTGCAACCTGTTTAGTTGCTCCATATCCCTTCTTTCTTCTTCACCATATACAAACTCTCTACCTAACACATCCGCTGATTGCATGCGTTGTGCTTCAGCTATTCTAGCTGCCATAACTTTAGCTTCACCCTGTGCTCTAAGTTTTTCGTTATTAGCCTCTTGCTGTTCTAAACTTGCGGATATACCACGTTTACTTTGCAAAGCTGCTTGAGCAAGAGCGGTAGCTCCACCAGCTGATGCGCCTGTAGCTCTAAGTGTATCTAAGGTATTGGCTAGTGATATATCAGCTTCTTCAGCTTGGAATTCAGCTGCTTGTGTAGCTACAGATAAAGTTGCCATAGGATTAGAAATCATACCAGTCAAGTCTTCTACACCTTCATAAGGATTTATAACATCTTGCCTTGTGTTTTCTATCTCTTCCATTTCTGCCATAAGACCTTCTTCACGTCTTTTAGCGTCTCTATATTGCTGCTTTTGAAAACTTAACCCAGCATACCCAAGACCAACTTGTGCCATTCCAATCGCTAGATCTGCACCTGCTTGTACTGATTTTCCTACATCTCCCATAGTTAATTAATTACTTTAACAAAATGATCTTCACAAGTTAATGTTTTAATCCATTTGTTTTTTTCTAAAAATTTTTTATACCCATCTTTCCCAGCTGTAGTCCAAAATATATGTATATTATATTCTTCTAACTGATTTAATTTTTTTATGTACTCTTCTAAATATTCGTAAAGTTTATATAGATTTTTAACACTAGGCTTTGCTTCTATATTAGATAGTGGAAAAGCTGTTATAGCTACATGACTAGCTATCCATAAACCTACACAATATTTATCTACTCCTTCGTCGTCACTTAAAACAAATATATCCCAAGGCATTAAAGCTCTATCGGGCAAAGCAAACATATGTGCGTCCGCCCACTTTAGCATTGTTGGATAAAAGTTTTCTATATTTTCTTGACGTATTTTCATTTGATTTAATAAGCTGATTCTACATATTCAGAAGATACAGCAAACAATTCTCTAGCTTTACCACCTAGTCCAGCTACTTGAGTGCTATTATCTGTTCTTATAGTTACAGTAGAATAATAACCTTTTACACCTGTCATACTGTTACCAAATACAACCTCGCCTTGTGTGGCTTGACTTGAATTAACTAGATTAGCTAAATACTTTCCTTCTTTGTTATAGAAACCAGCATAATACTGTGCGCCATTTTGCGTGTAAGATCCTTCTTCGTAACTGTAAACTAAATTAGAAGTGTCGTTTAATTCAAAACTTCTAGCGGCGTTAAATGCGCCTATTTTAACAGGGTTTGTTAGTGATATTGGTTGTGTAGGGTCGTAGTTTGGATTTGGTACAGAAACTTCCCAACCAGTAGATCCTTCGTAGTTAACAGTTTTAAATACTTTAGACATGCTAGGTTTAGGATTAAATATAAACGTAACGCTAGAGTCAGAGTATGTATCGTAGAAAGTAGACCTATCATCATTATTTCCAGTTTGATAATTATGCTCCCAAAGCTTACCATTTTTAACACTGTAAAACTTACTTTGAACACTTAATATTCTTTCAGGATCATAAGTAAAAAAGCTTGTCCAACCTCTAACGGATTCATCAAACGAAAGTGTTTGATAACTGTTAGCGGCAAGTGTTGGTATATTTTCACCTTGAACACTTAACACATATTGCTTTGTATATATATCCCATGCGCCAATAGCTTTACCTTTTTCACCAGCAGAATCTAATGCTCCAAAAGTATCTCTAAAGTAATCAATCATACCGTAGTTAGATATTTCACTTATACCGTCTTGAGATAATCTTAGCACGGCGTTTCTATTTTTATCTGTAAAGTATTTTCTATACCCGTATACAGCAAAGCTCTCTGGGTTTTTACTAATACCAAAGTTACCAGCGTAAGGTACTATTTGTCCAATAACTAGATTAAGCGTACTAACAGCAGATCCTTGTCCTTCGGCAGAGTATATAGCGTCTTTATCTATTAAAGCTCTACTAACTTTATTTTCTTGTAATATAACAAGGTTCGTGTCTTCAGCATATAGTTTTTGTATACTACCATTAGCAGGATCTACAGATCTAGTTATATCTTCACCCACGCTAAATACATTAGTATCGTTAATACCTGTTCTAGAATTAAATATACCAGAATATATCATACTGTTAATTCTATCAGATGCGTTCGGTTCATCTTCTACTAAATAAGCTTTAGCGCCATAAGATACGTTAGTGTTGTTAAAACCACCTCTTATTCTAGCTTCTTCAATACCCCAGCTATTAGCTTGATCTGTACCACCAACAGCTGTTACAGGGTAACTACCATTAGAGCCAGACGGAACACCTGTGCTACCCATCCATATAGGATCTGTAGTGCTCGTCGCTCCAGTAGGCATTGTCTTTTTTAACAAAAAGGAATTAAAATATTTTACTTCTACTACTGCTGCCATATTTTAAGTATATAAGCTAATTATAGGTGTTGAATCAATGTTTAAACCTGTTGAATTTAATCTAGTTTGATAAACACCACCTTTGTTACTTTCATAATTAGATGCAAATTGTACTGGAATAGGTAGGCTATTTGGATCTATATATTGTAATCTACAAAAATAATAATAATAATTATTAGTAGCTGTAAATTTAGTAGTAAGATTTACATCTGTGTAAAATTGAGTTACATACTTAGCGAAAGGTTCTGCAGCGTATATATCTGTAAATCCAGTTGGTGGACTTATAGTTGTGCTATCAATATTTGGATTTGTCAAAACAGTGGCGCTACCAGTTGATGATATTCTATATTTGTAAACACTTCCATAAGTTGAAAATTCAGGTGCAGGAGGTATGATACTTGGAAAAGTACCTAAGTTTTCTTTAGGTGAATTAAAATCGCCAAACTCTACAATACATCTTATAGCGCCATTACTACCAACTATAGGTATATTACAAGATAAATTTCCACTTAAAGAAAAAGGACTAAAATTCGAAGATCCGCCATTGCTAGCTATGTTACCTAATAAAAATCTATAATCGCCGACGTTATCAAAAGCAAAAACTCTACCAGCTGGACTAAACGTATTTATATCGCCCGGAGATCTTGAAATTATTTCTTGATTAATACCTATACCGTTTGTTCCAAATTGTGTTGAGGTATTTGTAACGTTGGTCATACCAGAACTAGAGCTATTGCTATCATTTAAAAACGTACCTCCATTGTATTGTATAGAATTTCCAGCTATGTCATTAGCGGCTTGCCAAGCACTTGCTGAGTTAGTCCTATACTGAAAAGCATATCTATGGTTTAATTCAGATGAATCTTGTGAATTAAGATTATATAAATTATTAATTCTATAAATTACATAAAAAGCACCTTGTGTTAATCCTCCTGATGAAGATTTGTTTGTATACTGTCCAGTATAACTACTACCAGAAGTACACATGTCGTTTGTAACGGTAGAGTTTAAAGAAGTTAAAGAACTAAAACCTTGCATATAGTTATTAGTAGTTCCAGAGTTAACAACCGTAGTAGCTCCAGTGGAAATATCGGTAGCATTTCCAGCAAAGTACAAAGCAGTTCCTTCGCCTTCTCTTATAAAAGCGTTCATGCTAAGATCACTAAAATTACTAGGTACTGCAGGAGCTGTAAAGTTTACAGTGAATGTTGTTGATCCAACAGCGCCACCAGCATCTGTTACTTGTAGTGTAAACGTGCCAGTGCCTTCAGCTGTAGAATCATTATTTGTTACATTACCACTTGATATTACAAAATTACCACTACCACTTTGTGAAGTAATAGAATATGTTAAACCTATAGTAGATTGACCACCTGCTGGATTAGAACCATTAACACCTGTTATTGGTGCTAGTATATTAACTTGACCTTTTGTAGCAGCGATAGTCGTTGGGGTATTAGTTATAGAAGGAGCTACATTGCCGATAGATATTGTTCTTGTAAAGTTTGGACTTCCACCATCTACGTTAAATTCTAAAGCATATGTAGTTCCATTTGAACCGTAGTAAAAATATTCTCCAGCTTGTACTGTTATATCATAAGTACCATCACCATTATCAACAAGATTAAATTTTGTTACATCAGTACCTGTAGCATTGTTATACTGCCTAACTAAAGTAACCGTTGTTGGGTTGGGACTAAGTGGATTACCAACTAAATCTGTAAAGAAAAAATTATCTACAACTACATCGCCAGGCGAAGTAGCTTCTGTTAGTGCAGGTGTGAAATCCCCAACACCAGCACTTCCACCACTGCCCGCGTCTATAGCTGTGTTCAACACTGATATTAAACCTGTTGTACTAGATTCCCAAAATATATCTAATCTTGAAACTGTAGGTTTGGTTTCTAAAACGTTTAAGTTTTCAAATCTTAAATAATCTGTATTACCATTATTTTGATACTCTAAATTAACAACACCGAATTGATCGGCTGTTGTTTGTGAAGTAACAAACTCTGCTATAAAAGGGTTTGATTCAGATCTAAAAAAAGCGTAATAAGGACTTTTAGGACTAGTAACTGGTATTATATCTCCACTATTATTTTTAAGTTGTAAAACATCGAAAGCGTCAAACAAATCTTCAATTTGATTTACAGTAAAAGATTTTCTACCTGGAAAATATTGTTCGTTACCAATATTGCTAAATTCTATATCAGTGTTAACAACTCTACCAAAAAGTCTTACAGAACTTCTAAACTGTTTGTCTTGAGCTCCAACTTCTGTTAAATCTCTAGGCACCTTATTTATATTATCATTTAATAACGTTATAAATGTAGCGTTTTGATCTGAAAGAGGAACAGTGGGGTTTGTAGTAGTGCTATAGTATGGACTTCCTTTTATAGCACCCGCTGTGTATACGTTATAATAATCTTGCTCAAGTTGCTTAACTACAATTTTATAACTATACCAACCAAGTGGATTATAGCCATCACTTGTAGAATCTCCATTGTACAGCCCAGGTATTCCAGTAAGTTCGTCTTTATCAAATCCATTTCCTACAAACAGTGTATTAAATTGAACTTTTAAAGAATCTCCTGGAAAAGTTATAGAGTTATTAGAATCTTCGTAAGGAAGATAAACAGTATCAGCTCTAAACGTTTCGCTAGAAGCGTCAGTATTGTTTGAAAGTAAAGTTGTTGATTGTCTACCATATTTATCAGCTAATACAATACCTACTTGATAGTTTCTATTTTGTTTTACACTGTGGTTTGGATATTCAACTTGAGATAAAGAAGTATAAGTTTCAGCGTTACCATATTTAGGAGTTACAGAAACTTGATAATCAATAGCTGGAGGAGGAGTATGCTTATCTTGAAAATTACTATAAACAACTCTGTTACTAATAACTTCTTGACCAAAAGCTTTTACTGGAATTTTGTCATATACCCTAATGAGTTCTGCTTCTGGAAGAGTTCTATAAGGTTTTGTAGATAAGTAAGAATATTCAAACGTAGTATCTGTTCCAGTGAATAAAGGATTACCAACAACTTGTATAGTTTCTACTACTTGTGTTGCTAAAGAATCAGATTCTTTATATAAAATATCTATTTCAGTTATTTGAAAATTAGAATTTAAAGTAGATTTACCAGTTGGTAATGGTATTTGTAAATCTATTTGATTTACTTTATTTTCCATAAACTCTACAACTGTACTTGTAAAAGTTTGGCGTTCGTCACCAGATAAAAAATAACCATCTTGTTTAGGTATAAAACACTCTTGTGTAAATGGAGCAAATATAGAATATTCACCATCTACAAATTTAAATCTATAACTAAATCTTACAAACTTATCTTCTAAATATTGAGGATCTCCAGCGAAATTAGGGTTACCACCAGAATCTTCACCTGCCCAATACGGGTTAGTTACGTTAGGTGCAGTGGGTACACCGCTAGAGCCTTGATTCAACGGTATAAATTCACTAAACCTATCTTTCATTGTAGTTTCATAAACTCCAGATCCAGAAGATGTTTCTTTTATAACTTCAATAGATTCATAAGGATTATATTTAGCTACAGATATTTTATCTTCTGTGTTATAATAACCTATACCTTCATCTTTAGCTAATTGAATATTTATTTTTCTAGGTTGATTTCTATCATCTGTAAAGAATAATAAATTTTCTAATAGGTTTACACCTATGATAGGTTTATTAGTGGAAAAATTTAAAAAAGAACCTTGCACTAATTTAGTAATAAC
>Ga0181373_1000147_pt1 | contig 17964 bp, 24 predicted proteins | sample LowvirmetaG_3_FD_130159 | JGI IMG/M metagenome (GOLD analysis project Ga0181373, IMG submission 130159) | Marine viral communities from the Subarctic Pacific Ocean - Lowphox_09 viral metaG | ecosystem: Environmental > Aquatic > Marine > Oceanic | place: Subarctic Pacific Ocean | collected... | reverse complement strand
GAATGTGTAAGACGTAAATTCTCATTTCAGAAATTATCTGATAGAGCTATTCATTTATATCTTACAGATGAAGATTTTAGAAAAAAAATACATAGTCACAATAATTTAGAAATTAATCAATAAATAAAAATGAAAGAAGGTTATATTAAAAAAGAAGATAGAAAAAAAATTCTATTAATAACTGATGATATTAGAGTTCATTCAGGTGTTGCTCAAATAGGTAGAGAAATTGTATTGCATACTTCCCATCGTTATAATTGGACTTGTATAGCAGGAGCAGTAGAACATCCTGATATGGGTAAAGTAATAGACCTATCAAATGAAGTTGCTAAAAAATCAGGAGTAGAGGATAGTTATTGTACTTTATATCCAGCTAAAGGATATGGAGACATAAATTTAGTTAGAAATATAATGGCAAGAGAAAATATTGATGGAATATTTTTAATTACAGATCCTAGATATTTTTCCTGGTTATTCCATGCTGAGGATGAAATTAGAAAAATAGTTCCTATCTCATATCTTAATATTTGGGATAATTATCCTGCTCCAATGTATAATAAAGAATTTTATGAATCTTGTGATTTATTAATGGGTATATCTAAACAAACAGTTAATATTAATAAACTTGTTTTAGGTGATAGAGGTAAAAATAAAATATTTAAATATGTACCTCATGGTTTAAATAGTAAAATTTTTGAGTTATTAGAAGATAATGATTTAGACTTAAAAGAATTTAAAGATAAAATACGCTTAGAGGAAGTTAATAATTTTCATTTATTATTTAATTCAAGAAATATTAGAAGAAAACAAGTATCTAATATTATAATGGCCTTTAGATTATTTACAGATCAATTATCTCCTGAAGATGCTAAAAAATGTAGACTTACATTAAAAACTGAAGGGGTATTTGAACATGGTACTGATTTAAATGCAGTTATAGAATATATGTGCCCACCAGAAACTTGTAAAGTTGGTATTTTAGATCATAAATTAACTACAGAAGAAATGAATTTATTATATAATTCAGCAGATGGTGTAGTACAACTATCAAATGCTGAAGGTTGGGGATTATCTTTAACAGAAGCTATGCTTACAGGAACACCATTTATTGCTGCTGTTACTGGAGGTATGCAAGATCAAATGAGGTTTGAAGATAAAAATGGAGATTGGATTGAATTTAATGGTGAATTTCCATCAAACCACCGTGGAAAATATAAAAAACATGGAGAATGGGCATTACCTGTTTATACTGTAGCTAATACATTAGTTGGTTCACCACCAACACCTTATATATATGATGACCATCATAATATAAATGATGCAGCTGACCAAATGATGAAATTATATAAAATGGGACATAAAAAAAGAAAAGAAATAGGAAAAAAAGGATATGATTGGGCTAGGGGAGATGAAGCTGGATTTACATCTGAAAAAATGGCTGAAAAGGTTATTAATGGTTTAGATGAATTGTATTCAACTTGGAAACCTAGGGAAAAATATGAATTTCTCAAAGATACAGATTACGAAAAAAGAATTTTACCACATAAAATAGATTATTAAATGAAAAATACATTTTACATAAGTTGTCCAATTGACACATATAGTGGATATGGAGCAAGATCAAGAGATTTAGTTAAATCAATTATAGAATTAGATAAGTATGATGTTAAAATACTTCCTCAAAGGTGGGGAGCTACTCCTTTTGGTTTTATTAAAGACCACTCTGAATGGGGATTTTTACAAAAACATCTAGTTAATCAAGTTACAGAACAACCTGATATTTGGGCTCAAATTACTGTTCCTAATGAATATAATCCTATAGGAAAGTATAATATTGGGTTCACAGCAGGAATTGAAACCACATTATGTTCAGCTACATGGATTGAGGGTATGAATAAAATGGATATTAATATAGTTTCATCTGAACATTCTAAAAATGTATTTTTAAATACAAAATATGATAAAGTAGATCAGCAAACAAAACAAAAAGTAGGAGTAGTTGAAATATCAAAACCTATAGAAGTATTATTAGAAGGCGCTGATTTAGATATTTATAAACCTATTAAAGAATCAGAATTTAAAGAATTAAATTTATTAAAAGATATAAATTCAATCCCTGAAGATTTTGCTTTTTTAGTTGTAGGACATTGGATGTCAGGAAATTTAGGTGAAGATAGAAAAAACATAGGTATTACTCTTAGGTCATTTTATGAAACATTTAAAAATAAAAAGAAACAACCAGCATTAATATTAAAATCTTCAGTTGTTAACTCTTCATATATGGATAGAAGAGAAATGATGAAAAGAATAGATATGATTAAATCCTTATCTAAAGGTAAATTACCTAATGTTTATCTTTTACATGGAAGTTTTACTAATGAAGAAATGAATGAATTGTATAATCACCCCAAAGTAAAAGCAATGGTTTCTCATACTAGAGGTGAAGGATTTGGAAGACCTTTATTAGAATTTAGTTTAGTAAATAAACCTATAATATGTTCAGGATGGTCAGGACAATTAGATTTTCTTCAAAATGATTTTACTTTACTACTCCAAGGACAATTAACAAATCTCCACCCTACAGTTCAACAAAAAGATATGTTATTACCAGAATCTCAATGGTTTCAACCTAACCCTATGGAAATAAATAATTCATATAAAGAAATATTTAATAATTATAAATTTCACTTAGAAAGGGCTAAAAGACAAGGATACTATAGTAGAACTTATTTTGCTTTTGAAAACATGAAAGCTAAGATAGCAGATATATTAGAAAATAATGTTAAAGTTCCTGAGCAAATGAAATTAAGTTTACCAAAACTTAAAAAAATATCTCCTAATCTTCCTAAACTTAAAAAACCTAAATTAAAAACAGTATAGATATGAATTATGATGAAATAATAGATTGTCCTAAGAGTGGGGGTGATTTATGTTATAAAATAGAAATTAATGAAAAATTAACTAATTATTTTAGTTTATCTTGTGGTTTTTGGACTAATACTTTAATGACCCCAGGAGAAGATTTCTATGAAGAACAAATATCATCTCTCCCAGAATTATATAAAGATCTATCTTGGACAGACCCAAAAACAGGACTTGTTTGGGTACCTAATACTGTAAATGAGTCAGAACTAGGGATGGTATTTGCAAATGGTACTGATAAAAATAATTGGTCATGGTCTGCAGTAAAAGCAATTGAAGTTAGTGAAGAAGAAAAAATAAAATATCCAATTCCTGGAAAATCTGGTGAGTATTATAAACATAGAATGGATATGGAAAATTTAAAGTCTTTTGATTCTGAACGTGGTTATATAGATGCTCTTTCATATATTGGGGTATTACCTGAATAAATAGAATATGAAAATAAGTTATGCAATTCCTGTTTGTAATGAAATAAATGAATTACAAAGACTAGTTAAATTTTTAACAACACACAAACGTGAAGAAGATGAAATTGTTATTTTATTTGATTCACAAAATGGTTCTAAAGCAGTAGAAGAATATTTAAGGGCTAAAACAGTAAATACTAAATCACCTTTTGTATGGTTTTCTAATCCTTTAAATAATGATTTTGCTCAACAAAAAAATCACCTTACTAAAATGTGTACTGGAGATTGGGTATTTTTAATTGACGCAGATGAATACCCAGATGAATATCTTTGTACTGCATTACCTTGGATGATTGAAAATAATCCTGATGTAGAAGCTTACTGGGTTTCTAGAATTAATACTGTAACAGGTTTAACCCCAACACATATCCAAAAGTGGGGATGGAATGTTAATAATAAAGGTTGGGTTAATTTTCCAGATAAACAACTAAGAATTTATAAAAATAATCCTGATCAGATTAAATGGGTAAAACCTGTTCATGAACAATTAGTAGGTTATGATAAATTTGCTAGTTTACCTGGTAATGAGGAATATTGTTTATATCACCCTAAAGATATAGAAAGACAAGAGAGACAAAATAAATTTTATGAAACGCTCTAAGATAGGTTTCACTTGTAGCACATTTGACATTTTACACCCAGGACACATTTTAATGTTAAAAGATTGTAAAAATCATTGTGATTATTTAATAGTAGGGTTACAAATAGATCCTACAATAGATAGACCAACTTCTAAAAATAAACCTATTCAAACTTTAGAAGAAAGATTTTTAATGATTAACTCAATAAAGTATGTTGATGAAGTTAGGGTATATTCAACAGAAGAAGATTTAATTAAGTTAATTAAAAATATCACCCCAGATATTAGAATAATAGGATCAGATTGGGAAAATTTAAAAGATAAAATAACAGGATTTGATTTATCTCCTATTTATTTTCATAACAGGAATCATAATTATTCTACTACTAATTTAAGAAAAAGGATTAAAAATGCAAGTTAAAAAAGTTATAGTTTTAGGAAAAGGAGAATTATGTGTTAAGATATGTCAATGGTTTAATAATCATCCTGGTTATAATTTACATTTAGTTGTTCCTGTTACCCCTGAACCAAAATGGACTCAATCATTAACTCAATGGTGTTGGGAAAATGAAGTTACTTATTTAAAAACAGGTGATAATAAGCATATATCTGATGAAGATTTATCATCATCAGATTTAATTATATCTGTTTTTTATGATAAAATTATTAAAAAAGATTTTATAGATAAATGTAGTAGGATTATTAATTTACACAATGCTCCACTTCCTAAATATAGAGGTGTTTCTCCTATAAATTGGGCTTTAAAAAATAATGAAAAAGAACATGGAGTAACAATACATGAAATATCACCTGGAATTGATGATGGTGATATTATAGGACAGATTAAATATTCGATATACCCAGAGTTTGAAGAGGTAATTGATGTTTACAACAAAGCAATACAATGTGGTTATTTATTATTTAAAAATACTATTCCTTTAATAGATAATATAACCCCAGAAAAACAAGATGAATTAAAAAGTTCATATTATAGTAATAAAGAAAATCATTTACTAAAAGAACGAGCTAATTTTACTAAAGAACAATCAATATGAAAATATCAGTAATACATAATGTTTATAATAGAAATCCCTACATTAATGAATCTATTCAATATAATTTAGCAGCATTAGATGAAGCTAAAGTTGATTATCAATATATTATATTTAATGATAAAGGTGATGAAGAAATTTATGATGATGTAGAACATATTTTAAATGAAAATACTGAGTATTATTATAGTAAACATAATTTTGGTATGGGTATTTGTACTGGAGGTTGGGTTGGAGCTCTACCTTTAGTTAACGGAGATATTATACATAATACAGGACAAGATGATGTGTTTATAGCTGATTTTTATAAAAAAGCAATAGAAGTATTTTCAAATCCTGAAATTATGTTTTTTAGTTGTAATGGAATTAGAACAGATGAAAATTTAAATCAGCAAGGTCCTATGATTCCTCCCCAGTTTCATCCTAATTATGCTCAACCTTTAGAAAGGTTTAAAGAATGGTTTGGTATTATTAATAATGAAATAACAAGAGCTAATAATAATTTACTTGCACCTGGAACTTTATATAGAAAAAAATTACATGAAATTATAGGTGAACCAAATCCAAAATTATTTAAAGGTGCTTGTGATATGGAATATTGGGCCAGAATATTATTATATGAACAAAAAGGATATTACCATCCTACACCTTTATGGTTATATAGAAATTCAGAATATGATCATAGTAATTTAGGTGGGTTTGAAGATTTTAATAAAACTATTTTAACAGAATATAAAAAATTATGGAGAGAAAAAATGCAGTAATAACAGGGGGAGTAGGATTTGTAGCTAGCCATTTAGCTGAAGCAATTAAAGATAAATATGATAAGATTTATCTAATTGATAATTTAGTTAGAACAAATGGGTTAAGAAATATAGAACATCTTATAGGTGATAAATTTATTTTTATTGAAAAAGAAGTGTCAGAATTTGATTTCTCAACTTTAAATAATATTAGTTGTGTTTATCATTTAGCAGCATCTAGAATTAATAGATGTGCTAAATATCCTTTAGAAGGACACCAATTTTTAGCAAATGCAGGATTAAATGTTGTAAAACATTGTGCTGAAAATAACATTAAATTATTTTTCTCTTCAACAGCATCAGTATATAATAACCCAAAACGTTTTCCTATTGAAGAAATAGATCCATGTGAACCCCATACTCTTTACGGTGCTGCGAAGTATTACACAGAAAATTTAATGAGAACGTTTGCTAAATCTCATGGTTTAAAATACTCAATATGTCGTTTCTTTTCTGTTTATGGTGTAAGAATGGATTGTGAAGGAGCATACACAGAAATTATATTTAATTGGTTAAATCAAATTAATAAAGGGAATAATGAAGTTACAGTATATGGTAATCCAGATGAAAAAATATTAGATCTAGTATATGTGGATGATGTTATAAGTGCTATTTTAAAATCAACAGAAAATTGGGATAATAATGTATATAATGTATCTACAGAAACTGGAGTATCAATTACAGATTTAATTAAAACCATTGAAAAAGAATTGGATATACAATTAAAAATTAATATATTACCTGAAAACAGAACAGACATAGAAAATAAAAGAGTAGGTTCTATTAAGAAATTAAGTGATTTAGGATGGATTCCTTCAACCTCACTTAATGAAGGAATTAAAAAAACTAATGATTGGATCAATGATATATAAAATTAAAAAACCTATAAGTAAATTAAATTTTGGACTTATGGGATTTAGATCCCATTTAATAGAACCTATTTTAAAAAATAATAACTTAAAATATAAATATATTGATGAAAATAGTTCTTTAGATTCATTTGATTTAATTCTAGGTTCGGGAATTTATAACATATTACCTGATAAAATAATTAATACTCCTACTTATGGGTGTTTTTTTATTCATGAAAGTCCTTTACCTGAAGGGAGGGGACATGCCCCTATCCAATGGGCTATAAAAAACAAAAGACCAAATTTAACTTTATCTTTATTTAAAGCATCCTCAGGAGTAGATAATGGGTATATTGTTTATCAACACAATATGGAAATAAATAAACTTGATGATGTTACAATTATTGAAAGTAAACGCCAGCAAGGTATTAAAGAATGTTTTACAATATTTTTAGAAGAATTAAAAGAACAAACAATAGTATTACGTAAACAAACAGGTAAGCCCAGCTATCATAAAAAACGTACTTTTAAAGATTCTAAAATAACTACTATATCCAATATAGAAAATTTTTGGAATGAAATTAGAATGTGTGATAATGAAAAATATCCTGCATTTTTTGAAATAGATAATAAAAAAATAATTTTAAAATATTATATAAATGATAATAAGTAGATGTCCCTTAAGAGTTTCATTAGTAGGAGGATCTACTGATTTACAATCTTTCATTGATAAATATGGATATGGGCAAGTAATTAGTTTTCCAATATCTTTGTATACTTATATTTCTTTATCTAAAAGATATGATAATAAGTATGTTATTAATTATACTAGAAGAGAAAATGTAAAATCACCTGATAAAATTAAAAATGATATAGCAAGAGAATTAATAAAATATTTTAACCTCCCACCTCTTACAATTACATTTAATGCAGATATTCCAGCAGCTGGTAGTGGATTAGCAGCATCTTCTTCATATATGGTTGCTGCAGTTGCTGCTGCTTGTAAACTTAAAGGACTAGAATGGTCTCAGTCTAAAATATGTAAAATAGCTCATAAAATAGAATTGAATTTTAATCCCCTAACTGGCTACCAGGACACTTATGGTTGTGGTTTACCATCACCTAAATTAATGATTTTTAATGGAGATGTTGATATAAAATTTATTGAATTACCTTTAGTTCATAAAGGAATATATTTACATAATACAGAAGTAAAAAGATCATCTACTAATATCCTTAAAACCATTAATATTGAAAAAAGCCATCCTCTATTAAAACTAGTAGATGAAACCTATAAGTCACTTAGTAATCCTAGTAAATTTTTTAAATTACTAAATAATTCTTGGAATACTAAAAAACAAACATCAGATGAAATTTTAAATGATAAAGGATTACTTGCTATAGATAATATATTAGATAATGATAAAATAGTAATATTCCATAAATTGTGTGGTGCTGGGGGTGGTGGATATTATTTAATAATAACAGACGAATTAGAGTATCCTGATGATTATTATAAAGCAAGATATGCAGATAAAATAAAAATTAACATAGATAATAAAGGAGTAACAGTATGGGAGATATAAAAATATTATTAATAGGTTGTGGTTATTGGGGAAAAAATTGGTATAAAACAATAAAAAATTCTAAATATAATTTAGTGGGTGTTGTTGATCCTTCACCTGTTATAGACGTTGATATACCATTATTTAACGATGTAAATGATGTAAATATTAAGTATACTCATGTTATTTTGGCAGTAAATGCTAAACTTCATAGTAAAATTATAAAACAATTAAATATTCCACAAGAAAATATTTTAGTTGAGAAACCTTGTGGTGTTAATATAAAAGATGCTGAATTGATTAAAGATGCATTCCCTGGATATATATTTCTTTATTCAGATGAATACCAATATATTAAAAACAATCTAAATAAAATAGGAAAACCCCAATATTGGAAAAGCATTAGAGCATCAATGGGTCCTAAAGTTAGATCTGATGTTTCTATTTTAGAAGATTATATGATCCATGATTTATACATTTACAGAGATTTATTTGGTGAATGTAAAGTATTTAATAAATATTGGAATAAAGAATTTGCACCACCTATAAAATATAGTTCTCTACATTTAGAATTAAGGGGAAAAATCCCTGGTTATTTTTATTCTTCTTGGAATTATCCTATAAAAGAAAGAAAAATTATTATAAAGGGAGATAAAGGAAGTTTCATATGGGAAAATGATGATTTATATTATGATAGTACTCATTATATTAATAATGAGGTTATTGAAGGTGTTTGTGAAAAAATTACAACTACTCCTAAATCAAATTTGGATCTTGAATTAGACTTTTTTATATTGGGGAGAAAACCAAATGTGAATATTTTAGATATTTGGTCATTAATAAATGTTATAAATAAATAAATTATGAAAATACCATTAGGAAAACCTTACCTTAAAGAGGAAGCAGCATTAGAAAAAATTAAAGAAGTATTAGAATCAAGATGGATCAGTGGTGGTCCTCGTATAAAAGAATTTGAAGATTGTATTCAAGAATATAATAATGATCCTGAAGGATATTATGTAGCAGTAGCTAATGGAACTGTAGCTATTGAAATGGGATTGTTAGCAATTAATGGGGGTAAAAGACTAAAATCAACTGATGAAGTTATAGTACCTTCTTGGAGTTGGGTTGCAAGTGGGTTTGCAGTTAATAATGCAGGTGGAACTCCAGTATGGTGTGATGTAAATGAATATGGTGTTCCTTATATAGAAGACATAAAATCTAGAATTACACCTAATACTAAAGCAATTATATTAGTTCATCAAATGGGTATTCCTTGTGATTTAGATGCTTTTAAAGAATTAGATATCCCTATTATAGAAGACTCAGCATGTGCTTTAGGTAGTGAATATAAAGGTAAAAAAATAGGAAATAGTGATAATATAGTAACATATTCATTTCAAGCTAGAAAATGTTTAACAACTGGTGAAGGTGGAATGATAGTTGTAAGAGATAAAGATACAGCTGAGTGGTTAAAATCTTATAGAGCATTTGGTACTAATATTTCACCATTAGCTAGAGATAAAGCTAAATTTTTACTTAAAGAACAATTTGATTTTATAGGTAATAATTTAAAAATGGCTGATATTCCTTGTGCGTTAGGTATATCACAAATAAGATTTTTTGATGAAGAAGTAGAGTTAAGAAGTGAAGCAGGAGAATATTATAATTATTTAATTAATGAAAATCTAAAAGATTATGGGGTTTCAATTGGAAATATTGTTCCTGATTATTGTACTAGATATAATTGGCAAAATTTTCATTTAATTTTAGATGATAAATATAATAGAGATCAAGTTGTAGATTTATTAAGAAAAAGAAATATTGGGTGTAAATGGGATATTCAAGCAATTCATGTTGAACCAGCTTATAATGATAATACAGATTTACCACAAACTATGAAATATCATAATAATGGTATGTGGTTAGGATTTTACGCTGAAATAACAAGAGAAGAACAAGAATATGTTATTAATAATTTAAAAGAAATTTTAGATGAACTTAAATAAGCTACAATCAGAAGTAAATAAGATAACGGAAGATGTTAAAAATAGTTTAGGATATTGGATAAATAATCATAGTGAAATTATTATAATAGGAAATGGAGGTAGTAATTCAATTGCATCTCATATATCTCAAGACTATACTAAAGTTTTAGATAAAAAATCATATAGTTTTTCTGACTCTTCAAGATTAACTTGTTATATAAATGATTATGGTAGAGATAATGCTTATGCAGAATTTTTAGATGATTTTGCTGGAATGGATACATTAGTTATTTTAATCTCATCATCAGGAAATTCTATGAATATAATTAACGCAGCTAAATATTGTGAAAATAATGGTATAACATATTTAGCTTTAACTGGTTTTAATAAAAATAATAAATTAAATAATATGAATCCTATGTGGAGATGGCATGTTGACTCAGATGATTATGGCATAGTAGAATGTGTCCATCAAATAGCATTACACTCAATATTATAATGGAAAAATTAAAAATTAATACAGTTTATAATTCTAAATTAGATAGAGTATTAAATTACTGTGGTCAAGAATATAACATAACACCTGAGTTAGTTGAATATGTTGGTCCTTTTAAAAAATGGGATGGTATTACTTTATTTGTGGATGAATGTTTTGATTTAGAAAATATTCATATAATTGATGAAATTGAAAGTACTATCAAAATAGGATGGTTTCATGAACCTAGAATGTTACATGGGATTGGGGGATGTATGGATGTAAGATATTCTAATGCTGAAAAAATAATGGATAAATTTGATTATTTCTTTACATATGATTATATTTTATTAGATAAATTCCCAGACAAAGCTATTTATGTTGTTGATAATGCAATATATCTTCCTCACGATAAAATAAAATTATATGAAAAATCAAAACTTATGTCTATGATTTATTCATTTAAACAATGGACTCCAGGTCATAAACTAAGACATCAATTAGCTGGAATGATTGATGGATTAGAACTTTTTGGATCTGGTACAGGAAAACATTTAAAAAGTAAAGATATTGGATTAGCTGATTTTATGTTTTCAATTGTTATTGAAAATAATCGTACTGAAAAATATTTTACAGAAAAAATATTAGATTGTTTTGCTACTGGAACTGTTCCAGTATATTGGGGATGCCCAAATATAGGTGATTATTTTAATGAAAAAGGAATAATGTCATTTGAAAAAATAGAAGATCTCCCTGAATTATTTTCTAAATTAGAAGATCCTGAGTATTATAATCAACTTTTACCTTATGTAAAAGAAAACTATGAAAAAGTTCAAGAATATAAAATATATGAAGATTGGATGTATAATAATGTATATAAAAAAATATTAAATTTATGAAAAATATAATTTCAAAAGTAGATGGTGGAATTCTACACACTATATTTTATTCTAAAGATGTATCTAAAAAAAGAAAAGATGTTATAGCTGAAGATAATCAACTACAATTTTCAGCACTGGAATTAGTTAAAAATCATAAGTTTAGACCCCATTTTCATATACCAAAAAAAATAGATTATACTGAAACTATAGCTCAAGAAGCATGGGTTATAATTAAAGGTAGTATAAAGGCTACTCATTATGATATTGATGAAAAAATTATAAATGAAGAAATTTTAAATGTTGGGGATGTAGCTATAACTTTACGTGGGGGTCATACATTTGAAGTATTAGAAGAAGATACAATTATATATGAATTTAAAACAGGACCTTACTTAGGTGTTGAATTAGATAAAACTTTTATTAAAGAAGATAAAGATTTAACAACGGAAGAATATTGTACTAAATATAATATTGATCCTTATTTACAAACTAAATAAAAATAATTATGAGTTTAAAAGAAGCATTTGATAATAGACATAGAGGTGCTATGATTAAAGCAGATCATTTTTTTGATATATATGATTCACATTTATCTCATTTGAGAGATGAAAAATTAAATATACTTGAAATTGGAGTGTTTAATGGTGGATCATTGTATATGTGGAAAAATTACTTTCCTAATAGTAAAGTTACTGGTATTGATATTGATCCTTATACTAAACGTTGGGAAGAAACAGATAAAGACATTAAAGTTTATATAGGGGATCAATGTGATTTAAAATTTCTACAGGAAATAGTAGATAAAGAAGGACCATTTGATTTAATTATTGATGATGCAGGACATGAAAATGATCAAATTATTACTTCACTTGATTTTTTATTTAATCATTTAAATGAAGGAGGAACTTATGTAGTGGAAGATACATTTGCAGCATATTGGCCTGGATATAGTTGTAAAAGAGAAATTGGTACTAATGGTGAAATATTAAATCCAATAGTAAAAGAATTTGATGCAAAAAAAACATCAATGGAACATTTAAAAGGATTAGCTGATAAATTAAATTGTTGGGCTTATAGACGTAAAGATGCTGATTATTTAAGAAAAGAAGGTGAATTAGATCAATATGAGAAAGGATTGCATTCAATTCATTTTTATGATAGCATAGTATTTTTAAATAAATTTAAAAGACCAGGTGAAAAATCATTTGGAGAAGATGTTTGGTATGAGCATATAGATAAAGAGGGAGAATATACATACAATCAGAATGGAGTAAATAAATATGGTTCAAAACAGTAAGAATATGAAAAAAGCATTTATAACAGGAATAGGAGGACAAGATGGTTCTTATTTAGCAGAGTATCTATTAGAATTAGAATATGAAGTACATGGTATAGTAAGAAGAAATTCCACACCAGAAAACCAAGATGGAAGAATAGCTCATTTAAGAGATAGTAGTAATATTTTTGTTTACTATGGGGATTTATTAGATCAAGGAGGTTTAGAAAGATTATTAGACGAAATCCAACCCGATGAAATATATAATATAGCAGCACAATCTCATGTTAGAATTAGTTTTGATATCCCACAATTTACAGTACAATCTAATGCTATTGGAGTATTAAATATATTAGAAGCATATAGAAGGGCTTGTCCTAAAGCTAAATTTTACCAAGCAAGTTCATCTGAAATGTTTGGTTTATCTGTTGATGATGATGGGTTTCAAAGAGAAACTACACCTATGAACCCAGTATCACCTTATGGTTGTTCTAAAGTATTTGGTTATAATATTGTGAGAAATTATAGACGTGCTTATGGGCTACATGCTACTAATGGAATATTATTTAATCATGAATCTCCAAGAAGAGGTAGTAATTTTGTAACTAATAAAGTAGTTAAAGCAGCAGCAAAAATTAAATTAGGTTTACAAGATAAACTAGAATTAGGTAATATGGATTCTTATAGAGATTGGGGTCATTCATATGATTATGTAAGAGCAATGCATTTAATGATACAACAAGATGAACCTGGTGATTGGGTTGTTTCAACTATGGAAACTCATTCAGTTAGAGAAATGTGTGAGTTAGTATTTAGTTATTTAGGATTAGATTATAAAGATTATGTAGTTCAAAACCCTAAATTCTTAAGACCAGAAGAATTACCTTATTTAAAAGGAGATTCTAGTAAAATTAGAACAAAGTTAGGATGGAAACCTAAGTATACATTTAAAGAAATGATGGAAGAAATGGCTGATTATTGGCTAGAATATTTTAAAAATTAAATTATGAAAACAGCATTTATAACAGAAATGGGATTCGAAGGTAAAATACCCTCAGATCACCCTAATATGAGAACTGAATTTGCATGGATGTATGCTTTAGAAGCTGACCATTTTAATATAAGAAATATTTCAAATATTAAAAATTATGATCATGTGTTTGTAATTATACCAAAAGGTAAACTTAGTCTAAGTGCAGATGGAAGTAAAATAGGAAGTCAAATGAATCCTATTTCTGGTTTACTTCGTTCTAACATAATTCAAGAATTAAAAGAAAAAAATAAAAAGATTCATTATATGCAAGAAGGTCCTAGTTGGTGGTTTAATGATTATGATATAGTAGATCAATTTAATTTTTACAATTCATTATCAGATTGTGATAGTATTTTTGCTCATAATGAACATGATAGTAAATTTTATAAAGGATTATTTCCTACAAAGGAAGTAAATGTAATGCCTACCCTTCTAATTGAAGATTCACTTAAACATATAATACCTAAACCTGAAGAAAAAGTAATCATAGGTGGCAATTTTGCTAGATGGTATGGTGGTTTTCAGAGTTATATGGTTGCTGATGAATTTGGTGTTGAAAAATGGACTCAAGATTCTCATGCTAAACGTGAAAATGAAGGTGATATAACGGATCTAAATCATCTTCCAAGAGTATTATGGTTAGATTGGATGAAAACGTTATCAACGTTTAAATATGCAGTACATTTAATGCCTACTATAGCAGCAGGTACTTTTAGTTTAAATTGTGCTTATTTTGGAATCCCTTGTATAGGAAATAAAAAAGTAGATACACAAAAAATATGCCATCCTGATTTAGCTGTAGATGTGGATGATGTAGAAAAAGCTCGTTATTTAGCTAAACGATTAAAAGAAGATAAAGATTTTTATTTAATGTGTAGTGAAATGTCTAAAATGATGTATCAAGAAATTTATACTTTAGATAAATATAAATTAAAATTAAATAAAATACTATGAGTGAACAATTAAAACACTTTATATCCCAAAAACCTTATTCCCATATGATAAGAGGGGCTAAAATAGTTGAAATTCCTTATTTAGACTCTCATTTGGAATTACAAGATAAAAATAGTAATATATTACTTGTTGGAGAAAGAATAGCAACTGAGGGAATATTGCAGCTTGTATTAGATAGAGAGTATAATAAAATAGTATGTACAGATATTATGGAATTAGGTAAGGACTCACCCTTAGATGAAATTTTAAAAACAAATAAAAAAGTTTCATTTACACAGGAAGATTTTATTAAAGCAGATGAAGATCAAAAATATGAATATATTATCTGTATTAATGTTCTTGAGCATTTTGGTATGAATTTCCAACAATTTTCTGGATTTGATGATGCACTAGCAGGTGATGATTATATTAGATGGAATCATGATCTACGAGCTATCAAAAAAATGGTAAAGCTTTTAAGTGATAATCCTAATTCAAAAATAATCATTACAGTTCCTGCAGGCCCCCCTATTTTATCAGGTGATTTAAATTATGAAGAAGAGGATATGAATTTAATGCCTAAGTTAAGAAGATATGATTGGCGTAGAATTAATATGATAAAAACAATGTTAATGGAAGATGAATTAAATTTAAGTGAACGTTTTTATTATAGTAAAGATATGGATTATTGGTACGAAACTGATATGTCTATTACTTATGCTGAATATACCTCTGCTCATAATCCTATAACTCCTAATGCTATTTGGGCTTTTACAATAACAAGATAAAAAATATAATATGAATATAAGTTTAATAATACCAAGTTATAACACAGAAAAACATTTAATTAATACCTATAACTCAGTTAGAAAATATTATAAAGATGTTGAAATGGTTATCATTAATGATGGTTCTACAGATAATACATCTGAGTGGTTAAATAAGTTAAAGGATGATAATGTAATTAAAATTGATTCTAAAGAAAGAAAAGGACATACTTTCTTTTATGATGAAGGAATGAGACAAGCTACTAATGAGATAGTAGGAATAATACATTCTGATATGATTATAGGACCTAACTATATAGAAAATACATTAAAACATTTAGAACGAGGTAAAGTAGTATGTGCAACTAGAATAGAACCACCAATCCACCCAGCGGGTAAAGAAAAAATAGTGATGGATTTTGGGATGGATCATGATGATATTAAATGGGAGGAATTTGAAAAATTTTGCAATGAAAAATCTAACGAGTTTAAAAACATAACTACAAAGGGTATATTTGCACCTTGGATATTATATAAAGAAGATCATTTTGCTATAGGAGGACATGATCAAACATTTGCCCCTTATGGTTATGAAGACTCAGATATCTTTAATAGATGGATTTTAGCTGGATATGAAATGGTACAGAGTAGGGATGCGTTTGTTTATCATTTAACTTGTAGAGGTCATAGATGGAATAAGGGAGTTGGTATAGTAAATGATGATTATGAATCAACTATGAGTAGATGTAGATATGATTTTATTAGAAAATGGGGTGACTGGATCCAAAATGATGAATATCAATTTCCAATTATTAATCCTAAATATAATATAGGAATTATTTTACCTCATAATAATATAGAATTATTACGTGCTTTAGAACCTTGGTGTAGTAATATCTATTGTGATAGTAATTTAGGGAAACATTATATAACTACAGACCAATCAAAATCGAATTATAATTTATCTAAAAGAGTATTACCTATTAATAATGAGAAAAATAATGAAATTTTAATTACTATAGGTGATAAATTTGAACAACAAGATTTTCAAATAATAAATCAATTATCTGCTATTGTAAAAGATAGTGGGGAAGTTGGGGAGTTTGAATTAGGAAATTTAAAAATAGAAATACTTCAAGTAAAAGATTATATTAATGAATTAATTAATTTATAATATTTATAATCAATAACCCCTAAAATTTATTGCTATGGAGAAAGAGACAAAGAAAAGGAAAATTACAAGTATTGAGATAAGTTATAGTACTAAAAGGGAGTTAAAAGAATTATCTAATAAAGAAGAATTTAGAGATATTATAATGAAAGATTCTTTTAAAGCTATTAAGGAAGCAATTAAAAATAAATGGACAACAGTAGAACTATTTAACATAGTAAACCTATCTGTTATAATTAAATTATCATCATTATACTACCCATCAGCATTAAAAAAAATTAGTAATTATTTTGAAGAATATGAAGAATATGAAAAATGTGCTGAAATAAAAACTATATTAAGTAATTTGGAGAAGTAAAAAATTATTCGTATATTAATAATAAAAACATGGCTGAATACGGTTTATTTTATAAAGGTGGAAGTGAAGTTATAACCAGAAAATCATTTCATTCTAATGAAGAAGCATATAAATGGTTTGCTGATTTAAAACAAATGCCTTTAGATAAATTTAAAAAACTATTTATTGTAACAAAAATATATAAAAATGAAATTCCAAGGAAAAAGTAAAGAAAATTATGAAAATAGTGCTAAAGCAGCATGGTATGCTATGGTTGGTATGATAGTGTTATTAATTTCAATGACATTATTTGGTGGGTGTTCTACTACTAAAAAAGTAGATGAGTGTTGTTCTAAAAAAGAATCTATAAAATAGTGGGTGAGCTATTTGAAGGTGAAGGTGACATCAGAGGTTTATTTAAACAGATGTTAGGAAGTGATATTATCATTAAAGATAATATCAGTGAAAATGAAGAAAAGTTATTTATTTTATTTGTAGAACAACTAGAAAAAGCTAAAGACTTAGAAGATAAAATTGTTGAAATAGGATTGGATGTACATTCATTAGTTGATCCTCTTTGGATAGTAATAGAAAATATGTTAAAACTTCAATTTGGGTTAGATACAACTAATCTTATTATGTTTTACTTATATGAGAGAATAGGCCCAGATGGTAAAATTATTCCATTAGTTGAAGAAGGATCGGATAAAAAATTCACACTAAAGGATCCTAAAGATTTATTCTCATATATAAAATTTAGATACTCCGATAAATAATTTGGATATTTTAAATATCTTTCGTATATTTATCTCATAAACATTACAGAAATATGGAAATGATAAGTTGCTCTAGATGTGGAGCGG
>Ga0181373_1000146_pt1 | contig 17969 bp, 37 predicted proteins | sample LowvirmetaG_3_FD_130159 | JGI IMG/M metagenome (GOLD analysis project Ga0181373, IMG submission 130159) | Marine viral communities from the Subarctic Pacific Ocean - Lowphox_09 viral metaG | ecosystem: Environmental > Aquatic > Marine > Oceanic | place: Subarctic Pacific Ocean | collected... | reverse complement strand
ACGAAAGTATAGTTAGGTTATTTAACAAACTATATGGTTATGAAAAAAAATACACACTAATGGAGCTAAAACTATGAACGATTATTTTCCAGAGCTAGACGGAAACCAATCTATTGATAATGGAAAGATGGGTAGAATACTTGCAAAGGGTGGTAGTCCACAGCAACAAACACAAACGCAAGAAATTGATCCTATGCTACGACCTTATATTACTAAAGGTTTAGATGAAGCATCTAGACTGTATGATGAAGGAGCTCCAGATTATTTTCCAGACGATACTTATGTACCAGCAGGAGCAACAACCACTACTGCATTAGATGCAGCTAGAGCTAGGGCAACAGCAGGTAGCCCATTATTACCAGCAGCTCAAGCAGAACAACTATCTACTATTCGTGGTGACAGGTTATCAGCAGGTAATCCATATTTTGCAGATATGTTAGCAAAATCATCTAAACCTGTAATATCACAATTTAATGAAGCAATAAGAGGGATAGGAACTAGAGCATCTCAAGCAGGTAGATATGGTTCTGATGCAATGTTTGATATGGAAGATAAAGCTAGAGATAATTTAGCAAATGCACTTACAGGTAAAGGTGCAGAGTTAGCTTATCAAAACTTTGCTAGTGAAAGAGCTAGGCAGGATGCAGCTATATCAGGAGCTCCTAGTTTAGCAGCAGCAGATTATTCTGATATAGGACAACTAGCAAAAGTAGGTGCTACAGAAGAAGATTACGCAAGACAAAAATTACAATCTGATATAGGTAGATTTGAGTATGGAGCTAACGCACCACAAAAACAATTATCTAGTTTCTTGTCAGCAGCATATGGAGCTCCAACACCTATGACTACTACAACAACTTCTAGTGGAGGTGGTAAATAATGTTTCAAGCACTCGCAATACCTATAGCAACAACTATAGCTGGATATAGCATAGATAAAATGATGGGCGGTGATGGCTTAACAGGAGCAGGTATAGGTCTTACAGGCGGCACATTGGGTGCAGACGGAGGGAAAGGAGCAGCAGCAGGAGCAGGTGGGACAACTGCAAAAGTAGGATCTTCTATGATGATGAACCCATTAATCCAAAATCCTGCTATGGCAAATTCTTTAGCAGGTGGTGCTAATTTAATGAGTGGTTTAAGTACAATTCCTACATCTAGTGGTGGATTAGATTCTATTACATCTGTTACTGATATGCTAGGAGCAGGATATGATTCTGTTGCAGAAGGGTTAAGTGATTTAGATACTATGGATAAATTAGAACTAGGTCTTTTAGGAGCAGATAAATTAATGCCTAAAAATGAAGGATTATTGCAGGTAGATAATAATGTAGCACAAGGACAATTTAATCCTGAAAACAATACTGGTTTAAATATAGAAGTAGCAACACCAGCTACAACAATACCTAGACCTGAAACAGAAGAAGAAATAGAAATGAGAAAACTTCGTGAATTATATAGACCAGCACTTTAAGGAAAAAAATTATGGCAGAGTTTAATTTATTTGATTTATTACGAAAAGCAAAAAAACCATTTGAAGGAGTTGGTGAAACTTTCAGCGAGTTAAATTTGCTTGGTTCTTCTGTTCCAGAAAGTTTTAAACAAATGAAAGATGTAGGCTTATTAAGTGAACAAGATTATACTGATGCTGTTGCAAAAGCAGATAAAAGAGGAAAGCGTAATGCTTTTATAAAAGGTTTACTTCGTTTTAAACTTCAAGATTTTGATAAAAATGTAGGAAGTGCATTCAATCCAGTTTATTTAAAATCACCTTTGTTAAGTGCTGTAGATGCTTCTCAAAAAGCTTATGATCAATTACCTGTTGATGCAAAAAATAAGTATGCGTTAGATACATTTAAAAGAGGTGTAGATGCAGAAGCTCGTAAAGCACAATTAATTAATCAAATAAAAAATGCACCAAAGGGAACATATAATCCAGATCAAGTAGCATTAGTAGATAGTATGACTACTGCTCAATTAATTGCTATGGTTACAGGACAAGATAGAAAAAATCCTCAGTATGTAAAATTTGTTCAACCATCTGGTAAAACTCAATCTTATTTAGTACAGGGAGATCCTGCTAAAGATGAAAATAATGATAATATACCTGATGATTTTATTCCACAGGGAGAGCCATTTTTCTCATCAGAACAAAGAATTGGTGATCCAACTGCTCTTAATTATAAAACAATTATGGCAGACATAATTAATAAAAAAAATCCAACATTTGGCTTTGTACCAAGTTCAAACAATACATTCGCTATTGCAAATGATATTGCAGCAGTTGCAAAACAAATTCAAAAAATTCAAAAAGTTAATACTGCTGATGCACAAAATCAAGCAATAGAATTATTTAAGGACAGTAATGCTTTAAGAAGAGGTCAGATACTTGGAGCTGACGAATTATATGATAGCAATAAATTTTTAAATTTTACTAAAGAAAAACTTAACAATGCAGCACCGCCAAATATAGATACTTCTACAAATATAATAAAAGTTAATTCTGTAGAGGAAGCAAAAGCATTGCCTAAAGGTACAAAATTTATAGATCCTAATGGTATACAGAGAACAAGATAATGGCTGAAGACTTTTCTCAATTTAAAGAAGTTGAAGACTTTTCTCAATTTAAAGAAGTTGAAGACTTTTCTCAATTTAAAGAAGCAACCAGTAATCAAGGAAAAGATGCTTCTATTCAAGGTGCTTATGATGGATGGGAATCTGATGCTAGAGGTTATGGAGCTGAAATAGGCACATCTGATGTTGGATATGCAATGAGGATTTTAAAATCTAAATTTCCTAAAGTATTTGCAGGTAATCGTTATGACACTACCAATCTTGAAGAAACAGAAGTTAATGGTAAGCAAGGATACAATACTTCTTTTGGCTTTGTAAGTAAAGATGTAGTTGAAAAAACAAATAAAAGATATGATGATTTTCAAGCATTAGATTCAGAAGATGAAAGAAGAGAATATCTAAAGCAACAAAACATTGATGATGCAAATAAAAATTATCCTAAACTTACTGATGAAATGAAAGAAAGTGGTCAGGCATTAGTGGGTGAAATTGGAGGAAGTTTATTAAGTCCTACAACTATAATGGCTGGACCAGCAGCATTGTTAAGTAAGAGTGATAAGCTATATAAAGCAGGTGCAAAGTTTGGTGCGTTATCTGGTTTATGGGCAGGAGAATATTCTGCATTACAACAAAAAGCAGACACAGGAAAAATAGATCCTATAAAGACAGGAAGAGATGCTGCTATTGGTACAGTTGGTGGAGCTGCTTTAAGAACTGCTGCTCCTGTAGCGTATAAAGGCGTTAAGTCTGGATTAAATAAAACTAATGAAGCAATAAATAAATTAGTGTTAAAGGATAAAACAGAATTGACAGCAGTAGATTTTATGGAAGAATTAAATACACAAGCTGCTCAAATTATTAGAAATAATGGTGGTAAAGATTATTTTAATAATCCTAAAGTATTTAACAAAAGTGGAGTTATTAATGAAAAACAATTACGCAAAGTAATTAAAGAAGATTTAGCTAATAAATCAGGTAGAACTTTAGATGAAATAAAAGTAATGGAAAGAGAAGCTGGAATACAATTTAAAATTCCTAAAAATCAATCTGAAGCTATAGATGATATAGCTAAAGTTAGATTTGATAAATATACTAATCCAGATAAAAATCCTTTTAAATATAAAGTATTGCAAGGTCTTTCTAGTGGCATAGTAAAAGCTGGTAGAGGTGTTGAAGATTTTATTACACCATCTTATGAAAAATTAAAACAAATTGCTCCAGAGTTAGCAGCTAAAATGATGAGAATGGATTTTAATATTTTAACTAAAGCTAATAGACTTGATGCTGATGTTAAGAAATTTGTGCAACAAACATCCTCACTTAATGCTACACAAAAAACTCAATTAAAAAAAGAATTGTCTAATGGTAATTTTTCTGAAGCTATAAAAATACTTGGTGATGATGTAGGGTTTTCTAATGTAAGAAAAGTATTAGAAAGATTAAGAAATGAAGCTATAAAAACTGGAATAAAAATAGATAAAGTAGAAAATTATTTTCCTAGATATGTAAAAAATCATCAAAGTTATTTAGATAGGGTTAATGCTAAGTTAAGAAGTCAAAACAGCAAACAAGAACTAAAAGAAATTGATTCTGTTTTAGCAGATTTAAATAAAAAAACACAAAAAAACTTTAAAAGAAATGCTACTGATATTGAAAAAGCTAATGAGATTAATAAATTTATGCAAGGTCAAACTAAAAGAAAAACTTCTAGAGTTATGCAAAGAATTGATGAATCATTAATAGATGAATATTTAGATCCAGTAGAAGCGTTAGAAAGATATATGCTAACTAGCATTAACCAAACAGAAAAAGCTAAGTTTTTAGGTAAGTATGCTAGATTGGGAAGTGAAGATGGTAATGAATATTTACAAGATTCTATAGGTGCAATGGCTGAAACATTTGGTTTAGGTACAAGAACAAAAGAAGTACAAAAAATATTAAATGCAAGGTTAATTACTGGAGAGCAAGGTTCAGGAATTATGCAAGTACCAAAAAATATAACATACATGGCTATGTTAGCAAACCCATCTTCTGCAATAGTCCAAGCTGGTGATGTTGGATTTTCTATTGCTCAAAATGGTATGTTTAGATCAGTTAAAAATTTAATGAAACAAATGGGAAGACAAAAATTTGGTGACAAACTTAAATATAATATAGATGAAATTGGGTTAGGCAGAAATGTATCGGCAGAAATATCAGAAAATAAAAAAGGATTAGACAAAGCTGTTGACAAATTATTTAATTTATCTCAATTTACTAGGGTAGATAGAGTAGGTAAAACAACTTCTATAAATTCTGCCATTGAAAAAGCAACTGATGTTATTAAACTTAACAAACAAGGAAAATTAGCCAATCCTAAACAATACCAACAATTTAAAAATGAATGGCAAGGAATTTTAGGAGAGGATGGATTTAATAATTTAGTAGCAGCTTTAAGAACAGGCAGAAAAACTGATGATGTTGGTTTTTATTTGTTTAGTGAATTATCAAAAATACAACCTATTAGTTTATCTCAAATGCCTGTTGGATATTTACAAGCAAAAAATGGAAAAATATTATATACATTAAAATCTTTTGGATTAAAACAATTAGATTTTGCAAGAAGAAAAATACTTACCAATATTGGTAGAGGTGAATATGGCGAAGCATTTAAAAATACTTTAGTGCTATCTGCTGCACTTGGAGGAACACAAACTACAACAGATCAATTAAAAAAATTACTTGTTGGATCTCCAGAAGAAATAACCATAGACAATATTCCAAGTGAATTTGCTGAAAATTTAATGAATATTGTATTTTTAAGTAAATACAGTACAGATAGATTAGGTAAATCAAAAGATGTACAACAATTTTTATATGACATTATAAGTCCTCCAATTGATCCTACTTTTAATTTAGTTCGAGATATTTTGGACTATGTAGACGAACCTGATACAGTTGATGAAATGATTGACGAAGCTATAAATCCACCAGTTCCTTTTAAAAGAAGTAGAAAAAATATTCCTCTTGTTGGTAGAATTATTGATGAGCAAACTGTTAAAAAACCTAAACGACAAGAAGAAGAATTACGACAATTAATGAGAGGATTGGATTTATAATGAATGACATAAACCCAGTAGAGTTTGGCAAGATGAAAGAGCAAATAGAACATTTGCAAAAAGGACAAGACGAACTTAGAAAAGATATGAAAGAAATTTTAGCTTTAGCTGAAAGATCTAAAGGGGGTTTTTGGATTGCTATTTCATGTGCTGCTTTTTTTGGAAGTTTAATATCTGTAGTTATTAGAAATTGGATGCAATAATGAAATCGTTAAAAAAACTATTTGGTAAGCCTGTAATAGTTACGCTTGCTGTACTTGCAGCATTACCTATTACTCCTTTAGTATTATGTTTATTATATGGATGGACTTATTAAAATACTTATATTAGATATAGAAACTTCTCCACATACAGGCTTTCATTGGGGATTGTTTCAACAAAACATTAGCATAGGTCAGCTAATAGAATCGTCTAGTGTATTGTGTTGGGCGGCTAAATGGTTAGGTAAAAAGAAAGTATACTTTTCTAGTATATTTCATACCACCTTTACCAAGATGATAAAAGAAATACATAAGTTAATAGATGAAGCAGATGCAGTTATTACTTATAACGGCAAACGATTTGACATGCCTACACTTAATAAAGAATTTTTATTACAAAAATTACCACCACCTAGTCCATACAAAGACATTGATCTGCTTACAACTGCTAGGGGTAAATTTAAGTTTGCTAGTAACAAATTAGATTACATTGCACAAATGTTAGGAGTAGGTCAAAAAACTTCTCATGAAGGTATGCCTTTATGGATTGAATGTATGAGTAAAAATCCTAAAGCATGGAGGTTAATGAAAAAATATAATATACAAGATGTAAAGCTAACAGAAGAAGTGTATTATAAATTACAAGGATGGATTAAAATACATCCTAATCACAATTTAGAAACAGAGGAAATGGTATGTCCTAATTGTGGTAGTCATCATTTACAAAAGAGAGGAGTACAAATATCTCTGACAAATATGTACCAAAGGTATCAATGCCAGTCATGTGGCAAATGGAGCAAGTCAAGCAAACCCATACAAAAAATAAAATCAAAGTCGGTTATACCCATATAAAAAGGATCAAGATGGAAATACAATTGATAGCTCTTCATATGTTAGATAAGACTATTGATAATGTTGATATTGTGCATGGCGAAGATACTATGGTAATACATTTAGATGATGGATCATCTGTAGAATTAATTATTGATAGTGCTTATATGAACATACAAGACTTGGATGATTAAACACTCTTCATAGCTTGTCTGTGAGCTCGTGGTGAGCTTTTCTCCATTTAATTAAGGGATTGTCCCACCCCAAATCTTTGCCATAACTGTATAATAATTTTTTTTTAATAAGAAATGCTTTTTTAGGTTGAGCATCACCCTTTCCAGTAAAAATTGTATATTGATATTTGTTCTGAATAATACAATTATAAATGTCTATAACTTTAATACTAACAAATTTATGCTTGTCATAAAAAATCCAATAGTCTGCTTTTGTTGTTATTAACGCAGAAGGTTTATTAAACATTTCTATTTCAATTACAATATTTCCAGTAAAATTACTTTTAGCATCAAACTTTACCTCAATTCCTATATTTTTTTCTGGAATCCATATATCATATTCTTTACAATACCCTTCTATTAAATGAGCTTTTGAATATTTTATTTGTATGTTTTTTAAAACATGCTTTTCTATTATTTTACCAATAGAAAGATCTTCTTTAAATGTATTGTTAAGCATATATTCTTCTATCTGCAATAGTCAATAAGTTATCCATAGCTAACTCTAACTTTAACTCATAATAAATAGGCTTCTTACTTCCTAACCACCTAGCATATACTGCTTCTCTTTGTTCTCTAGGTAAACTATTTATAATTGCATTCATAGTTTTAGTATTCTTACTATCAGCTTCCCCTACCATATCATCAAATGCTTCTGATGATTCTCCTCCACTAGCAATGCCTAATGATTTACTAGGGTATCCAAGTTTATGGCTATCATGTTTCATCCATGTAGACCAATCTTCTAAAAGAACCATTAACCTTTTAATCTGCATATTTTTTTGCTTTTAATTTTAAAATTATCTAAATTTTTTTTATGATTAAAAACTGTATCCAACCCACATCTCATAGGGAGTTTGTACATATTATGCCTATTGTGTTTCTCACTAATTAATATTTCCGCAGTTTCTAATGTTCTGATAACAGCAAATACTGATTGATAATTCATGCCTATTTCATTTGCTATTTGTGATGTATGTTTTTTGTCTTCTCCAATTGTCTTAATTATTAAATCAGCTAATTGTTTTCGTTTTATTTTTTCACCATTATCAAATGTAAATATATAGGTACTTGTTTGTGCTGATAATGCTTCCGCCATATTAATCTCCTTAACTAATATCTACTATCCTACTAACCCATTTATTGTTTTTCTTATGCCATCCCTCTACAATAATAACCCAGTTAGCATCCCTTAAATGAGAGATAGCATCACTATCCTCCATCTTCTTTACTCTGGCACTAATGTTGCTATAACTTGTAACCTGTATGCCAACTGTATTACCTTTACTGTCTACTGCTAATAGATCAATTATGCCAAAAAGGTCTTGGCGTATCTTGGCAAATGCGTTCCATCTTTCTACAATAGAAACTAATGGGTACTCTCCACTATTTCTTAACCTCTTTAATGTTCTTTGTGTCGGTGATACTGCCATCAGACTTATCCTTTATTGATTTTTCATGATCTTCTTTTACCATTTCATCTCTCCAAGCAACTTTTTGTTTATGTAATTCAAACTGATCGGAAGCTGGTTTTGAATTAAATATTCTATTCCATGCTTCTTCTAGATCTTCATCAGTTACTTCTTTTGGTCTTCTTCCGCTACCCTTTCCCATTACAATCCCTCCTTAACTTACAACTGTTATGCACATCTCTATACCTTATAGTATTGGTTGCCATGTCTATGTTTTTTATAACTGTACCCTTTGGTAAGTGTATATAATCTTTCATTAAACATCTACTAGCTTTTTTGTTTGGATGATGCAATGAAACATAAAGCTCTGCTTGTAAACAATTTTGAAAATTACCTATATATTTAAAATCATCTTTTATAGGGTTAGTGCTTATTACCATAACAAAAGCATACTCAATCATAGTGATTCCTCCTGTTTAAAAAACTCCTTTCGCTACAATCCTTGTAGTATGTTCATTTAATATTTGATACTTTGTATCGTTGCTATCAGGTGTAAATGTAATGCTATGTTTATATCCATCTACATGAAAGTAATCAATCTTTATCTCTGGTTTTTTTTCTTTTTTCTTTGTCATGCTTGCAAACTCCCTTCATATTATATGTGCCTATGTCAGAGGTTAAACTACACCACCATAACTTGCCATCATGGTAACAGGCGTAATTATTATCGCAAACATTACATAGGTGTGCTTTTTTTAAATCAACCTTCGTCATGCAAAGAATCGTCTATCCATTCATCTTCTTTAACTTTAGCTTCTAATACTGCTAATTCTTCTTTATGTACTTTAATCATCTGTTCAAGATACCATATAGTTTTGGTACAGTCATCTATTCTATCTGTAGGTTTTTCAGACTTTAAACCTTCACGACTAATATATTTTATTGCGTTGCCTTTTATATAACCATAAAATTCTTCCTTACTCATTTTGGCTTGCATATATTCTATGGTTTCAATACCTCCCAACTTGTAATGATCTGGATTTATTTTATCAGACATAACTAAACCTCCTCTAATGGAGGTAAAGTTAAATCAGAATCAATACTTTCTATTTCAGGAAGAGTTGTAATCTCATCAGATGGAAATAAACTTTCATCATTTATATATATGTTTGGATCAACATATACTTCTTCTTCCAGACCACCCCCAATTATTTCTATGGTTACTATATCTTCTCCATTCTTACTTGGGTTGTAATGATATATTGAGTATTGAATGCCAGCTAATATTGCAATTGCTAATATTATAATTAATGTTTTTGTTTTTAAATATTCCATAAATATCCTTTATTAAAATTAAATGAATACATTCAACTCCCAAGTTCTCATCGCAATAATTCAGACCTATTCCAAACTACTGCACTTGAGAGCAAATGTATCTACACGCCAATGTAACCTATATTAAAACGGAATATCATCTGCAACCTTAGATACTGTTTCTCTTGGAGCATTTGATCCGTTGTTATTGATTGGCTTTTGAGGTTCACTCAAGCGACCTTGCATATAAGATAAACCTCTTGCAGAAGTTTTATTCCATGCACTAAGATCCATTTCCTTACCTCCCTCAAGCGTTACCCTACCTGTAAAGTCAGGTCTTTTATCATTATCTCCCTTGTCATTTGGAAATAATACAAAACTATTGGTATTATCATACTCTGCCATACTTACTTCTCCTTAATGGTTTTTAATTTATCTTCAACTTCTTTTAAAAAGTTTTCAACACTTACTTCCAGACGATCAATATAATCATCATCTCTTTCTACTCTTTTAATAAAGAGTTTATATGCTTTAGGAAAGCTAGGTTGATATGATACAAAGTCACACCATTGCTTACCTGTACAAGCCATCTGCCATTGCATTTGGTTTATATATTTTTTATTAATTATTTCTGTTGCTAGTGTAGTAGTATGTGTAATAGGTTGAACACATTTTATTTCAATCAATCCATCCTTATGTACTAACCCATCAGGACTAGCACCACTCATAATTATGCTTGGATGATCTATAAAACCTACCTCCCTTACATCCTTATCTAGTAATAGCTTATTAAAATTAGCATACTCTATCCTAGCTTCATCTTCATAATCAATGCCATGTTGCATAGCAGCAGTCACATACATGGGAGTTACTTTATTGGTAAGTCTTTCTGTTATTAGCTGATAGAAATATTTTTCTTTTGCTAATTTAGATCCACTTATTACAACATCAACCATGCTTGCAGTTACCTTACCTAACCTAGCAGAAAACCATTCAGCACTTCTCTGTTCCATTATGCTTCCTCCTCTTTTTGTAGATCAATCATTCTTTCTACAAAAGGTTGACATAACTCTCTGTCAGTATTTTTAAGTTTATTAAAGTATTTTCTACAAGCATCTATACCATCTACTTGATATAACTTTTCTATATACTCTAAAGCATCTACTTCAGGGAGGTCTTCGCCTTGATAAATGTAAAGCCCAAGACCTTGAAGAGCTATTGCTTTTGCTAAACATCTCATCATAGCGGTGTTTAAATCTTGCGAATCAGGTTTCTTGATGGCTTTGTTTTTATTATCCATAACTGCAAGTTGTGAAGTCATTTCTTTTCCAAACGCTTTTACTGTACAGAAAACCATCATACTTCCATCAGGCAATGTCATAGGCTCTGCATAAGTCCATGTTGCTGATTCATCATGTTGCAATAAAGTATCTACTGCCCAACTCCATGAAAGGTAAGTGAATCTACCTTTCAATTCAGTATGTTCAGATACATCTATCTTTCTTAAATCTTGATATTTACTCATAGTGATTCCTTATATATTTTGTTAAACTTTTTAATCTCTGCGAATAGATTAAACTCACCCCTACAGGCTTGTTGTAAGTCTTCAATACGCTTACGCTCTTCTGCTTTTTCTATCTCGGAGTATAGTTCGTGGAGTTGTTCTTGTTGTTCTATGTCTTGAATACTAGATTCAAGTGCATATTGATTTGATTTGCTCATGGTATCTTCCTTCTTCTTAAAGGTTAATAAAAATGTTACTAAGTATTACTTTACTCTCGTAAATTTATTTTGTCAAATGTTTATTAGCTTTATCAAAACCAATAGACTTAAATACTCTACCATCCTTGCTAGTAGCTTTGTATTCAAATTGACCAAATGTTTTTTTCATTTGTTTTAAAAATTCATTTATAGTTATTTTAGATTGTTCCAAATCTTGACTCCTTATATCTAAATGTTTTAGGATCAAAGTATAAACCTACTGTACCCTCCCAACCTACACCATGTCTTTGCTTAGTTATTTCTACAAAACAGTCATAGCTATTCATAACTTTTTGTATCTCTTCATCTGTTTTTTCTGACATATCCACTAAATCTTTTTCTTTAGATTTATTGCGAAATACAGATATAACATTGTCACATAAATTAGTAATGTCTGATGATCCCATGACATCAAATTTATTAGGTTGATTATTCTCTGACATTGTTTTTCTACTATGTGCTACCAAAAATATATGTATACCTATATCTCTTGCACACACACAAAGTTTATTTATAAATTCTTTTTGTTTATTATAATCATCAGAATTAATTCCTACTTTAGTAAGAGAATCTATAACAAAAACCTCTACGCCTAATTTTTCTTTAGCATAATAAATAACACTTAATACTTTTTCAGGAGATGTTTCACCCTCACTATCATAAAGAAATAAATTATCATTTACATCATGCAAAAAATTATCTATTGCTACTTGTGTTGGAGATGAGTTATTAGTTTGTTGCAACATTCTGCCTAGCGTAGCTCTTGGTTGCATTTCAAAAGATCCAATTAAACATTTATGTTCTCTTAAAAATTGTAAGATAACAAAGTTAAGCCATGCGGATTTACCATGTCCTGAAAATCCTGTAACAATACTTACCTCATGGTTTCTTATTTTAAATAGATTATCAAACTTGGTAAAAGGTAATGGTCTACCGCCTTGTACATCCTCCGTAAAATAATCCATAACCTCATGACTATAATCTTTGGCTCTTCTGATCTTGGTATGTTCAGAGGTATCTCTTTCCTCAAAATAGTTTCCTATCTCGCTATCATTGATTACCATCTTATTTAATTTATCACTTAATGTTGACATATATTTCTCTTAACTTTCCTGTTAATGCTAACAGTTTCTTTTGATCTTCATCTGCTAAATGCTCATGGTTGTTTAATGCTTTACTACATAATGCAAGAAATAGTACATCATCCTTAATAGCTTTTAATACTGCGTATGGATTAAACCTAATTCTGCTTTTAGGTTTCCATTGATTATCTAGTTTATTAGGCATGACATCATCCCAAGATAATCCAGCACTCTTTATAACATCCTCCCATGAACATCCAGCAAAACAATTACCAATCAGTTTATCTTCTTTAAACTTCAGACCTAAACTAGCAGATGTATCATTATGTGCAGGACATAAACATTGATACTCATCTTCGCCTGACTTATAAACCTTTTCAAACCTTGATAATATTTCAGCTTTCTCTAGCATCTTCTAATTTCTCCCATATCATTTCTCTTATCTGATACTTGCGACCTAGTGGGATCTCATTCTTACCCCAATGCCAACAACATTGCCTTGTAACATTCAGTTTCTTTGCTAGGGTAGGTATGTTTACCTCCAAAGCATTTAATGTAGAATCCAATGTTATGTCCTCAATATTAATAATTTTTCTCCATTCTTTTTGTTGTGTTTGATCTTGCATTTATTTCTCCTTATTTAAAATTGCGTTACGCACTAAAAGTGCAAACTCTTTGTTATGCGGATTAGCATCTGGAACATTATTTCCAGATAATATATCCATCCAATCCTGTACATCTTTATGATCATCAGGTTGATCTTGTATACTATCAAGATACTCTTGTTTAGTTTGTATTTTTTTAGTTAAAGTTTTTATTTCTTTGCTTAGTTTTTTAAGTTTATTGTCAATTTTATTTTTATTATATTTCCTTCCTGTATCGCCATATCCTATTAATTTACTCATCTTCACTCTCCTCAAATTCTTCGGTTAAAAAATCATCTATGACATTTGCTACATGATTAGGTATATGTGTTTTATTATCGTGAGTGTCCATAACAACCTCATTGCCATCTTCATCATAAGCTATTAACTCCCATGCAGTTATCTTCATCACGCTTCCTCCATATAATAATCAGGTTCATTTCTTGGATCATCTCGCATAGCTTCTAATATGTGTTCGTATTCTCTATCAACCTCATCATCTGATAGCAGATAGTCTTGTGTATATCCATCATCATCAATGTAATAACCTGTTGCATCTATAATAGGATATGTAATATCATCATATTCAATATCATAATAAATTGTTATAGGTACTTCTACTTCGTCTAGTGCTTTATTGAATACCCAACCTGTTGTTTCCCAATCGTTTGTATACAATGATTTACTCATCTTCATTACGCTACCTCCTTGTTAGCTATAAAATCTTTAACATCTTCAATCCAAGGTAGTTCAGGATTGTCAGACCTAATATAATTTAGCAAAGCTAAGTTACCTACTGCTAATGCAAGATATAAAGGGTTATCATTTACTGTAGTTCCCTCGTCTATATCTTCATACATATTAGTCTCGATAGAGAGTGTATATTTATTAGTCCAACTCTCACAATCACCGAGAAAAAATTCAATCCGAGTATCATCACTAAAATGTTTTAGCACTCGTTTTAAATCGCCAACAGATGTAAGTGGAACTGAATTACTTTTACACCCGTTCTTCATGTCTTTAATTTCTATATCGCCTTGTTTACTCATCTTCATTCTCCTTTTTAAAGATAAAGACATTCTTTTTATTCCAATATATTGGTATGAATTTTCTGTTTATATATTTCTGATAATTAAGATCAATATCCTTTTTATTATTGGATATATGTATTAATTCATCGTTTGGTACACCATGCTTTGCGTTTCTATCTATAATTGCGTATGTAACCATTGTTATTCCTTATATTGTTAATAAGTTTTTACTTCATGAAAAATACTAATACAAGTTAAATTAATTGTACAATTTATTTTACTTATCAAGATTGTTTGCGTGATTTATTTTATTTATAGCAGATCAATTGCTTATTCATTTTATAGATATAGACTAGGAAACTTTTTTGAATCATGATAAAATCTTCATTCTTTATAGATAAATGCTTTTGACCTTAAGAAATTTCCCTCAAATTATTTATTATTAAAAGAGCATTCTTAAAAGAGCATTCTTAATAAATGATTTTATCATTGCATAATTTAAACGCCCATTATTTTATCTATTAAAAATATATAACATTCTTTTTATATACTCTTGAAAAATATATAAAATTAGTTTATAATCTAGAGTATTAAGGGATCATATCGCTTAAAATTTATATAAGGCTCTTCATGAGTCTTTTTTAATTTTTGGTATATAGGTATCAAGTAGATAAAAAAAAACCCGTAATGGATCATTACAGGCTTTAATTATTACAGTTTTAAGTTATTTTATAAAGTAAACTTTCCTTTTTCTACTTTTACTTTGTATTGTTGATCTTTTCCATGAAATATTAAATGATCAACATCTTGTTTAGTATTTACTAAAAAAACTTGCGGTTTAACCCAAAAAGACAACCAAGTTACCTGATAGTTAAAAAATTTCATAATTAAACCCCTTTTATAATGAATTGTGAATCTAAGCCCAATTGAATCTCTTTTTTAGATCCTTTTGCATATAATGCAAGGATTGAGTTTTTAGGCTTAGTGAATGTAAGGTCGTTATCGTCACCGCTTAAAACTTTGCGATTATGAAATTTAACGGGTATTGATTCAACCTTATCGAATACTGTAGCAATTCTCATTCCCTGATCAATTGCTCTTTTATTGTACTTTTGAAAATTAGGCTTTCCAGAATATGAGAATGTAAGATCATAATTTTTAGGAAATGGAAAGTTACCAAATACATTATTTGATTTATATCTATTAGGAATTTTTGTATAATCCATAAATTGGATATTTGGGAATAATTCAAATATATTGCGATAATATTTGTTTTCAAAAACAAAACCTATATTTTCAAATTTAATGTCACTTGTACCATTTAACCTTATTAATGGTTTCAAGTTTAATTTAAGAGCTTTTTTCTCAAGTGCTTTTATTTCTTTTATTAATTGATTGAAATATTTAGCCTGATTATTTAAATATAATTTGGTTCGTTCTAGGCGTGCAGATTGTACATTTTTAAACTTTCCACGCCCTGAATAATATAAGCATGAATCTATACAACCCGCTTTCTCTGCCATAGGACAAAGATTTACACCGCTAGTTTTATAAGGTGCTAAATATTGAATACCTGTTAAATATCCGTATTTAGTATTTTTTGATGTCTTTGCATTAGTATCAATTGATAATAATTTCATTTTATTTAATCCTTTTAAATTCAATGAGTTAGTAATTAATCGTATTTAATAAGCGTTATAATATTTATTAAATACCTACAGGAAATATTTTTCCCTCTAATATTAGATAAAGAAAGGGAATATTTAAAATAGTTAGTACTATTAAAAGCTTTTCTAAGTTACTCATGATATTGATCCTTATATAATTAATATGATGTAATTTTATTAGTTTTATTTATAATAGACTCTAAGATATTAAGATCATTAGAATAATAATTCATATAATCTTCATACTCATCTTCATCTTGATTTTTAGAATTTTTTATAATTCTGTTATGTCTTTCTGTAGATAAAATATAAATTTCTTTCAATTGCTTTTTATTAAAATAAATACTCATGATATTGATCCTTTTTAATTAATGTAAGATAACTTTAACATACTATATTAAACAATGTCAAATACTTTTAACAATTAAATAAATAAATATGAAAAAAGAAAATAATATTATCGATGCGGGAAAGGTTGATTTTAAAATTGATCTAGCAAATAATAAAAAATCTCAGGTTCGCAAAGTAGGAAGACCGCCACACCTTAAAACCCCGCATACCGCACAGCAGGTTACGCAAATGTCTATAGTAGGAACTAGGTATGAAGACATCGCCCTTATGCTTAATATATCTCACGATACGCTTACCAAGTATTACAAGGTAGAATTAGAGAAAGGTCGTATAGAAGCTAACGCTGCTGTTGCAGGAACATTGTTTGAGAAAGCTAAACAAGGAGATACATCCTCTATGATCTTCTGGCTTAAGACTCGTGCTCAATGGTCAGAAAAAAATACTACAGAACTAACAGGAGAGGGGGGTGCACCCATTAATATCAAAGTAGTTACTGGAATAGATTAGAAAACCCCAGTACCCAAATTTTTTGCGGAATAAAATGACAACAATTTTTACACATATTATCCCTATAGCATTAGGATTCTTTGCTAAACTACTAGCAATCAAATCTAAACAAGCACATGATCAGCAGAGTTTAATGCTGCAAGCTATGTCTGCTAAAAAATTACAAATAGATACCGCTAGAGAAGCCGCAAGTAAAGAGTCTAAAATGGCAGCATGGAATAGACGATTCTTAATTATTGTAATACTAGCGTTAGTAGCAATATACCCACTAGCAGGACTATTAGATGTAGAAACTATCATCCCTGTAACACATGAAGGATGGAGTTTTTTAGGGTTATTTAGTATAGGCGATACCACTACCTTTGAAACAGTAAAAGGTTTATATAAATTTGATGAAATATTTCAATGGGCAACTCTTATTATAGAGTTCTACTTTGGCGGACAACTAGCAAAGGCAAACTAAATGAATGGTTTATTAGAACAATTAAAAGAAATACCACAATTTATAGGTGGATTACTTGCTTCTAATGTAGCCACAAAACCTAATAGTAATGGTTTGTTAGCTGCTCAACCATCAGATAGTGTTGATCCAAATAGCAATATAGATTTTGATTTTATAGAAGAGCTAGAAGGTTTTAAACTTAAAGGGTATGTTCCAAAAGATAAAGATGGTGTACTTGGAAAATCTGGCGTAACCATTGCTTCTGGATTTGATATAGGACAAAGGAATGAACAAGATTTGGTAGGATTGCCTAAAGATATACAGATAGCATTAAAACCATATTTAGGGTTAAAAAAAGAAGCTGCTGTTAAAAAATTAGAAAAAGATCCTTTAACTCTTACTAATGATCAAGCACAAATAGTCAATGAGTTTGCTAAAAAAACAACTATAAATAAATTAAAAAAACAATGGAAAGAAACAACAGGTACTGATTTTGAGTTATTACCAAAAAATAAAGCAACACCTATTGCTTCCGTAGCATTTCAATATGGTAATTTAGAAACTAAAACCCCTAATTTTTGGGAACAAGTTACTACTAACAGTTGGGATGACGCAAAGAAAAATTTAGCTGATTTTGGTGATGCTTACAAAACAAGAAGAAAAAAAGAATTAGATTATTTAAATCAAAACTAGGAGTTACTATGTGGTCATGGCATTTTTTTATGGGATTACAATTTGGTTTTGAGTTTTATGAAGCTGAAAAAATAGATGACAGTAAGAACAAAACCAACTATAGTTACTTTATAATTGATGTAGGGTGTTT
>Ga0181373_1000145_pt1 | contig 18044 bp, 9 predicted proteins | sample LowvirmetaG_3_FD_130159 | JGI IMG/M metagenome (GOLD analysis project Ga0181373, IMG submission 130159) | Marine viral communities from the Subarctic Pacific Ocean - Lowphox_09 viral metaG | ecosystem: Environmental > Aquatic > Marine > Oceanic | place: Subarctic Pacific Ocean | collected 2015-12-05 | reverse complement strand
TGCAGTTCCAATTATTAATTTAAAAGATTTAATAGTTGAGGTTCCGTTATTAATTGAAACTGATCCTGATATTTCAGATACAGAGCCACTAAAATTAGTTGCATATACTGTATCTACATTTTTAGTAGGTGAACCTATATCATAGGAATCATCTGCTATTGGTGTGAAGTCTCCAGTATTACCTATTTCCCAACGGTCAGTTCCATCTGTTTCAAAAGAAATAGTTCCATTTACTCCTGTATCTGTAACTGTAACATTTGAGTTTAATTGGGAAATAGAATTGCTACTACCTGCCCCTCCAGCAGTTGTTTGAGAAGTTCCATCTGCAAAATCAATTTGAGAAGCTGAAATTGCTGAAGCTGATATTTCTGAAAATATCCCATTGCCTGAAGAACTTATATTACCTGATGCAGATATCTCTAAAAATATACCATTACCTGAAGCACTTATATTTCCCGATGCTGTTATGTTGGTAAAAGTTTGTAAAGAACTTGAATAGTAACCTCCGTTTAAAGCTGCTATTGCTGTAGTTGATAAAGAACCAGAAATGTCTGAAGATATTTGGTTTGAACTACTAACCATACCATTAAATACATTAGCATATATAGTTCCACTTGAACTTATAGTACCTGATGCTGTGAGATTACCATCAATATCAACACTACCTGTTGTATCTAAGGATCCTGAAATTTTGATTGTATAATCATCAATACCTGTAAATGCATCTACAGATTGTGACACATTCCAAGCTTCTACAGGTTGCCCTGTAGTAATATTTGATTTATCTAAAAGTTTTGCCATTATATTTTTGTTATAAATATCAAGAAAGTTTTATTCTTTCAATAGATTTAATTATTAATTCAGGGGTGATGGTTTTAGTACACTCAAACTGTTTATCTGTATTTTTATTTTTAGGGCACCATTCCCAATCACTAGGGTCTAATTTTTCTTTATTATAACAGCTATTGCAAATATTAAGATCAGGTGTAAATATTCTTTCACAGTCTTCAAATTCACTAAAAGGGGCACTAAATCCTGATATTAGTATGGTTTTTTTATTTAATGCCCAATTTAACCAACTTAAACCACTACCTATACCTATAAAAAATTCAGCATTCATCATATCATTAGCCCTTTCAGCTAAAGAATAATCTCCAGTTTTATCAATTACCCCTGTTAATGTGCCTCCTAATTTAGAATCATGCCATTCATCTCCTAAAGGTTCTTTAGTGATCATTACAACTTTATAACCTTCATTATTTAAATAATCAATTATAACTTGCCAACCTCCGGGGTAATTCCAATACTTAGCATGCGCTGAACCGTGTGGAGCTATTATTACATATTTTTCTTCAATAGCAGAGCCTGTGTTTTTGAATGTAAGTTTTGGTTTTAATTCATTATAATCTACCCCCAAAACATCAGCACTACATTCTTGCAAACTATATTTTCTAAAATCACTAGGATTAGCTTCATAATTTATAGTATTATCCTCATTATAATGCCATCCAATTTCATACATAGCATATAAATTGAATACTTCAGTTCCTGGTTTGATAAATGTAATATTGGGATAATTTTCTTCAAACCATTCATTATAAAATGTAGATACAATTAATTCACAATCATGTTTTTTTCTAAACTCTTCAGCATATGGAAACCATGCTAAAGTATCACCTATAGCCTTTGAAGCAAAATGTATATAAACTTTTTTATCTTTTGCATTATAAGAATGTTCATATATTATTTTTCCACTATCTACATCTTTAATTTTTATCAAGTAATTTATAAAATATCTTTTTGTACATTTGGTCCACATATTATTTGTAATTGTGGTTTCATATATTACTTTTCCATTATCTTGATTAATAAATTGAATGTTAAAGTTTCCTTCTTTTTCACCTAAAATTTCTAGAGTAGAACCATTAATAAAATTTAATTTAAACACATAATCTCCAGTTTTGGATTTAATATTAGTTTTTTTTAAATTATTGTATTCTTGAATTAGTACTTCTTTCATAAAAACTGATTGTATATTTTGATAATTTCTTTACTTTGTTCATACCAAGATAATTTCTGGGTTGTTTCGAAACACTGTTGTTTATAAAAATCCCAATTATTTAATATATCTTTTAATCCTCTATCCATTTCAAACACATCCCGAGGAGCTCTCCAACAACCATGAAGATCAACTTCCATTTCCCAGTCAGCAATAACAGGTAAACCTGAAGCCATAGCTTCAAGCATTGTTAAATTAGGATGACCTGCTTCTAACATTGTGGGGTGGATGAAAATATCGTGATGGTGGAATAAATCTAATAATTTATTATTTGGAGTATCAAATACTAAATTTAATTTAGGATAATTTAACATCCATAAATGACCATTAAAAAAATTTTTATTATTAGAAGGTCCAGCTATAGTAATGTCTAAATTATTCATAGCAGCTAGTGCTAAACCAAATTCAAATCCTTTTCTGTCAAATGTATGATCTCCTCCTAAACCATTATTAGCTAACATTAATAATTTAGGATTAACAGGGCAGGGATGATATACTTTATTATAAAAATCATCAACATTTACACCATGAGAAAAATAAACACATTTAGGATGATTAAAATAATTTACTAACCAATTAGCTGGCATTAGTGATATTAGTGATCCTTCAATAGCTTTTAAATTTTCTTTATACACGTAAGAATCTTTACCATAATGTAAAACATGGTGGTCATGTAATTGGTAAATGTATGGTATACCTCTTTCTTGTAAGCTAATTGCTAAATTGGCTACATGACAATGGACAATATCAAATTCCCCAGGATTAATATTACCTGCCATTTTATGTATAGATAAATGGCCTAATTTGGTTTGGTTTTGTTCAAATTCCCAAATAATTTTTTCAATTGCACCCCAATTTTTAGGGGGGATATTTAAACCACATGCGGGGTCAACATGACATATTTTCATAACTTAATATCTCCTTTAATATTAGTTTCACTTATTTTATTATCTATTAAACTATGACCCTTTACCTGAAAAACCAAAGGTTCTTTAAAGAATCCTTTAGGTTCATTTCTAAAATTATTAGTTACCCATAAATCAAAAGCATCCCATTTTGAATCTTTTATTACATTATGAACTCTATCAATTTTATCCCCCATTATTAGATAAGCATGGGCATCAGTAAACATACCAGCATCTAAATGATTTTTATACTCATTAAATACTTCATAATTATGAGCAAAACTAAAGAAAGTATATTTTTTATCTTTAGATATTTCAATAGCTTCATATAATTTATTTACAAACTCTTTTGCATCAGTTAATAGTAAAGCATCACATTCAAAAAATAGATATATTACATCATCTTCTTTAGAACAAGACATTATTGCATCTGTATGTGCTTTAAAACAACCATAATGTCCATAAGATAATTTATAATAACCTGGGTCTGGTTGTACATCATCAGGTCTGTTACAAGTTTCTAAAGGGAGTAAATCTGTGTTTGGGTTATTTATTATTTGAGTATATTCTATATCTTTAAATTCATCTAATTTACTAATTGATTCTATTGATCTTTGCTCTCTTTCTGAGGTTGGTTGGGATAATAAATGTATTATTTTTACTTTAGGTTTAGGTGATTCTCCTTTCCATTCAAAATGACCATTACTAGATAAATTACTAAAATATTCTTCATCTATAATAAATTCTTTAGTTTCTATAAAATCATCTCCATTAAAAATATTAAATTCTACCCTATAATTACCCTCAAATCTAATTAGATCCCAAAATGAATATTTTTGGTCTACATTTAATTCTCTATCAATAACTAATTCTTCATTTTTATAAACTTTATATTTAATTATTCTACTATCTTTATTATTAGAAATATAAAAATAAGGTGAAAAATGATTTGGAACATTTGTAGGTAAAATAGAAAAATATTCTACACGAGAAAAATCTTTATGGATAAAAATATCTTTAGATTTAGATTCAAATACTGATTCCTCTTCTCTATATATTGCTCCCTCATTCTTAAACATATGATGGAATAAGTTTTCTAAACCATTAGATTCAGAACCATAAAACTCCATTAAATTATCATATTCACCTCTATTAGATATTTTTGGTAAAACTCTTAATAATTCTTTAGGGTGAGAGGAAAAGAAATAGGTATATAAGGCATCTCCTTCATTAGGGTGATGTTTAGAAAAATAAAAATTATTCTTATTTAATATTCTAGAAATATTTTCTATTCCTTTTTTATCATATAGAATGTAATCATAATTTAAAAAATGCACTTTAGAAAAATCTAATTGAGAAGCTAATGCTGCTCCATTATAATAATTAGTATAAACTGCAGGTCCATGATACACATCATTATTTTCACCTTTTAAATTAAGTCTAACATCATATAAATCACTATTCCAATAAAAATTATCGTAAAAAGTATGTTTTGTTAAAATATTATTAGTATCAACTATACTATAGTCTGATTGTTTTTGTAATATGTTTGGGATAGGAATATGAGAAGTTAATATTACTTTATATCCATTATTTTGTATTGATTTTATACAATCTAACGTGGTATTAATAATACTGTCTGTAGTTGGATAAGTAGATACAACAAAAACTTCATCTTGGATTTTTACATTAACATTTACATCTAAATTAGATTTAATTAATTCACAATTTTTTTTAAAATTGTTAGGTTCTAAATAATTTATAGATTCAAATTTATCAAAATAATTAAGATAAACTGGGAGGTTATATAATAGTTGGGGGATTTGAAATGATAATGCTTCACGTATTACTAAGGGCATTGTTTCTTTATCATTATTAGTACCTCTAGAAGTAAATAAAAATAAATCCATTGATTGGTAGAAATTATCTACATCTGAACGTTCATTCCACCATGTTAAATTATTAGGTTTATCTTCCATTAAAGGCTCCCAATAATGTTTAAAATTTTCTGCTTGATTTCCTACACAATGAAATTCATACTCAGGTAATGCCTTAGCATATTCAAAAAATTCTTGTTGATTTTTTCTAGGGGTGAATAACCCAATATGTAAAATATGTTTTTTAGTAGGATCTAATCCTAATTTTTCTAAACTTTTTTTTCTATTAGGACGGTTAACATATTCAATAGGATATTCTACTAATGATTTAGGTATGTCTAAATCTTTATATTGGTTTATTTGCCACTGGGAAACAAACATAAATTTATCTGGGAAATATCGTTTTTGATCTATATCAAAAGATGAATCATGAGAAGTTTCTACAATAAAATAATTTCTAGTAGTTGAATATAATTTTTGGGCAATACTATTGTCCATAAAATATTCAGGTATTTCTTCTAAATGAACTATGTCAGGTTTTAAATTATTAATAATATCTAAAAGTTCTGATTTATTTTCTCCTAAAGTATAAAATTTATCGGAATCAACTAAATCTACAAGTTTATCTCTTTGTATAGTAAGAACTCCTCCAGTACAGTCTACCCATTCAACAAGATATATTTCAAAATCTTGTCTTAATAATTCTATTTTTTTAACTAAATATTGGGGTAAACCACCTGTAGATAGATGTGGGGCTACATACAATAATTTTTTCATACAACTTGATTAATTTTTATTAATATAATAACAATTTACATATAATCCAAATTTAAACTTTCATTATTAGACTCCTATCACATTACCAATATTAGCAGTAGCTATTCCTATTACATTATCAATATTTGCACTAGTTACTCCTATTACATTATTAGGGTACCCTGCAGCGGCAGTAGTAACATTTAAATAATTAGGAAAGAAAGATTGATAACCACCACTTACAGAAAGAGGACCTAAAGGGGTTGGATCATTATTTAAATAATCAAAATCAAAATCTATTACTTGAAGTATAAGAAATTGATTATTAGTAGCATCTGCTATAGCGTTAGTATTAAGAGAAAATTGCTGATAACTAGCTGCTGACCAAGCTACACCTTGACCATTAATATAATCATTTTGCATGCCACCATTAATGTCAAATTCGCCAGATGTAAAGGGTGAAGAACCATTACCTCCAAAAGCTAAACCATTCCCATTAATAGCAACGTTAACATTGTTAGTCCCACCATTTTGTGCTCTAATATATAAATCTATAGCTGTAATTGTACCTGAGATAGTGGTTAGATCAAAATAAAAATATGATCTTACTACATTATATTCAGGTCCACCTCTACCAACCTGCCAATAAACTGCAAAAGCACCACCAATAGTACCACCGGAATGGTTTGCAACACCAGTTGCATTTAAAGAATCCCTAGCAGAAAACCAATCTGGGAAATATTGGGCATATGCTGTTGCTTCTCGAGTTGAGTTAATTTGAGTTACTGGCATATTTTATAAATTATGGAATTTGTACCCAAGTGCTATCTGGATTGAAATGCATTAAATTTTTATCAGGGTTAACAGTATGTCCTATTATTCTAGCATAATTACCCGAAGATGTAGGAGCTGCAGTTTGAATAGTTCCTAGTGTTTTAAGATATAATGGTTGACCTTCATCATTCATTATACCACCATGTTTATCGGTATTTCTAACATACCCATAAAGAAGCATACCAACTGTTGAAGAAACACCAGTATCAACTGCAACTGCTAATTTATTTATGGCTAAATTTGCTGTACTATTATGTTCTGCTAATTCCCAAGTACCACCTGTAACCCAAGCATAAATGTTACCTGCTTCTACTTCTGTATCTCCCCAATAACAAATCTCACCACTTACTTCACCATCTGGGAGAATTGTTGTGGCTCCTGAGTATGAATTTATATATGAAATATATTGATCTATACCCATAACCCCAGTTCCCAGAGTTGGTGATAAATCATATGTTATAATATTAGTACTTTGAACCGTAGTTGCACTTACAGTATAAACAGCATTGTTTGGTTGGTAAACAAATGAACCACCACTAATACCACTTGTACCATTTATACTTGTACCACTTGTACCCGGAACTCCTGATGTTCCTGCTGTACCATTTTTACCTGAAGTTCCATTTGCACCTGATTGTCCTGATGTTCCTGGATTTCCTGTTGTACCTGATGTACCATTTTTACCTGAGGTTCCATTTGCTCCACTTTGTCCTGAAGTTGTAGCTGAAGAACCTGTTGTACCTGAAGTACCATCTTTACCAGATGTACCATTTGCGCCACTTTGTCCTGAAGTTGTAGCTGAAGAACCTGTTGTACCTGATGTACCATCTTTACCTGAAGTTCCACTATCACCATCTTTACCTGAAGTTGTAGCTGAAGAACCTGTTGTACCTGATGTACCATCTTTACCAGATGTACCATTTGCACCTGAGTTTCCTGAAGTACCTGGGTTACCTGTTGTACCTGAAGTACCATTTTTACCAGATGTACCATTTGCACCTGAGTTTCCTGAAGTACCTGGGTTACCTGTTGTACCTGAAGTACCTGCTAAACCACTTGTGCCTGATCCTCCATCTGTACCTGAAGTACCTGCAGATCCATTTGTACCACTTACTCCTGAAATGCCTGAACCACCTGAAGTTCCTGGGTTACCTGTTGTACCTGATGTACCACTTGTACCTGATTTACCTGAAGTACCACTAGCACCTGTTGTACCTGAATTTCCTCTAGTACCATTAGTACCACTTGTACCTGATTTACCAGATGTACCATTTGCACCTGTTGTACCTGAATTTCCTCTAGTACCATTTGTACCGGTTGTGCCTGATTTACCTGAAGTACCACTAGCACCTGTTGTACCATTATTTCCTTTAGTACCACTTGTACCTGAAGTTGCACTTAGACCTGAAGTACCTGCTACACCTGAGGTTCTGTTAGCTCCTGAGGAACCTACTGTACCTGAAGTTTTACTTAAACCTGAAGTTCCTGCTACACCTGAAGTTCTATTAGCACCTGATGTACCATTTGTACCTGAAGTTGCTGATAAACCACTTGTACCTGATCCTCCGTCTGTACCACTTGTACCTGAAGATCCATTTGTTCCACTAACACCCGAAGCACCTGAAGCACCTGAAGTTCCTGGGTTACCTGAAGTACCACTTGTACCTGAAGTTGCACTTAAACCTGAAGTACCACTAGCGCCTGTTGTACCTGAATTTCCTCTAGTACCATTTGTACCTGAAGTACCGGATTTACCTGAAGTACCACTAGCACCTGTTGTACCTGAATTTCCTGAAGTACCACTTGTACCATTTGTACCGGATTTACCTGAAGTTCCACCTACACCTGAAGTTCTATTAGCACCTGAGGAACCTACTGTACCTGAAGTTGAACTAGCACCTGAAGTTCCACCTACACCTGAAGTTCTATTAGCTCCTGAGGAACCTACTGTTCCTGAAGTTGCACTTGCTCCTGAAGTACCACTAGCACCTGTTGTACCTGAATTTCCTCTAGTACCATTTGTACCTGTTGTACCTGATTTACCTGAAGTACCTGAATTTCCTGAAGTACCTGATCCTCCGTCTGTACCGCTTGTACCTGCAGATCCATTTGTACCACTGACACCTGAAGCACCTGAAGCACCTGAAGTTCCTGGGTTACCTGAAGTACCACTTGTACCAGAAGTTGCACTTGCTCCTGAAGTGCCGGCTACACCTGAAGTTCTGTTAGCTCCTGAGGAACCTACTGTTCCTGAAGTTGCACTTGCTCCTGAAGTACCTGCTACTCCTGAAGTACCTGAATTTCCTGAAGTACCTGCTACACCTGAAGTACCTGAATTTCCTGAAGTACCTTTAGTACCTGAAGTACCATTTGTACCTGAAGTTGCACTTAAACCTGAAGTCCCTCCAACACCTGAAGTTCTATTAGCTCCTGAGGAACCTACTGTTCCTGAAGTTTTACTTAAACCTGAAGTACCTGCTACTCCTGAAGTACCTGAATTTCCTGAAGTACCCTTAGTACCTGAAGTACCTGATAAACCACTTGTACCACTACCTCCATCTGTACCTGAAGTACCTGAAGAACCTGATGTACCACTAACACCTGATACACCGCTATTTCCACTTGTACCATTGTCTCCACTTGTACCATTTGTACCTGAAGTTGAACTTAAACCTGAAGTTCCTCCAACACCAGTTGTACCTGAGTCTCCTGAAGAACCTACTGTACCAGAAGTTGCTGATTGTCCTGAAGTTCCTGCTATACCTGAAGTTCTGTTAGCTCCTGAGGAACCTACTGTACCTGAAGTTGAACTAGCACCTGAAGTTCCACCTTTACCTGAAGTACCTGAATTTCCTGAAGTACCACTTGTACCATTTGTACCTGAAGTTGCACTTAAACCTGAAGTCCCTCCAACACCTGAAGTTCTATTAGCTCCTGAGGAACCTACTGTACCTGAAGTACCTGATTTACCTGAAGTACCACCTACACCAGTTGTACCTGAATTTCCTGAAGTACCATTAGTACCTGAAGTACCTGATAAACCGCTTGTGCCTGATCCTCCATCTGTACCTGAAGTACCTGAAGATCCTGAAGTGCCACTTACACCTGAAATACCATTATCTCCACTTGTACCATTATCTCCACTTGTACCATTTGTACCTGAAGTTGCTGATTGTCCTGAAGTTCCACCTACACCTGAAGTTCTATTAGCACCTGAAGAACCTACTGTACCTGAAGTTGCACTTAAACCTGAAGTACCTGCTACTCCTGAAGTACCATCATCACCTGAAGAACCTACTGTTCCTGAAGTACCTGATGTGCCTGAAGTACCTGAAGTACCTGATGTGCCATCTTTACCTGAAGTACCTGATAAACCACTTGTTCCTGAACCTCCGTCTGTTCCACTTGTACCTGCAGAACCTGAAGTTCCACTTATACCTGATACACCACTATTTCCACTTGTGCCATTATCTCCTGAAGTACCTGAGGTACCTGAGGTACCTGCTTTGCCCGAAGTTCTGTTAGCACCTGAAGAACCTACTGTACCTGAAGTTGCACTTAAACCTGAAGTACCTGCTACTCCTGAAGTTCCATTTGCACCTGAAGAACCTACTGTTCCTGAAGTTCCAGATAAACCTGAAGTTCCTCCAACACCTGTTGTTCCACTATCTCCTGAGGTACCATTAGTACCTGAAGTACCTGATAAGCCGCTTGTTCCTGAACCTCCGTCTGTACCTGAGGTACCTGCAGAACCTGAAGTACCGCTTATGCCTGAAACACCATTATCTCCACTTGTACCATTGTCTCCTGAAGTACCTGAGGTACCTGAAGTACCTGCTATTCCTGAAGTTCTATTAGCACCTGAGGAACCTACTGTTCCTGAAGTTGCACTTGCTCCTGAAGTACCTGCTTCACCAGAAGTACCATTATTTCCTGTTGTACCATTTGTACCTGAAGTTGAACTAGCACCTGAAGTTCCTCCAACACCGGTTGTTCCACTATCTCCTGAGGTACCATTAGTACCTGAAGTACCTGATAATCCACTTGTACCCGATCCTCCATCTGTACCACTTGTACCTGATGAACCTGAAGTTCCACTTATACCTGATACACCGCTATTTCCACTTGTTCCGTTATCTCCTGAAGTACCTGAGGTACCTGAAGTACCTGCTACTCCTGAAGTTTTGTTAGCTCCTGAGGAACCTACTGTTCCTGAAGTTGCACTTAAACCTGAAGTACCTGCTTCACCAGAAGTACCATTATTTCCTGAGGTACCATTTGTACCTGAAGTTCCAGATAAACCTGAAGTTCCTCCAACACCTGTTGTGCCTGAGTCTCCTGAAGTACCATTAGTACCTGAAGTACCTGATAAACCACTTGTGCCACTACCTCCATCTGTACCACTTGTACCTGATGAACCTGAAGTTCCACTTACAGCTGAAATACCATTTGCACCTGCGGTTCCAGATGAACCTGAAGAACCTGTTGTACCTGAAGTACCTGCCTTACCTGAAGTACCTGAGTCTCCAGTTTTACCATTAGTTCCTGAAGAGCCTGTTGTACCTGAAGTTGCACTTAAACCTGAAGTACCTGCTTCACCAGAAGTTCCATTAACACCCGTTGTACCATTTGTACCTGAAGTTCCAGATAAACCTGAAGTGCCATTTGCACCTGTTGTTCCACTATCTCCTGAAGTACCATTTGTACCTGAAGTACCTGATAAACCACTTGTACCACTACCTCCGTCTGTACCTGAGGTACCACTTGAACCAGAAGTACCACTTATAGCAGAAATACCATCTGCACCATTTGTACCTGAAGAACCAGTTGTTCCTGAAGTACCTGATTGACCTGAAGTACCTGATATGCCAGTTTTACCATTAGTTCCTGATGAACCTGTTGTACCACTTGTACCTGATTTTCCTGAGGTACCATTATTACCTGTTGTTCCATTATTTCCTGAGGTACCATTTGTACCTGAAGTTCCATTTTGTCCTGAAGTTCCATTTGCACCTGTTGTGCCACTTGTACCTGAAGTACCTGAAGTACCACTTGTACCTGCTAAACCACTTGTTCCTGATGCTCCATCTGTACCTGAAGTACCTGAAGATCCTGCTGTACCACTAACACCTGATACACCGTTTTGCCCTGAGCTACCTGTTGAACCTGAAGTACCAGAAGTACCACTTTTACCAGAAGTACCACTTTCACCAGTACCACTAGTACCTGTTGAACCTGTTGTACCTGAAGTACCAGCTACACCACTTGTACCTGATGCTCCATCTTGTCCTGAAGTACCTGAAGAACCTGCTGTACCACTTACACCTGAAATACCATTTGCGCCTGCAGTTCCTGCTGAACCTGTTGTTCCTGATGTACCACTTAAACCTGAAGTACCATTAGTACCAGATTCACCTGAAGTACCAGCACTACCTGAAGTACCACTTGTACCTGATAAACCACTTGTACCTGATCCTCCATCTGTACCTGAAGTACCTGAAGATCCTGAAGTGCCACTTATTCCTGAAGCACCATTTTGTCCTGAACTACCTGTTGAACCTGTTGTACCTGAAGTACCTGATTTACCTGAAGTACCACTTTCACCAGTACCACTTGTACCTGTTGAACCTGTTGTTCCTGAGGTACCGGATAAACCGCTTGTACCTGATGCTCCATCTTGTCCTGAAGTTCCTGATGAACCAGAAGTTCCACTTACAGCTGATATACCATTAGCTCCTGCTGTTCCAGATGAACCTGAAGAACCAGTTGTTCCTGAGGTACCTGCCTTACCTGAAGTACCACTATCTCCATCTGTACCTGAAGTACCTGTAGATCCTGTTGTTCCACTTGTACCTGCTAAACCACTTGTGCCTGATCCTCCATCTGTACCTGAAGTACCTGAAGAACCAGAAGTGCCACTTATAGCAGAAATACCATCTGCTCCTGCAGTTCCAGATGAACCTGAAGAACCTGTTGTACCTGAAGTGCCTGCTAAACCTGAAGTACCTGAGTCTCCAGTTTTACCACTTGTACCAGAGGAACCAGTTGTTCCACTTGTACCTGCCAAACCACTTGTTCCTGATCCTCCATCTGTACCTGAAGTACCTGAAGAACCTGCTGTACCACTTATTCCTGAAGCACCATTTTGTCCTGAACTACCTGTTGAACCTGAAGTTCCTGAAGTACCTGATAAACCACTTGTACCACTTTCTCCTGAACCACTTGTTCCTGTTGAACCTGAAGTACCTGATGTTCCAGATAAACCACTTGTACCACTACCTCCATCTGTACCACTTGTACCTGAAGATCCACTTGTACCACTTACAGCTGAAATACCATCTGCTCCTGCTGTTCCAGATGAACCTGAAGAACCTGTTGTACCTGAAGTGCCTGCTAAACCTGAAGTACCTGAGTCTCCAGTTTTACCATTTGTTCCTGATGAACCTGTTGTACCTGAAGTACCTGCTAAACCTGAAGTACCTGAATTTCCATCAATACCACTTGTTCCTGATGAACCTGTTGTCCCACTAACTCCTGAAGCTCCATTTTGACCAGATGAACCTGTTTCACCTGATGTACCTGAAGTTCCACTAGTTCCACTAGTTCCTGAAGAACCTGCTGTACCACTTGTACCTGATAAGCCTGAAGTACCTGAATCTCCATCTGTACCTGAAGTACCTGAAGAACCTGCTGTACCACTTACACCTGAAATACCATTTGCGCCTGCAGTTCCTGCTGATCCCGTAGTACCACTAGTACCACTTTTACCAGATGTACCTGATTCTCCTGATCCACTTGTTCCTGTTGAACCTGATGAACCTGAAGTACCTGATTGACCTGAAGTACCACTACCTCCATCTTTACCTGAAGTACCTGATGAACCAGAGCTTCCACTTATACCTGAAATACCATTTGCACCTGCTGTTCCTGAAGAACCTGTAGTACCACTAGAACCACTAGTACCTGATAAACCTGATGTACCACTAGCTCCTGTACCACTTGTACCTGTTGAACCTGATGTACCCGAAGTACCATTCTGACCTGAAGTACCAGCTAAACCACTTGTACCTAATGTACCTGAGGTTCCTGATGTACCGGATGTACCTGAAGTTCCTGAAGTACCATCTTTACCTGAAGTACCACTATCACCTCTACCACTTGAACCTGTAGTACCAGAAGTACCTGAGGTACCAGCTTTACCAGAAGTACCTGATGTACCCGTAATTCCAGAAGAACCTACAGTACCACTTGTACCTGAAGTACCTGCTAAACCACTTAAACCTGATTGACCATTTGAACCAAAAGTACCACTTGTACCTGATTGTCCTGAAGTTCCTGAAGAACCAGTAACCCCAGATGTACCAGAAGTACCTGATGTACCTGTAGCTCCCGAAGAACCTATTATTCCAGATGTACCACTTGTACCTGATAAACCTGACGTACCACTTGTACCTGATAAACCTGACGTACCACTAGCTCCTGCGGAACCTACAGTACCAGATGTACCACTTGTACCTGATGTACCACTAGCTCCTGGTAAGGTTCTATATTGAATTTTATTTGTTGCTGTATCGTAAGTAGCTACAGTAAATAGATCTGATCTTTCAGTAAGGGAGTCTATAGTTAAAGGATCTGTACCTTTTAAGGTTAAAGAACCTGTTAGTTTTAAACTATTATTATCATAATCAAATGTAAAATTATTAGAACCTGATAATTCTAAAGCAGCTCCAGATCCTGAAGCAAATTGAACATCTTGATCTGATCCTCCTGCTGAATCTGATTCAGGGATGAAAATTGTAACTCCTCCACCTGGTAGTGAAGTTACATCAACTCCTCCTCCTGTAAAATATAAAGATTGAGCATAATTTACTTGGGAACCTGTATAATATACTTGAATACCCCCAATCCCAGGCATATTACTTAAATCTATACTTTGAGATAAAGGAGGGTTACTACCAGTATAATATAGATTAACTGTATTACCTGCTAACGAACTTGAATAAAATAAAGAAGAAAAATTTCCATCTACTTCATTAAAAGTAAGTTCTGAACCTTTATTTTGTCTTAATATAATGCTCATTCTTTATTAAAATTTGCAGGGTTTGTATCATTTTTTATCTCGGTTGGATCTGGTTGTTTATAATTATTAATCCTGTCTATATCTGTTGTAGAAGTTTCTAAGTTAAATATAATTTGTGATTTATCACTATATTTTTTAAGAGCAGTAACATCTTTTTGTATTGTATCTGGTACTACATATCCATGTAATTTTAAACTAAATGTTGATTTTACTAATCTTTCACCACCAGTTGTGATTTCAAGTGGAGTAGCAAAACTATCTACTCTTGCTATAAATTGAAATTGTTCTGGATTTCCCCAATATGAATCTGAAGCATAATTAATGGCTTCAATTAATTTGTTTAGTTGCTCAATATAGTACGTAGAAATAATGAAGTCGTACGTTATATTTACATAATCAGGCATAACAACCGCATAACGCGTTTTTGTCGGAATGGTGTTATTTAACAAATTAAAATTACTATATGTATTTGCTGGATTATAATTTTTTGTAAATACCTGAAGGTTGCTAGGGTTATTAGCATCTAATTTATTAGACATATTCCTAACTTTTTCTATATTATTACGTTTAAAAGTAATAAGAGGCATCATTATTTTACCTTTTTGGTCTCTATAATATCCGTCTTTTTGTACTTGTTTCCATCTTTCAGGATTACCATAAATAACCGGTACTTTCTGTACTACACCATTCTGCATTACAGTAGGTTTAATTACATTTTCAAAATAGTAAAATATAGCTTCATCAATTTCTTTAAATCCTAAAGAAAATGGTTTTGTTGTATCATCTCTAAAAGAAGTTTGTTCACCTCTATTAAATGTTGTTGCCGAATTAGGATTACCAATCTCAGAAAACCCAGGTGCACCTACAGGAGGTACATAAGGTTCAATTTGAGAATTCATTATTTCTCTTTGTGTCTTTGGGACTGGTATTTTTCCTTTTTCTGCCATTATATAAATCTTTCTCTTGTAATTCCTACTTTATCTCCAGGAATATAATGAGTATTACAAATTACTGAAATGTTACTTCCAAAATCTTCTAAATCTGGGTTCCAATTTCCTGGTTGGTTTGGATAATCGGGGTTTTTACCCATATAATATTGGTTAGATATAACATTATCTACTTCATAATATCCTTCATTATATAATATAATATCTCCAACTTCGGGAACCAACTCTGCTCCATAATTATGATCTGCAGGAGCAAAATTTGCATTAAAGTCTTCAGCAGCTGAAAGTAAATCATCTCTAAGAAATTTAAATTTAGCTCCCCAATTAAAATCTGTTCCTAAATCAGTTTCAGGATATTCCTGATCACTTCTTTCTATTAAACAATTTAATAAAACAGGACCCATAAAATACTTTTCTTCTGCTGCTTCCCCATAAAGGTTAACTTTAGTTTCTTCTACTTTATATTTATAGAAGGCACATTGTTGGGTGATTATATCACCCATCAATTCTCTATTAACGTGTCTAAATAGACTTATATCTCTTGCACCTCCAAATAATGCCATATCTTATCCTATATAAATTGGGAATGGAACATTAGATAATTCATCCTGGATGAATTTACTTTCTGCTGCTCTTCTTTCCAATAATTTTTCCCTTGATGTTTCTCCCAAATAAGCTCTTAATCTATCAATTAATCTTTCTTTTTCTCCTGTTGCTGCCGTAATTAAATCACCTTGATTTAATTTAACTGTATCATTAGGAATTGGAACTGTATCATATTTACCTCTAACATATCCTAACATTTCTTTACATAAAGCTAAAGCATATTCAAATATCCAACTTCTACCTATTGAATTAATATTATCATAATTAGGATTGGTATAAGGAACATCATAAATGTTAGAAATAGTACTACTTTCTCCTACTACAAATGAAGCATCTGACCGTTCAGATCCTAAAATATATTCAAAATACATTTCCTTAATAGTACCATCTGGAATTGGGAATATTCTTAAATGATTATTATGCATTTCAAATGAGTAATTTGATCTTCTAACAGTATCACTCATTTCTATTTGTTGAATTACTTGTAAATCGTAATTAAGGGGCATTAGTACAAAATTAATAGCAGGGGAATAACTACCCCAACCAAAACTATCCATCATATTCATTACACCTTCTCCAGTACCAACATAGGGATCGAAAAATTTTACAATTGCAGGAGGTGATTCATAAAATACCCTCATGATTTCTATATCATGTTTTTTATAATGAGGAATATTTTCTTCAGCCCATTTTTCCAAATCATAATCTTGTATAGATGCTGTTAATTGGACAGATCCTTTGTGCCAATCTACATTTCCCCCAGTTCCAGCTTCAACACCATATTGTTCAGCCATTTGAATAATACGACCCAAATTAGGAACTACTACAGTATTTTTAATATCCATTGTAGAGCTATTTGCTCCTTCAAGAGTTAAATAATTATCTCTAACTTTATAACCATATAACTCATTAGCATATACCGTTACAGCTTCTTCTAATGCTGTATAAAAATTATATTTCTGTAATTCAATATCAACTAAAGGATATCCTAATCTTTGTGCCGCAAATTTTGCAAACTTATCTGCATCTATTTGAAATTCAGGATCATTATCATAAAACCCAAAAGGTGTATCTCCTGGTTGAAATGTACTAGATCCGGGCCATATTGGTATATTTGCCATATTTTTTCTTTTATGAGTTATCTGAGTTAACTACTACATACTCTACATCTAAACTTGAACTTAATGAATATAAAGATATGTTTGTTATATCATCAGGTAATGTACCATCAAATTTACTTCCAGTTACATTTGGACTTGAAAACATAAGAGAAGATTCTGGTGAGCATTTTATGCTCCAATTATCATCATTAGAAGCTGTAAATGAAACTGCTAAAGAAGATGATGTATCTAAATTAGATATCCTCACATATTTCATACTACTTGAGGGGAAAGTACCTGCACCCGGGTCTATACCATTAACATTAATTAAATCTATAGGAGTTGTGGGGGGTAATGTGACAATTCTTCTATCTACATTAGTTATATCCTTTATAGTAAAAAAAGTTTCATTTATAGTTTTTATCCCCTTAACTATATGTTCTTCCTTAATTTTAATTTGGAAGTTTGATGGTGTAAGTTTTGATGGCATATTATTTTAGTTATAAATATTGAAAAAAAACTTCTCAATTTAAAATTATATAAAAGCATTTTTTTTTTATTTTTTTGATCGTCCAGATGTACCTGAGGATCCTAATTTTATTCCTTGGGCACTTGCTTCTTCATATACTTGAATTAAATCATCTACAATCGGATCTCTATGATTTTGGAATAGTGTTATACCAACTGCATTTTTAATAGTACGCATTGCTTTATATAAAAATCTAAATCCAGATTCTCGTTTTGATTTTAAATCAGTTTGATGATCATCACCACATATAATCATTTTAGAACGCAAACCAATTCTAGTTGCTATCATTTCCATTTGTTCATGAGTAACATTTTGGGCTTCATCTACAATTATACATGAATCTAAGAATGT
>Ga0181373_1000144_pt1 | contig 18090 bp, 14 predicted proteins | sample LowvirmetaG_3_FD_130159 | JGI IMG/M metagenome (GOLD analysis project Ga0181373, IMG submission 130159) | Marine viral communities from the Subarctic Pacific Ocean - Lowphox_09 viral metaG | ecosystem: Environmental > Aquatic > Marine > Oceanic | place: Subarctic Pacific Ocean | collected... | reverse complement strand
TTTACCAAAAAAATCTTTAGCATTTTCAGCATCATCATTTATAAATTTTACAGTTGGTAAAGGTCTTAACTTCATTCCTTTATCAAGCATAAATTTAGTTAGTGATTTTATATGTTTAGGATAGTTAAAAGTATCAAAACTTTCTTCTTCCTGCATTATTTCTCTAGCAAACTGATTTAATCCAAATGGGTCTTTACCTAATTTATTATCAAAACCATGTTTGTGTTTATATGGTTTTACTTCATTTAACGGTGTATTATCATTCTCACATTTATGACATATAAATAAATCATCTCCACCATCTGCTATTTTCCAACTCCAACCACAGTTATCACATTTGATTTTATCGTTTATAATTGATTCATCCAAATTTTCTTTATCTAAAAATGAAGATGGTAAAACATATTTATTTAGTTTAAGTAAATTAAATAATATTGTAAATATTGATCCTCCAGGTAAAGCAAATAAACCTATGTAACCAATAGTTTTAAATACATCTTTTAATTGGTTACCTATTTCCTTTTTTTCTTCCTTAGATAACTCTTTTTCCCCTTTTACTGATTGAGATAAAAGTTTAAATGCTTCTTTTGTTTCCTTTTTTTCTTGGGTTAGGGCTTTTATAAACCTATCAAACCCTTTTTTAGCTTTATCTATATATTTTTTAAGATTATATTCATTTAAAGGTGAATTAAGCCCTAATGCGTCTTTATATTCTTTAGGATTTATCCCATTAGGTAAAAATCGAGTTATATCATCTCCATTTTTTAAAGCTGTTCTTACATTAGTAGCACTTTCATTTCCTACCTCAGCTTCTGGGAAGTCATTAATTGTAATGTTGGGGATTTTTAATACTCCTGCATATCTCTTTGTTTCATTTTTACCGAAAACAGCAATATATGGTTGTTGTTCTTCTTTTGGCTTATCTTTATTTGTTTCAAATTCTTTCCAAGCTGATACTACAGGGGAGGGGTATTGGGAAATTTCAACTTTTACATTGTCAGGAATTATGCCTTTACTTTTATATAAATTAAATACAGATAAACTTTGTTCAGCTGTGATAGTTTCTTGGTTTGGGTCTTCCTTTGTAGATTTTGGTGAAATAATAACTTTTACAGTCCCTAAAGGTCCTACAAATTTAGAAGCAGCTATAATTCGAGCTAAATGGTCTTTATGAGGTGGTTTAAATTTTCCAGGAAAAATTGCTATTTTAGGTTTTTCTTCATTTTCTAAAATTAATGGAGAAATTAAAGACATTACTAAAGGGTTAAATTTTTCTTCTAAACTAGCAACTTTATCTAAAGCTTGTTGTTTTTTAATACCTTTATCTCTTCCAACTTCAGTATCACTAACTCTAATGTTTTTAGCAAACATTCCTTTTAGTCTATCTATTGATCTTCTACTTTTAAAATTCTTAACTACTTTAATTATATCTCTAAATTTGTCATTTTCAATATCAACTCCTAAAGATTTAAGTAAAGTTTTTGTATCATTAAATGAACTTGATTTCCATATTTCTCGACCAAAACTTTTTCCTATGGGTGCTATTTTTAAAGATAAACCTGAGGTATTTAGGTTAAAGTCGTATTCTTCACCTTCTTTTGGTTTTTCAATATCTTGAGGTATGTTTAAATCTTTAAAAAGTTGTTCTATTTGTGTAGGATTTAATTCTGTAAATATAGCTTTAGCTAGACCTAAGGTTAAACCTTGTTCTTGGGCAGGAAGGTCTAACATATTGTATGTGAATTTACCTTCATCTTCAGATGGGGTAATTATGTTATCTATTTGAACATATTGATCAGGTTTACCTACTATAGGGTATAAATTAGTAACAATAGATCCATGTATAAAATACTTTTTATTTTTTTTACGTGGTATACTAGGAATTTTATCTATTTGTTCTAAATGTTGGGCAAAATCCTTTTTTAATTGTTTCTTATCTCCTCCAGGAAAAGATAGTACTATATCAATATCTCCAAAAGTATTTTTTTCAGGTCTTCTACGTACCCCCGTTATATTATAGGATTTATCTAAGTTTAAAGGTTTTAAAACAGTTTCTCTATAGTCTCGAATTGTTGCTTTTAAATCCTCTTTATTTATAATTACACCACCTGCTGCTCCACTCATAATATTTAAATGTTATCAGGTACATATGCATCAGCTCTTCGTAAAGCTTCTTTAAACATATTTAATATTTTATCTCTATCTTCGGTTTTTAAACTATTTTTTACATAATCCATTAACTTACCATAACTGTTTATTATTTCTAGAGTTAAAGGTTGTGATGGTTTATATTCATCATTAAATATCTCTGTAGCTTCTTGTGGGGTATCTGCGATTATTTCACGTGTATCTTTGCGTATAAAACCTTTACCGCTCTTATATGTGTATCCCGTAACTGAGAACATAGCTAACATTAGTTGTCCTCTATGTAGTCCTTTAATTTGGGGGTTATCTTTAGGGAGTTCTGAATTAAATCTAAATTTAAGCCAGTCTATGTCTCCTATATCTAAATCAAATTGGGAAAATGAGTCTAATTTTTCACCACTTGGGGTATATTGTGGGTATGAAAAATGGATTGAACCAGCTCCAGAAGCTTTATCACTAGAAAACAAATCGGTTCCACTACTGTTAATTTTTTGAACAATAAGTTCAACCATAGATTTTACTTGGATTTGTTCGTCTGTAGCGGTTCTAGCTCTTTTCCTATTTTTTTCGTATAGAGAGGCAAATTCACTTTCATCAATTCCCCATCCTTTAACATCAGGTTTCCCATTAACAAAAAAGTGTTCTATAGAAAAAGCTAAATCTACATCTCCAGATTCTGATTTTTTACCTGTAGATCCTAACCAATTGTTACTGTTAGTTATTTCCTTAAATGATTGAGATTTAGCAGGGAAAAGTTTACTTAAATCACTAGCAAACTTATTTACTGTAGGCTGTATGTTATTTAATGGGATATTTTGAGTATCGTATTCAGTATTTTTAAATACATTTCCACCTTCTTTTATTAAAACCTCCTTTAAAAGTTTAATTAATGATGTCATTTTTATCTTTATTTATAAATATGGTGTACTATGCACCTATTTGTATTTCAGTAGGGAAGGTTTGGAGGTTAGGTTTTGGGTTAGGGTTTTCTAAATTGTATAAATCGTGAATATTTTCAAATAATTTAAAATTATCTTCAATACTACGTGAAGGTTCAAATAGCTCCCACCCCTTACCTTGAATTTTTAGACCTTTTTTGTCTGGTTTTTGTTTAGAGGATTTTAACCATATGATACCTACGCGATCTATTTTTTCTTCATATAACTCATTCCAAGCTTGAGTGTATGCTGAGAGTTGGAGTTCATGTGAAGTGTGAAGGGATTTAGATGTTTTAATATCTAATAACCATCTTTCTCCATCAATTTCTACTACTAAATCACAAGTACCCGCAAATTTATACTTTTCAGAAAATAAATGTATTTCACACTCTAGTAAAGTTGGTTTATATGTTGACCAAAACTCATGGAATTTTAAAATCATTTTCCAAACAAATGTAGAATAATTTGAATACCCTGCTTCATTAATCATTTTTATTTTTTTACCTGAAAGGTAGTCTTCTATAGCTTCATGGACCTGGGTGCCTTCTTGTCCTGCTTTTCTCATAATAATATCAGCATTATGTCCTACATCTTTTAACCAGGTTTCAAAAAATCTATTTTTAGGCATATACTGTAAAATGGTAGTAACTGATGGGTAGTATTCATCATTTCGGGAATAGTATCTGTTATCCATTATAGTGACCCTTTTCATTTCTTGGTCAATTTCCATTAAACGAGTTGTTTTCTTTTTAAAAACATTTACATCTTTTTCTATCATAATAATTGTAGTTTTTTCTCCATAAGTGTATATTGTGTTAATGGAGTAACTGTTTGTATGAGTTTAGTGAAATTTTTAAAACCTAACTCACTTGGGTCTTTCCCTTCCAATTCTACAAGGTAAACTTCTTTTCCTACATTTAAAAGTTGTTCACAAAACTTTAAAGCTTGTATTATTGCATCATTGTCTAAAGCAACATATATTTTTTCTACTTTAGATTCAACTAGTTTTTTCATTAAACTTGGTTGTATGTTCTTACCAAATAATGGTATAACGTTACGTTTTATAGCTATGGCATCAAAGGGCCCTTCACATAATATGATAGGTAAATCCCAATTAATAAATAACTCAAATGGTATAATATCGCGTGAAGTATCAGGGTTACGGTATTTTATATAAGAGTCTTTTTCAAATGATCTTGCGGTAAAATAATTTAATTTACCGTTGCTATCATATGAGGGTATAATAACCATATTAGAATACAACCCATAGTTACAATATCCTATATTATATTTTAAAATGTCTTGTACAGTTACATTTCTTCTTTTTAAATATGAATAAGCGTGTTTAGCAATAACATCCTTATTATTTGAAAATCTCTTAAATTCTTTAGGTAAAGTTAACTGTTCTACTATAATATCATCATTTATATTACTAGATATGTTTTTAACTAGCTTACCTAGTTCCTGGAAGTAATCTGATGGTACTTTTAATTGTTTAAATAGGGTTCTTATAGTTTTACCTTTTTTACCGCATACCCAACATTGCCACAGGTTAACTCCTTTTTTATTTTCTGTGAAGTTAACTTCTAATTTAGGTTTGTGGTGGTGGCAAAAGGGACAATTGTATGCTTGGTTGCCTCTTGCAGTGCGTTTACCTTTACCTAAAACCTTATTTACTAGATTAACTAGTAATTCATTTCTCATAGATATAATGTATGAAACTTATTTTGCTAATCAAAATCTCTTCTAAAAAACTTACCTAAAATATTATCATTATAATACATTTCAGGTTCTTCTAATACTCTATAAACAAATAAAACTTGTGTTTCATAATAAGTTAATAGTTTTTTTGTTGGAGCAAATTTTAATATTTCTTTTGTAAAGTTTTCTTTAGGTTCTGATTTAAGTAATTCTAAAAGAGGTTTATTTGATCCCCAATATCCTTTCCAATCAGATTCTTTAGTTGCTATTTTATAAGCAGGTTTTCTACCTACTACCCCTTCGTATAAAGCTAAATCCTTTTTAGTTAATTTTACTTTACGATTATGAAATAATACCTTTTTACCAATATATGATTTATTAGTTAAAGTGTGGGTTATTTTATAAATAAACCCAAATGTGTTGCTTGGGAATTGAGAAAGATCCTCAATTTCTTTTTTATCGTATGTCCAGTTCATGATTTTATAAGTCTAAGTTAACAAGTATTGATGTATCTGTAACTTGAGATATTGGAAGGGGTTGGGATAATTTTGCTACCGCAATTAACTCATTAGAATTGTTGTACATTCCTACTGTAGTTATATATGGTGTAAAATACGAGCCTGTAGCAAAATCATATAAAGTACTATCTGTAGAACTACCTGATATTAGGGTTGGGTTTTGTGAGAAGTTAAATTCGTTTTGGCGTAATGTGCACTTATATTGTGATTCATATATTGTTACGGTACTTTCAAATGAACAAGTGATGTTTGAGTTTGTAATAAAATCATTTATAAATGTAGAGTCACCTTCTCCATAAATAGCACTCCCATAATCAACAAAGCCATAACCATCATTACTCCCAGAAACACCCTCACTGGTTAAAATTATAATACCATGTTCATATATTATATCTCCTACTTTATCTGAGTTTAAAAGCATATTACCATTCCCATCATCTGAAATTGAGTATCCAGGGATTGATATTGTGCATGAGTTTAATTTTATGTGTTCTCCATATAGGTTAGAAGGGATAGAAATTATTCCTATTATTTCACTAGAACCTGTAGGGTAATATCTGTTTGCTAGTAAAGTAGTAGTTAAATAGTTATAATAGTTTGGTGTATAAGCAGGACCTGTTATTGTATCGTCATTATTAAATGAAGCAGTATTTACAAAAGCACCATCATCTCTGCCTATATAGTTAGAATAATATAATTCTTTTATTGAATCATATATTAATTTTTTATCTTGAATATTTATTTGACCTGTTGGATTAGAACCAGAAACAAATATTGAAGTAGGTATGTTTTGTCCTATATATCTATCTATAGAAACATTAGAAGATGTAAATTCTGATTCACCTTTAAAAGTAAAAGATTTATTTACCTCAAATGGGGAAACAACAACGTCCGAAGTTATAAAGGGTTTGTATACACTCATTCATTTTAAAAGTCTAGTTTAACTCTAACTAATGATTCTTTAGTAAAATCTTTTAATAAAGGTCTTGATAACTTAGCTACAGCTACCAATTCATTACTATCATTATACATTCCTACAGTAGTTGCATATACTTGAGGATGATTAATAAAATTATCATATATTACTTCTCCTGTTGAACCAGATATAAATGATGGATTTTCTGAGTAGTTAAATTCACTATTTCTTGATCTAACAAATATATAATCTGAGGTAACTGTTTCTTCAGAATTTAATGCAAATGATTCACCTAAATTTATAGCATTATATAAAATTCTTGGATTATTATCTGTATTACTAAGAGCAGGATTTCTTAGTGTATCAACATGAATTGATTGGGAGATAGCATCAGGATTTAATATAATAGTTCCTAAATCTGGGAATACTAATCCATATGAACCTGAATTTGCTACATATCCACTATTTGCTAATGAACCCGCTGTACCATTTGATCCTGAAATTAGTTGGTAGTATCTAGAAGATCCTAAAAATTGATTAACAGGATTATCTTGAGAATCATCTGTTAAGTTAATTATACCATTTGATCCAGAAAGTTTAAGATTAAGGGATCCAGGAAATAAACTTTCTTTATATTGGGCTCTATCAATAGATATAACCCAAAAATGAGTTGCAGTTAAAATATTTGTACTAGAACCAAAAGTAAATGTTGCATTTTCATCTTCTAATATTAAAGCTCTGTATTGACCATATATAGATGTTGATGGTGATTTGCCAGGAACTATAGAATTATATAATGCACTACCGCTTCCCATAGAATCAGCGTATGCTATTTCAAATTGGGGAGTTGCAGAAGTTAAAGTAGAAGATGTTTGATAAACAGCTAAATAATAATCTCCTGATGATCCTGCTTCTTGTACAGAAGATGTAAAAAATTGTGTTAATGTAGGGGCACCAGTTGACCATAAGGTAGAAGTAACTGAATCGCTACTTACTACAAAATCTTCAGGATCTAATCTCTTAAATGACATATTATATTTTTATGAAATGATTGTTTTATTTATTGTTACAGGAATGGTAAGTCTTGCACCGCTGTCTAACCCTACAAATGTAATAGTAGAAGATAGTGAAGTATTTGTTCCAAATAGTGTGTTAACAGTTGTTGCTCTTAAATTAAATTGTGATCCTATTACTGTTCTTGAAACATTAGTTCCTAAAGTAGTAGTAGATGTGTTAGATGATTGGGCGGCATCTGTGTTGATTCCTGTTCCATCAAATGTTGACATTAGCCTAACATCTGAAATTGTTGCAGCATATCCACTAGTTTCAAATGCTGTAGCGTTTCCTAGGAAGTTTAATGTTTGAGGTGTTATCGCAAGTGAAGCACCTTGTTTTAATGTTATAGCAGAATAACCTAAATCAAGTACAGGTAATTTAGCTGTGCCTCTTGGTAAGGTAGCTAATTTATACTTCATTATTTGGGTTTCAATTGGAAATGCTTCAAGTAGGGGCATATTTTCAATTGCTTCTCCGTAAAATGTTGATCCTGAGGGATGGGTTGGGTTGTATAAGGTATAATCTATTTCATCATCTGCTAAAGCAAATTGTGTAATTTGAAAAGAACCATCATTTTTAGCTAATAGTTCTCTCCCTTTTTTAGTTAGTATAGCGTCAACTGTTACGACTTGGTTATTTAAATATCCCATTTTGTGTTTTAATTATTATTGCAATATATTGATAAATATTATGTTTTCCAAATTTTATTTAATGTTATGTCCCTTCTTCACCAGTTATTAATCCTCTTTCTTTAAGATTTGTAATAACATTATCTATATTAGTATCTAATTCAGATGTAGAAAATTCAGGAGTTAAAATAAAGGGGCCTTGTGATTGTAAAGGTTTAAATCCTTCAAATATAATTTGGGAAGCATCATCTACATATCTTCTAATGAGGAAATGATCAAGATTAAAGTTACTAGAATTTACATCTATTGGTAAATTACTATTAAAATGAACTTCAATTGATCCTGTTTGAAAAACTCTTGAACCCGAATCATATGGAGCATATATTTCTTTAACCATATATGTGAAGTCTTCCCTTCCTTCAAACCTAAATTCATCCCCATATTTTATTGAAAAGGGTATAGATACTGGTTCAAATCCAGAATTTGGGATGTCTGTTTGTTTAGCGGTTTCATTATATAAATCAATCAAAGTTGGGTTAGAACTTGTAATAATATAAGGATAATTATTAGAGTCACCCCAATTCCATATAGAATTAACTCCTGAAGAGGTAATAGGTGAAGTTGGGGAAGGATATTGAGTGACTTTAAAATATCCTGCTCCATTAGGGAATGCTAAGGTTTTTCCACTGCCTACTAATCTTTCAAAATATTCTACATATATGTTATCACCTGTAGCAAGTTCAGTAACAGGAATATCAATAGTTAACCCAATTGTATCTGAAAGGTTATTAAATCCTGTAAGTAGTACTGTTTCTCCTACTTCATTAGGGTAATAAACATAACTACCTCCTCTTTGTTTAACAATTCTATAAGATAACTCATATTGCCCTACACCTGTTGAATCACTTGATTCAAAAGTACGTCTAAAATTTGCTTTTAAATTTATTCCATCACTTATAACTCCTGAGGGGACTTCATAGATACTATTTGTGCCAATAATAGTTCCTAGGGTTGGGTAAGTAAAAGTTAATAAGTTCCAACTATTAGATGAAGCGTTTTGTAGTGGTGGAGAGGATGTTGATTGGTAATTTCCAACATTTCCATCTACTGATGGGATTATGTCTTCAAAACTCATTGTTGTATTCCAATAAGCATTTGGAGCACTACCGCTTTGAGTATATAAAATAGGTTCAATTCTTTGACCACCTCTAATTACTGTTCTAAATTGTTCTGTGGGACCAGAACCAATTGTTTTAGAAGAGATTCTAAATCTTTCACCAGTTTGAAAAGCACCTTGCACATTTGGTAAAGAGTTTTCTGAGGTATTAGGTACTCCAATATTGCCATCAGCATCAATTAGATATAAAACATGAGCGGTTGAAGCATTCATTCTATCAGGTGGCCATCCACCTATCCAATCACAATATGCTATAACAGTTTTTAAACTTTCTATAGTAGGAGTTTTACCAAATGTTCCAGTATCTCCTTTAGACCATCTATTTAATTTTTGAGATGTTGATTTTGAACCTTCGTAACGTGGTATTACATGCCTACGAGTTGTATAATTTGAAAGTTGTACTTCTGCTCTTAAGGCACTTCCACTTATTAATAAATCAAAATTAGTAGGCTCATTTATACCAGCAGAATAATCAACGTCTTGATATAAGTTATGTCTTCTATTTGTATCAACATTATTTAATAATGGTTGGCAATCAAGTGCTCTTTTGAAATCATTTGAACCAAAATATGGTTCAGGGACTAACCCAACTTGTAAACCTGTTGCATCTGAGGATGTGATAAAAAATTTTGAATCAGATGTTAAAGTTGTTGCTGTTAAAATAGTAGCAGTACCTCCAGCTATTTGTAAATAATAACTATCTCCGGGTTGAACAGAATTATTACTTGGTTCACTAAATGAAAGATCAAAAGATTGAGTTGTAAATCCAGAAGAGGGTATTGTTAAACTATCTAATGTTGCTGCTCTATTAGGATAAGTAGTATTACCCCTATTTAATGTTAATGTATAATTTGTAGGAGGGGTTCCAATATCAGTTATTGAAATAGAACCAGATGTTCTTATATAAAGAGATTTTTGTGGATATGTATCTACTTTATAAAATGATCCTGTAAATTGGGTATTTCCTAAAACAAGTCTATCTGTTAAAAACGATAAATTATCAGTTTCAGCATTTATATCTATAATTGCAGAAAAAGGTGGGTCAAAAGCAGGATGAAAAGTAGAAGTTAATGATCCAGTAAAATCATATTTTATATCTGCCCTATCACTCCAATCAACTTCCGCAGGATTTACATAGTATAAAAAGAAAGTTGGTTTTTCTATTATATTAATAACAGTGTATACAATATCTCCTGATGTGTAAGGGATAGTGATTTGATTAAGAGATTGGAGGGTATTGGTTTGGTCAATACCATTCTTATCTATTCTAGCTATTTTTATATATCTTACTCCTTCTGTTGCCATTAACTTTTATTTCTATTGGTTTGGATCTGGTATAGGTAGTGGGAAATCAATTTTATCATAATATACTGATACATATCCATTTGTTGGTTGGTTATCAATATCTATAAAGTTTTGGAATGTATATTCACTACCACTATACATTCTTATACCATTATATTCTATAGCTCTTGGATTTATTTTTTTATAAGGGTCACACCCAGCATTTAAATCTTGGGTTGAAACAACTATATGTGAGCCACTTAATTCACCATTATAAAATTCTTCTTGTGAATCATGTAATGTTGTAATTGAACCAGATAAATATTCAACTGTTTCACTCCAACTTTGTGTTATATCAAATCTATTATTTATACCATTAAATTCATTAAATACACCTGCCGCACCACCAGAAACTTCAACTATATCAATTGAACCAGTATAAATCTTATTTTCAAAGGACATTTGTGGTTGTGGGTATTTATTTCTTTCTAATAAATGTTGTTTAACAACTACACCCGAGGCAAGACTTGTACGTGCAGGTACAAAATCTTTAATCATTTTAAATAATGAATTATCAAAAAATTTTATTAAACGTATAAAATCCTTTAAATTATAATTTTTAGTATATTTTTCAAAATAATTATCTCTTAAATTATCTAAATCAGGATATGTAACAGCTGATGAAGATCGTAATCTTGGGTCACCAATATAGTCACCCATATTAAAATAACCAATTTGGTCCATTATATCCTCATTTATCTCATTTGTAGGAGAAAATGCTACCTCTAAATAATTTATACCAGGAGTATAACTTTGAGATACATTTACCATTTGGGATAAGGACATAAATGGTGATAATGTATCACCACTTGGTATTACATTATTTTCAATTCTAATTTTATCTTTAATTATATTACGTAGACCTGCTATTGGTTGATCTGCAAAAAATGTTTCTACATTAGGTACAAATGTTGGGGTAGTATTAAAATAAAAATTACTATCACTAGCAAATGATTGAGTTACAACCCATGAACCTGTTACTTTAGGGTGGATTGAAATAGATCCTGTGTAGAGTTCTCCTCCTAAAGGTGCTCTAAAGCATAATTCATTTGGTGAACTATTTATACTATTTCCTTCAATAGAATGAGGGTTCATAGTATAGTCTTTAAATACACTTTCACTTATGGGAACAGTATAATATCTTATTTCTTGTAAGGATCCTGAAAATTGGGTGTAAGTATTTCCATTTATAATACTACTAGAAGCAAAAATAGAAGGGACTATGTTAAGATCCCAATCTGAACTATTAACTTGGGTTATTGATGATGATATAAAACCAATTTGGGTCCCGTTATTTCCTTCTTTATATATTTTATTGGCAGCAATTAATTTAAATTCATCAGTACTTCCTACAGTTCTATTAATCATTACAGACCACCAATCTCCATCAAAAAATGGTAAATACACACTACAAGAAACTGTAGGGTTACTTGTATATGAAGGATAAAAATCTAAATAAGCATATTGATAATAAGGATCTATAATTGACCCAGAATAAGAAGCACTTGTATAGGCAGATCCTGTATATCTTAAAACTAAGTGAGAGTTAGTATTTTTGTTCCATAAACTTTGAGAATAAGGAATATTTGATGTGGGTAAGCCATTAGTTTTAAATCTGAATATTACAGTGTCAGGGACATCAGATGCACTACTCCAAGGTGTAGAAGCATCCCATGAAGAAGTAATAAAATTATTACCATCTGTTTTAAAAGCATAATTAAACTCTCTTTGCCAATGATCCCAATCATTTATATTAATCTTATCTTTACCTCCATATTCATTTATTCTTAATATTGTATCAGGGATACCATAAGAGGTTATAAGAGCACGCAAACCAGGTATAGTACCTTTTGCTTTCAATAGGTATGGTATATTATGGTATATTCGCTTATATAACGACTTATTTACATCATCTAACGGTATAACATCATTAGAGGCAGATATAAATTGGTCAATATATTCAAATCCTGTTGGGGTTGGTAAAGATCCAGTAATATTTGGGAATGGGAATAATCCTCCATTAGGTGTTAATCCTAAAAATGCTGTGTATAAGTCTTCATTTGAAAAATTATTTTGGTATAACTTAAGACCAAATTCTTTAATTGCATCAGCAATTATATCTTTTGATACACCATAATTTAAACGGTTATCAGCATTAAATTTTTGTGAAACATCCTTATAATAAATCCAAATATTATCATAATGTTGAGCAACCATATCAACAAATAACTTATATGGGTCATTTTCAGGATCATTTCTTAAATATTCTGGGATAGCATAGTAAAGCCCATCTTGATTAGTTTCATCAAATAAAGAAGCAGATAAAACTCTACCTCCATAATAAACATTGGAGTAGTCTGTGCTCCCTAACCAAGTTAAAACTTCAGTACTTCCTGTTGAGGATAATAAATAAGGTTTAGTTGAGGTTGTTTTTGGGTAAGATAATGAACTACTTTCATAATATAAAAATTTATCATACCCATCAAAGTTATTTATAATTTCATCTATTTTTGATTGATATGTAGACTTACTTCCACTTAAAGTTGAAGGAGAACTTGTTGTATTATCTAAAATAGAAATGGATGATGAATAATTTTCAATAAGTCCTACTTTATAATAAAAGTTTTCTAGTCTAGTTTGGGCAGAACTAAAATGTATAAAATCAGAATATGTGGTATAATCTACATTAATTTGTAACTCTTTTTCCTTAAGTAAACTATTTATTTGTTCTTTAGAACTTGAAACTTGGGAAGAAATTAATTCAGAATATGATAAAGCTAAAGTAGAATTGTTTACTTGGTCTTTTAAATCTATATTGAAATTAGGTCCTTTTAATTTAGGGAACGTAGGTTCGGGTAAAGGTAAATCTTCAAAAGTTACTTTATAAGTTTTAGGTTCTTCAAAAGAAGTAACAATATTTAAAACATTATTTATAGAATAAGATTCAGGTAATGACTCATATAACTTAACTAATATAGTAGGATTATCTACATTATCATTATCTAAAACAATATTATTAGCTAAAACAATATTATTACTTCCAAAATTTAAATAAAAATCTACAAAATATTCGCTTTCTGCTCTTTTATTTACAAAATTTTGAGTATCGTTAGTTATTGAAATTAAGTCTAAATCATTACTATCTAATCTAATTTCAGTTCTATCTGAGGATATTTCAGATATATATAAGTCATTTATTTCTCTATTGTAAAATTTATAACAAGCTAAATATTCTCCTAAACTATAATCTAAATTATTTAAATCTTGTTCAGGATTAACAATAATTTTTGAATTTTGGTTTGTTAAAGCAGCTTGATCATCATTTTCAATCCTGTAATTACGATAATCTTGGTTTGAATCTAAAACTTGATAATTGTTATTTAAAACATAAAATTCAATATAGCTGCTAGAGTTTAAAGTAGTAGGTAAATCAAAACTGCCTATTAAATTACTTTGTTGAGTAGAATAAATAGGTTGGGATGGATTGCTATTTTCTAATAAGATAACTTCTGTCGCCATTATTAAATATCTTTAGGTATTAGAGGTGTTTGGGTTTGATTTTCAATTAATTCTTTTTGAGTATCTAATAATTCTGTTCTTAATTGAGAGATTTCGTTTTGTAAAGCTTCTATAATTTCATTTTTTTCTTCAAAACCAATATATTCACTACTTTTTTTAATTAAGTATTCATGTGAATTAGTGGGTCCTAATTCATTTATATCGTAAAACATATCATTATACATCCTAAAAAAGTCATTAACTGTTGGTTGTTCTTCTACTTTTTCATTTATAGACTTAACCCCTAATTGTTTAAAGGAAGTATCTATAACTTTTTCGTATGATGTTTTATTAAATACTTGTTTATTAAATTCTATGTTTTGACTCATCCGTTAATAACTTTAAAATAGTAATCATCATCTAATATTAGAGTAGAACCATTAATTTCCGTTTTAATCAAAACTTTATAATATCTTTCAGGTTCTAATCCACTCATATAAACATCGAAATAGTTTCCTCTAACATCAGATGAAATTTGTGTGTATTGGGTATCGAAATTAATAACAAATTCATTGGTAGACAAGTCTTTTATTGCATAATATGAAGAAGTTGGTAAATAGTTTGTATTTGTAAATAATGAACTAGTTTGATATGTTCTAGTAGGATATAAAGGGCTTACATTTACATAAAATCTATTTACACTACTTGATTGAAATTCACCTGGGTTGTCATCTAATGAAAGTTTGATTTGTTTGGTATCTACAATTGAAGCTGTAGCAGCAGAATATAATGAGTAATCTCTCCATCTAAATTCAAGTTGTGGGGGGTAAATGGTGTTTGTGTCAATACTATAATACTTTAATATAGGTTGATAGTTTTCATCAGAATTAAATTCAGCACTACCACTTAACTTAACTAAAAACCCATAATTAGGAATAGAACCACTATACCATAAATTAACTAAATCTTTTACCTCTAATTCTAAATCTTTTTCAGATCTTAATCCAAATGATTCAGTTATTGTAGGTACTAAACCAGAAGAAGTAAACCAACTACCACCACCTTGTGTAGTATAGGTTGAATTATATGAACCGGTATAACCATATCCACCAACTGAACCATTCATGCTCCAAGTTCCCGAACCTGAAGAATTTGTATTTTCCCAAGAAATTCCATCTATTGTTTTAGGATCATCCAAATAATAACCTGTACCATTATTCCAAGATTGGGCTGTTGGGAAAATTTCAAGTTTTACATCAGTATTTACACCCTGTGCTGTTGTTATATAATTTCTAAGATATATGTTATATATGCTACTAGAAATTTTATTATTAATTATGTCTTGGATTTCAGTAGTATCGTATTCTACTAAATAACGGGATACTCCAGGATCACCATTTTCAGCTAATATATTACTAGATTCAAGTATAGCATCTAACCCTGTATTCATAGTAGGGTAAGTAGAGTAAAGAGTAGCGTCCTTAATAGGGAATATTTTATAAACGGCCATTTATAATGTTTTATTATAAATATGCAATTATAAAGGAACTACTTTACCCTTAATATCTTGATCAGGAAATTTAACTTCAAATATACTTGGATCTAAAGAAGGATATATAACTTGATTTTGAGTAGCACCATCTATATCGTAAGCATATTGAGAATAATTCCCACCAACTTTATTTTTAATTATAATATTTTTAACGGTTTGAACACCTTTTATTTTATCTAATATTATAAATAAATTCTTTAATAAAATAGGTTGATTTAATTGCCATTTATCTAAATTAAAATAATATTTAATTTCTTGAATACATTTTATTAATACATCACTATTATTAAAATTAGGTAATACTATAATTTCAAATTCAATACCAATATTAATAATATAGGCATCTCTAATTTCAATACTATCACCAATCATTCTTTGTTGAGATAAATAGGTTCTTAAATTTTGTTTTAAAGTATTACTAGCAAAATCTAACTGTCCTATAGAATTTTGAGATAAAACATATAAACTTAAAGTTTCAATAGTTGAAATTTGATTATCAGTTAATTTAGGCTTTTCAATATAAGCTTTAGTAACTGCACCATAATCAGAAGGCATACTTAAAGCCCTTACTAAATAATCATCTGCGGTAACAGTTCGTTTTTGTGCAAAAGTAGAAGATATAGTATTTTGTCTTATTTCTTGTAAAGTATCTCCCCCTTTACCACCTGTAGCAGGGGATGGGTTGGTTATAGAGGTAGATCCAAATACGTAGTTAGCAGTTGTGGGATTTAAATTATTATTATTTGAAAAAACTATATTAGTATTTGAAATAGAATTTATAGTATTAGCAGCAACATTTGAATTGACTCCACCTCCTGTTAGATACCTTACAGTTAAAGTTGTATTTGAAGGAGCCAAACCATAGGTTTGGGTATATAAAAAGTTTGTAGGGGAATAAGCTGCTGTTAATTTTTCTTTTTTAAAAGGTAAACCAATTCCTATATTGTTAGGATTTGGGATTATTTCTTCTGTTATAGCATCAGGTGACCCAACACCAAATTGAATTTGCAAATTAGATAAAGAAGTAAACCTAGTAGTAAATCTTCTAGGACATTTTTTTAATTTAAGTAAATATGGTGCTCCATCTCCTTTATTAGGATCATTAATGTTAGTATTTTTTATTGTATCTAAAACCGTTTCTTGGCCTAAATAATCTACTTCATCCCAAGTATTATCATCAGAATCAGTTACATCTAATATTTTAACTATATTATTTGCTTGCAAATTTAATGTTTGAAATGGGATAGGTTCAGTAAAATTAAAAGTTTGTGTTGTGATAGTTGAGGATATTACTTTTCTTGTTTTCTTTAATAAATAATATTGTGGAATACCTCCTGAGGTTTGGTAAATAGTAACTTCGGTTGGGTCTTGAGAGCTTGAAACAGAAAAATCCGCCTTATCTTCCATTAAAAAGGTTTGATTATCTGTTGATGTAACTGTTGTATTTTCAGGAATAACTAAAGTATAATCATAATCAGGCACATAATTTCCACTTACATTTTTTGAAGGTACCTGTTGGTATATTTCTAAAGTAGTTTGAGAAACATTAGTTACCCTAGGTTTATACCCAAACATGTATGCTAATTCAAAAACATTATTTGTTTGTAAAGCATATTGAATAAAATTTTCTTGGAATTGGTTATCTAAATAAAAACTTAAAACATCACCTACATATGATGCTTGTTCTATAAACATCATTCCGGGTGAGGTAGGGGAAAAGTCTTTATAAGTATTAGGGAAATAAGTTTGGGTATAGTTTATTAAACGTGACCTAAAACTACTAAAATCTCTATTTAAATATTTTATATCTCTATTTACTTCAGGCATTTTTAAAATTGTACATTAATACTATCGTTTATATTTGTATTATTTATAGAGTAGTTTAAAGTAACTACAACATTATTAGGTTCATCATTTGGAGATAATACATCTAATTTTAATATTTTTACTTCAGGAAAAAAAGTTTCTAATTTTGAACTAATGAAGCTGTTTAAACTTTCAAAAGTAGGTTCATTTGATTGTTCAAATAAAAATACTCTTAACCCCGCTCCAAAGTTTGGATTTAAAGGTCTTTCTCCTGGATTGGTTAGGAAAAAATTAATTAAGTTATTTTTAATAGCTTTTTGGGTAATATAAGTTGAGTTAAATACCCCTGGTCCATTTAGAGGTAAATTTACTCCTATAGCTATATTAGGATTTAAATCATCTGGGTTTATATTTTGGGGGTTAAAAGGCATTATTTAGTATTTAGTAGTCCCATTATTGTATCCATTCCTACAGAACCTTCTCCTAAACTTCCATTTATAGGATCTACTCCTTGTGGGTTAAAAGAAGAAGCATCACTTGAATTAAAGTTTAAAGCAGTTTCACCTAACACGTCCATATATTTTTGTCTAGTACCCATAGTAGGTTCAGTATATTTAGGATTTGTAGGTAAAGGTGGGTTTGGTTGGATTGATTCTCTCACAATTTGGGGTTGAGGAGATTTAACAGCTTCTAATAAAATATCCTTCAATTCATCTTGAATTGCTTCTTTTACTGCTTCTTTAATTAATTTTTTAAGTACTTCGGTTTTCATATGTGTTTATAAATATAGGGTTAATCTGCTTTTAAATC
>Ga0181373_1000142_pt1 | contig 18422 bp, 20 predicted proteins | sample LowvirmetaG_3_FD_130159 | JGI IMG/M metagenome (GOLD analysis project Ga0181373, IMG submission 130159) | Marine viral communities from the Subarctic Pacific Ocean - Lowphox_09 viral metaG | ecosystem: Environmental > Aquatic > Marine > Oceanic | place: Subarctic Pacific Ocean | collected... | reverse complement strand
GTTGGCTTAGAGCCAACTGCGTCTAAATATTCTGGTGGAATTATGCGGCCCTTTTTCATAAACCGCGAAATCATGCGCTGATAGGCATTCTCAGGGGTTACATCCATATTCACCAGGCGAACAGTGTACCCCTCATCTTTATATAGTGATATCGCACCCCTAATGCTAGAGCCATCATGGCCTACTTTTGGCAAAACTATATTGGTTCCCCGGCTAACCATTATGCTTTGCAAAGCTTTTGCCAAAGTAGAGCTTTCGCTATGAACGGCTGACGCGCCAATCCCGCCGTCAAACTCTGGCAACGCTGCTTTTATTTCATCGCTATCTAAGATTGCGGCTTTGTTGGCAATCGCCAGGTCGTTTGCAATCGTGCTTTTCCCGGCTGCCGGTGGCCCTAAAATAATTGTAACTTGTTTCTCCCTGGCAACAGGCTCGGCATCTTTTTCTAATTCACGCCAGGCTAATGTTTCCGCATCTTTTTCAAATCTTGTTAAGGCCGCTTCTGTGCCGACAATATCCTCGCCGTCAACATTATAGACGCGGTTTTTGTGCCATTCGTCAGATCCATAACCCTCGGCCTTAGATGTTTGGGGCTTAGAGTTCATTTGCTCTAAAGCCGCGACTACTGCGGGGTGATTGTCAATTTGTTCTCGCGTTGGGCTTTGGTCTAGCAGTCTGGCTAAATCGTCCATAGGGGTTGGCTCTGGCAATTCATCCAAAATCATTTGGTCTAACTGTTGCTCGGCTGCCGGGCCAGTTGGCTCATCAAATCCCTCTAGGCTTGGCTCCTCTGGGATCTCAGCCTTTGCGCTCTTCGGCGGACCATAGACAGTGCGTCCAACATCGCTTGCTGTCGCCCCATCAAAATCGCCTCGTTCAATTCCTCGTCGGATAGCGTCTGCATAGCTTCTTGCAGCCTTTGCATAGCTGCCGGTTTCTTTTGCTTCCCTGGCCGCCGTTGTGAGGTCGTCACTGAGGGTTCCCTTTCTGTTGGCAAGGGCTTGGAGTAAGTGGATCGCTTGGGCATCTTGGTCAGCCCTCCGTTTGTTTTGGTTTGTTACAAGCTTGTTTCCTTCCGCCTCGATGCGGTCAGCATTTCGACTTAGGCTTTCAAACGCCTTCTTATCTTGCAGCAGCAACGCTTTTGCCCTGGAGAAAACCCGCGCCCGCTCCAGGTAAAGGCTTTCAGTTATAACCTCATCCCCAAAGAGGGAAACTTGAGTTTCCTGGACAACATCAACCTCGCGCACCTGGCGGATAATGCTTTCCGCCTCATCAGCGTTTTTAGGGCTTGTCTTAGAAAGAACCTTGATTGCAGCCTCTTGTAACTCAGGGCTATCGATTAAGCGCCCCAGGATAGCGCCGTAGTTCGCCGGAATTACGCCATTAACAACTGACATAAAGGCATCATCGCTTAACGCCATCATATCACGCGCCTGGCGGACTGTTGCAGAATTGGGCGGCAGCCCCACTTTTTCAAAGCCTTCTGGATCTAGCCTTAATATTTTTGCGGCATCGATCACGCTTGTCATGTTGTCTGCGTTGGCGATGTTAGCGTGGGCGGCTGTGACCATTGCTTTTTCAGCACTCACGCCATCGGCCTCACGCAGTAATCGGCCGTACAGTTTTATATCCTGGCCTGGATCATCGGCCATAATCCGCTTTGCAAGCCCGGCCCTTTGATGCCCATCAGCAATAAACACATTTCCGTTAATATCTTCCCAAAACAGAACCTGACCGGCTAAATCCGGGTTCCATTTTTTAACCCCTTGCAATCGCTCACTTACGCCAAATTCATCGCCGCCAGATTTAAACTGAAACCTATCAGCATCAACCTGGACATCTTCTGCCTTGAAGGCGAACACTACGCCGTCCAGGCTATCCTTTGCCGCCTCATCTCCCGCACCTTTTCTAGCCTTAGAAATTGCATCTTCAAGTTTTTTGTTGGTTAATCCAATTTCTTTTAATTCTTCATTAATGGCCTCTATCTTCTTATCAGCCGCCTTCATCCTTTTGGGCAAATCACTTTCTTTAATTGCAATTCGAGCATCTTCTGTGGATAGGCCTTGCGCAATGGCATCAACCTCGTCTTGTATCGCAGCCTTTTCAGCCTCAACAGAAGCCTTTTCATCAAACTTCTGATCTCCTTTTTGTCTATTTAATTCGTATTCTTTATTTAACTCTTCCAACTCTTTGCTGCTTTTAAGCGGCAGGGGCGGCTCATCCACAATATCCGGCAAGTTGCCATCTTCAAAAGCGGCCTCGGCGGCATCGGTTCTGGCCTGGTGTTCTGCCTGGGCGGGCGGTAAATCTTCGCCCTGGAAAGGATTGTCAGCTTCCAGGTCTTGCTGTTGCTGCGCAGTTTCGGCAATCGCGCTGCTTTCCGCATTAGCAGATCCATCTTTTTTAAACGCTCGATAGCCCGCTCTTGCGCCATCCGCTGTTAGCTTAATGCCAACACCAAAGACCGCGCCCGCACCCGCGTCAAACGCTACGTTTCTAACAAAGTCTTTATATGTGTAGTCATAGCCAAGATCTTTATACCACTGTGACACGCTCGTTTGCTGAACCGCACCAAGGCCCGCTCCGATCATTGCCTCATAAAAAGCAAGTTGCCACAAACTATAAGCTTTTTTAGGCGCAGCTACCATGCCGCCAACCCACATAGTCGGATCAACAATGTGCCCGGCTAATCCGCCCAGGATCATCCCCGCAGTGCCGCCTTTTGTTTGTGCCCTGGATTGCATTTCTTGAGCGTGTTCCCTGGCTGCCTTCCCACGCGCCCGCGCAATTTCCTCAATGCCTTCAATCGTAAACCCTTTAAGGTGGTCTGGCAAAATGCTTTCGTTTTCCCGCATAATGTTAAGAACATAATTTGCTTCGCTCTCATATTTGGGTTCATTCATTTCGGGCGAAAACATTCTAAACTGGTCTGACGGATCTCGTATTCCTTGGATGCCCAGGTCTTTTAACTCTTCGGTAATTGGACCCCATATTTCTTTTAAATGGTTTTCGCGCTGCATGGTAATGTCGTTAGCAACTACATCCCTGGCCGCCGCATGATAGTTCTCTAAATAGCCAGTAATCGGCTTTGATAAAAACTCTACGCCGGTAAAATCATACGCCTTGGATCTGCCGAAATCTATCATTGCGTTTTGATCCAATCATCCCAAGAGACATTGAAGTTAGGATCTTCTTTTAGGCCCGCCTCGATAAATTTCAAATATTCTTTTCTCTTTAATCGCTGCCTCACAGGGATGGTTTTTCTCATTGCCAGACGGCGCTGTTCTCGTAATTCTTTTATTGTTTGACCTTTATCAACAGTAGGCGCACCTATGCTTGCCTCTAAGCCCGCAGCAACTTGACCAGGCGCGAAATCTTGAGTTGGATCAGAAAGGGTTTTTGAAACTGCATCTAGTCGGCTAGGACGCGGAGATATTACCCTGGGGAAGCCTTCTGTAAACGTTGCTTCTGGCGCAGCCTCACGCGCTGAAGGTTTGTCCTGGCTTCGGGTTGCATCCATTTTAGCACTGGAGATATCAATATCTCCCGAAAACATTGCGTCCTCTATGTTCGGCACGTTTTCGCCCTCAAGAAATGCTTGCTCTTCCTTTTTGAGAAGCTCAAATAAATATCCCGCTTCTTTGAAATGAGCGTCTTTTAGGTCTTTAATGCTAAATGTAATAGGGCGGCCGTCCTGGTCGGCAACAACAATATTAGCCCCATATTGAATTTGGTAGGTATCAGATCCTAAATATTTAAATGTATATTCTTCATTTGAAGCAATATCCTTGGCTAAACTTTCATTTATATTTTGCCCTGATGCTATAGCTATCCTAGCAACATTTACACCTCTTAACGCATTTTCCATTTGGGCAGCCGTCATGTCTGGCATTAAATATGTATTTTCACCGCGCACCTCTTGGAACCCGCCATACAATACAGTCTCCGCATAATCCATTCCTGGCCTTACGCTTTGCCCGGCGGCTTGCTGTAATGCTTCTGTCCACATATCTCCATTAAATTCAGTTACGCCATTTCTGGCAGCTAATTCCGTATAAATTGCCTCGGCAACATCAGTAATAGCCTTAGTCATATTTGGCTCTGTAAGAGCCTTTCCCATTACGTCTAGTTGTATATCAAAGGCCGACAAGCTTTCACCATCGGCTGTTTTTCTACTTAAAGTTGGATGCTTGCCGTCTATTTTAATTCGCTCAAACCCACTAACCGCAAGTGTAGCTGTCTCAGTCATTCCGGCATTGTTTAAAGCCCCCACCAGGGCCATCGGCGCGTTGTATGATGCAAGGTCTGTTAAGATCTTTGGCGCGGCTGCGTCAGCCTCGGCTAGCGCCCCAAGCAGTTGAAGCTTTGCCGGGCCATCAGAATTATCGAGCAGCAAAGACAACTGACGGACCTCATCGCCATAAAATAACTTTGGCTCTCCTAGTTGGTAATGGCTCCTTACCGTATTTGCCTCGGCCTGGCGTTTTCTTAACTCTGCCTGGTCAACCGTAACCGTCCCATCGTCAGTATTAATAGTTAAGAGCGGAGTGTCCCGGCGCTCGATCAGCCCGACGCGATTGGCATACCCCATAGGATCCTCTGCCAACTGTTTCTGCATATTTTCAAAAAACGCTGTACCTTGCTCGTATCGCTTGACTTCGATGGCTGTGTCCCGGCCTTCTCCGCCTACACCCTCGATGCCATTTGCTAGCGCAGCAACATCGCTTTCGACCTTTGCAAAATTAGATGCTCTAAGTGTTGAGAAAAATTCGTTATCAGCCTCTAGCATCTTAACCGAATTTAAGGCGGCCCCGCCATCATACTGGGAAACCTGTGTGGCTGCATCCATCAGATCTTGATAAGTTTCTTGGTTTAACGGCCCACCTTTTTCTAAAACGTCTTGCAGATCCTCTACTGAGTTTACTACAAAATCAGATTGCCCCTTTATTGCCGCAACATTGCGGTTAAACTCTGGGCGCAAACTACCATTAACAAATCTGACACTTTCCTCAAAGGTCATGCCCGGCAACTCTATCTTGCCGCTTTCAACATCCGCAATATATTGTTTTTGGTCGCCTACGTCTTTTTGGAAAAACGTAAACATCGCGTTATTTTTCTTTGCCTCATTTGCTGTTTTTTCAGCCCAATCATCAATCACAATCTTGGTTACACCAAGGGCAGCAAGTTCAGTTTTTATAACTGCTAATTGGTTATCAAGACCTTCGGTAGTGAAATTAAATGTCGCCGCGTCCTGGATAATCTTTTCGGCGGCATCAACGCTTCTTAAATTTTGTTTGATTTTTTGGTTGCGCAACTGTTCTTGCTGCCAAAACTTAGAAAATCTTACTTCAGCTTTGCCCGCGCTTTCTGCAAGCCTGGCGCGTAACGTGCCCGCTGATACTGGATCTATATCGGACAAAGCAGCGGAATAGCCGTCTGACACATCTTTTAACTGGCCTTGTATAGCACTAAATGACGTTTTGTTTTTTTGCCCTTCGTCTAAGATCCTGGTAATTTCTAATTCTGCACTGCTTTGGATCTCGGCAATGGCAATTTGATTTGCAGCCTGGTAGGCCGCCTTTTGCTCGATGCCCCTTGGCCCGCCCTGGTCTTGCAATGCTTCTAAAACAGGCTGCGCTCCTTCGGTACGGACGCGCTCCAGGCCGCGCTGCTCCGCCTCTTCGGCAGATTGCCTATAAAGAAACTGAGACATTTGGTCAAAGGTTCGAGACATAGCCATACTTGCGCCCGCCTGTTCGCGGTATGACGCAAAATCAATGTTTTGCGGCTGCCTGTCTCGTATGCCTAATCTTTGATACCTGGGAAGCTTTGCCATTATAACGATCCAACTCTTTGTATGCCGGTGCTAACTGTTCCCAATGCGTTCCACATAGCCGCAGTTTTAGCGTTTTGTCCCGCTAACCTATATTGATTTGCCTGGGTGGCCGCCTGGCCTTCTGCAAGCAACGCATTGTCCCTGGTAATGTTTAATTCCCTAATGCCTTCCGCTTGAGCATAGAGCGCAGTGGTTCTGGCAGATCCACTTGTCGGGTCAACACCCCCGGCTCCCGCCCTGGCAATTATCGCCGCCAGGTTTTCATTAAGGTTGCGCAAAACATCTGCGCCCATTTGTTTGTACGCAATGGCCTCAGATCTTCCCTTTAGTTCCGCTTGAGATGCCTGGGCATCGTACTCAGCGGCTTTTGCCTGGCCCGCCTGGATCTTGCCCATTGCGCTAACAGCGGTTGATGCTAGCATCAATCCAGTTGATGCGCCCCCACCTATTGCTGCCCCTGCTAATGCTACCATGTTAAGACCCCACGCTTAATTTGTATTCAAGCCCCAGGACCGTCATAGCCAGGGGAACGCTTTGAGTTAAAGTTATCTGGCCAGTTGCGCTATACCCTAAAATCCCATGCGCAGTTTTTACGCCAGTAAACGGCTGTATTGCTGTATCCAAAACATCCTCACCGAAATTTCGGAATGAAATTTGTTTGCCGTTTATTGTTAAATCTTTTGTCCTGTTTAAGATTGCGTCAACCTGGACAATGCGTTTTTTTACGCCCTGGACAGAGCCAGATGCTAGCACCGGCTCGGTGGGCATTGTTTTTGCCTGGACAGTGTAATTCAAGCCAACCTGGTGCGTAGCAGTGGCAGCCGAAGCAAATGTTATTGTATGCGGTGACGCTCCAACGGTCTGAGTGGGTTCCACAATGCCATCACGAATAATCTGCACCGCCTTGCCCTGCAAGTGGGGCATGGTTACTGACGAGCCTGATGTGCCGCTCTTTGCACTATCTGTGGTCAAACTATCGTCAAACTTTTCCAAATAGTATTTAGTTGCAGAATTTACGGTTCTTTTGACAATTACATAAGTTTCGGAAATCTCAACAGCCACAGCCTCAAAGGTTCCATCTGTTGTGAACACACTAGGCGCAATTACGTTTTGACCAACCAGGATGGAATAAACTGACATTGACCCATCATCGCCGTTTACCACAAATAGCCGGTCAGCCTCATCTGTTGATGTTGATCGTCGCGCAGCCAGGTCAACCGGGTTTTTCATTAAGTGCGAGGAAAGGACAGATATTTGTTGCACCTGGTAAGAGCTTGTCCCACTTCCGAATTGGAACGCATTAAGTGATTTACCTTGCCGCTGCACAAAAACAGACGCGCCGTTTAAATCTTCAATGGGAACGCCTGGCTTTGACCCTAACCTGGTTTGTGGGCGAATTAAGAAATTGCTAGGAGTGATAGGTGTATCTTCTGACTGAATGACAACAAATTCAGACCCAGTTGAAAAAATGCGAAGGTCCGCACCCGCAATAACGTTATTAATGCTATTGAGTTGGTTAGTGTTTATTGTCGCCTCAACGCTCTCATCGTCCAGGCCGGTCCCAGGATCAAAGTTAAAGTAATCAATAACCCTGGACCCCCAGACAGTATTCGGCCGGGATTTGGACCCGCCAAAATATAAACGCCCTTCGTGGAAGGTTGCGGATCTTGGCCATCCTCTTGTACTTGACCAAACATCCTCATACCCATGCTCACTTTCCCAATTTCCCGCAATAACTCCGCTTGTGTCAAAAAACGGGACTTCAACAACTGCTTTCATAACTGTTGCGCTTACAAACTCGACATACCTGGCGCGGCCAAAGGTGCTAGTTACCTGGGCGTATTCACCAACCGCAGACGCAGCAAACGGCTCAACCTTGTATGAAGTAGTGTTATTCGGCGCAGTATCCCAAGCCGGATAGACGGTCAAAACCTTTGTGGATGCCACATAATCCTCAACGTGCCGGGTCTGCCCCGAACCTGTGCCCGATGTAAGGGTTATAAACATTCCGTTTGGATCATCGTCAGATGTATAGCTAGATGATGATTTTAGCGTAATTGTACTGCTTGACCCACCTTGAGCGGTCCCGGTATCGTTGGTATTTGCCGATGCCGTGATTGTTATGTTCCCGGATGTGGCGCTTGGCGTAATTGTATAATTCGGCATATGCGTATCAAATGCATAGGCATACTTAGGCACATTTGTTAGCGGTAAGTTTGCAAGTGTCCATGATGTATCTGAATTTCTAACCAGGCGTTTAGTTTGCAAATCTTCGTGGCAAAGAATTAAAGTATCAACAGCTTGCGTATATTGCATTTCATCTAGCATTGCGGCTGTAATAGAGGACGCGGCAATGTAATCATTTCCGCTGCTATTTATATTTGTTTGCAAAACACCGGCCTTGAAAACATAAATGCGCCCGGCAACCAAAGCCAACATATAGCTGTCATTTACACTAAACTCAAAAGGGATAAGCTTAAACGCGGTAAAAGAAGATCCAAAATCATAGATAAACTTTAGGCCGTCACGCCGCTTAATCCCGCCCTGGGGCTGCACAACAACGTTAGTCGCTTCCTCTAGGGCATTTTGATATTGCGCTATATCAGTTCTAGCCCGCAAAAGTGGATCCAGTTCCCCCACCGAAAAATTGGTTTGAAACTGTGTTAAGCGCATCTAGTGCCTCACTGATATTAATTCATAATCATCTATGACTTGCGTTGACCGGCCACGGCCGTCAATATTCATAGCCTTGCGCATTTCTCCACCACGCCCATTTTCCGATGGGGATCCGTAGGCTAGTGCGCGATAGTAATCCGCCTTTGCAGTTTGATCTGTTATGATAATGGCCAGTTCAAAAGCCATAGCTAAACGCAAGAGGCGAACAAAATAAGGCGGCATTTTGGCCTCGTTTACGGTAGCCTGGTAATCGATGTAAACAGTTTCCAGGTTAGTAAACACCTGGTCGCCGTACACTTCCCACCCATATCGCAGAGGCAATTCATTGCTGCCATTAGATGCAAATATTGCCAAGACCCCGGAAAGCATATCGCCGGGCATTTGATAAGCATACTTCCATTCATTTGTTGGGGCGGTAGACAACCTAGCCAGTTGCGTTTTCTTAATTGAGAAAGACCATTGATATGTGCTTAGAATGGTATCTCTTAAATCTGGGTACAGTCGGTCGCAAGCCTGGGCAGCGTCAGTGCCTTCTGTAAACGAGGATATAGGGGCAGCGCCCAAAGCAATCAGCGCATCTGAGCAAATTGAAAGATCCGTGTCTCCAGTAGCCATAACACCTCCGGGTTTAAAAAGGGGCCAGTTTCCCGGCCCCCAGGGGAGAAATTAATCGCCGTCAGTTGCGGCCAGGGTAGTCCCATCCGCAACATCAACAACGCCAGACGCATTTGACAAAACTTGTGTCAACGTCGAAACGCGAGTTCCGCCTGTGGACGTTACACAATAGATTAAGTCGCCAACCTCTAGCGTATCAGACAGGTCGTTAAAGTAACCCGCTGTATTTACGTCAGCAATCGTATCGGCAGTGCTATACGAATACATAACAGGGGCGTTGCCCCGCTTCGCATTGCCACCGATAGCTGCCCAACCTGTTGAAGAAAAAGCCATGTTTGATCTCCTTACTCAGTACAGCTAATTTTTACGATGCCATCATCATCTATGGCAACGCTGCCCGCAGAGAACATAGAAGAAACAAGGAACGATGTTTTTTCTGGAACATAGTTCACTTCTGACTTTTGCGCCATGCTTTCGGCATAGCCCATGCTGTCTTTGTGCCAGGCAAAGCATGAACGAGTTGACGGCTTTGGAATGCCACCCTCGTCACGATCACCCATAGTGATGATATTAAAGCCCATGAACGATGAAACCTCACCGCGCACAAGAGCTTTTACAGTCGCAAAATCGCTCGATGTTACGGATGTTTCACTCAGCAAACTGTCTAGCTGTGAAGCGTGCATAAGCAAGTGGCGGCCTTCGGCGGGAACGTTCTTTTCGTTCATTGCCTTTGCGGCTGCGCGAAGCTTCGCAACGTTCATGTTAGTGCCAGATCCGCCAACAGTTGTTGCAACAGTTGATGGTGATGCCGCAGCATCCAACGCATCGATGCAAAGCTGATCCATCCGGCGGGCGATTGCTTTAGAAACAACCTCAACCAACTCTCGACGTTCATCGAAATTGACATGAGACTGATGGAAGATATCTGAATATTCACTAGCGATATAGTCAGACATTGTTGCAGTCACCTGGCTATAGGTGACGTTTAACGGAGTTACGTCAGTTTGGGGAACCCGAACCTGGGCAACGCCTTTTCCGATTTTTGGAAATTTAACTGTATTTCCTTGCACATTTGCGCGTGAACGCATTGTGCCGCGAAGCAGTGCTTCGCCTTGATAAGCCTGTTTTACCTCTTGGTCGAAGAGGGTTACAAAGGCCGTTGTGATACTCTGCGCCATAGCAGAAGCCTCCTATTAAGGTTTCTTTTAAAACGCTTTCCGTTGGCCGATGTAATTCGGGCGGTAGCTTGCGCGATGTGGCCGCGCCACCAGTGGGTCCACCACATGAAGGGGCCGCGCAGCGGTTAGCCCTTCCCCCCCATATACACGCAAATTTTAATTATTGCAACTACATCTAGTTATTTGCAGCTAACCATTGTCTTTCTATCTTGCTGCGCCATGCGTGATCTGTCTGCCATCGAGGGTCAGCTATAGCTTGCGCCAGGTCATTTTCGCTCATTTCCGGGGCTGCTACCACCGGGGCAGTTGGGATCCCTTCGTTGGTGTACCCTTGAATAAACTTTGTCATGGCATTGATCGTGTCGGCGCTGTTTAAGCTTATCGCCAGGGCTTCCCTTTCTGCCTGGTTAAGATTGGCCTTTGTTATGTGCCGCTCCAGGAACGATATTTTTTCCGAAGCCCTTTCGCCAAGTTTTTCTATTTCCTGGCTATAGTCGTAATCTATGGCTTCTTGGTTTTCTTGAGAGCTTTCCAAAACATTTCCGGCCAACTCTTCAAACGCTTTTTGAGAGATGCCATATTTTTTAGCCCACTCCTGGTAAGCCTGGACAGTCGGATCCTCCATATCAAGACCCCGATCAACCAGATCTTGAACCTCATAATCACCTTCCGGCGCCTTATGTTTGCCAGACTTAAACGCCTTTTCAAGTTCCGCGTAACTTTTTGCAAGTTTTTCAACATCAGGTCCGTCCTCGTCCCAAAACTTCTCTGGATAATAATCAGGCCGATCCATTGGCTCGGTATCAGCATCATTAAACGATGCGTCCTCTTGGTCCTCTGTTGGCCGTATTTGTATTGGAGCCTCTTGTTGCTCCTGGGTTTCCGGCTCTGGCTGTAAGTTTACCAGGTTTTCAGTTGTTTCTGTTGGCACTGCTTGTTCAGACATTATTGCTCCTAATCACCCGCCTCTCGATCAGGCGAACCAACTCCGCCATGCCAGTTCTGACAAAGCCGTGACTTGGATCCTCGCCTGGATACCAGGACGGTTGCTCTATTGTTATCTGCCTCAGATGATGCAACACCTTTTGGCCTTCCTCAGATTTAAAAACCCTTCCATATAAAATATCCAGGTCGTCCGCCTTTGGCGGTTCCGCGAATGCTTGGCTTATTCCTTCCCATCCATCCGGTGCATTCATTGCAACGCCCCCGCAACAGTTTCATCTGTGGGCATTTGTTGCTGTTGTTCCATCATAGCTTGCTGCATTTGCTGCATCATCGCTTGCTGTTCCTCTGGTGTATTTAGAACCCTTTGGTCGATACTCATCTTTTCTGCAATAAACGCCAATGTTTCGGGAATGTTTACAACAGTCTGCCCCATCGGGCCAAGTGAGTTTGCAATTTGCATAAACTGGATAAGCTGATTTACTTCTTCCATTTTAGGCGCTTCGGCCAATGGCGACACCGGGGAAATCTTTAACTGAACACCATTTACCTTTAGGGGCATATCAATCAAGCCCTGCCGGTCTAAAACAAAAAGTATCCTGGCAACAAGCGGGTTCATAATTTCCGTCATTAAGCGGCCAAACGCAGACCCCAGGTTTGTAGCTAATTCGCGCTGCCTTTGAGCAATTTCCGTTGCGGATCTGGCCGACATTGTATCCGGCGGCAAAGTATCATCCATCAAAACTTTTTTGATGTTTACTCTTAGATCCTGGATAACAATTTGCGTTGTGTTAAAATCCCCGGCTTTAGGCAATGGGGCAAGTGAAGCGCCTTGCGGCCCGCCATTGCGGGCAACCGGGATAACAGCACCAGGCTGTATTTTTATATTCTGAGGATTTAACACGCCATCATCTGCCGCCAGGTAAACGCCAGATATAGACAAGCTTGCGTTTTTCAAAACAAGTTCGATTGTCTTGTTTAAAGTTTTAATGTCACTGATGCAGTCACACAAAGGCCCGCGTCCGTAAATTTCTCCGGCGGTTTTGCTAAACCTGGCAACAATAAATGGGCTAGATTGCATTTCTCGATAGACCAATTCCTGACTTTTTTCCGGCCAAATGACATGGTAATGATATCGACCTGTTTCCTGGTCAAAGATAACAGCATCGAAAAGATCTAACTCATCACCTGGTTTGCGCTCGATCCTGTCAGCTAGGTCGGGCGTAATTACAATGTCAGGAAATTCACGGCTAATAGCCTCGGCCTTGACCCGCATCTTACGATAAACGTTGTCAATGGTTCCGTTTGCGCCTTCCTCGATGGACACCAGGTATTGCGGTATGGCCAGGAACCTAACCGGCGTTACCTCATCGCCAGGCGTAACCATCATAACGGCAGTACCTACGCATAGATCTAATAGAAATTCACCCATCGCCAGGTCAAAGCTTGTTTGGCGCAACTGGTCAAACATGATATCAATGTAGGCATCCAGGATCTTCTGCGCTCTTTCCCTGTCCTGGCGCGGGACTGCAACCCCTGGCTCCAGGCGACACCATTTTCGGTTTGGTGGGAACAGGCCAGACTGTAATCTGTTGGCAAATCGCTTGGTTGACGACATGGCAGTGCTGTCAAAAACCCTTTGCATCTTGCCTTTGCCTGGGACTTTGCCCTCATAGTATCCGTTATATAAATTCCTTTGCGGTAAAGCAAATTCGTAACAATCCTCATAGATTGAACGCCATTCATCTTTCCTTGCCTGGGCCTTTGCTTCCCGGCCGACAACCTCTTTGATCGAAAGTTTAGGCATTAGCTTTATTCCTCTTGCTTATCGATGCGGCCTTTGACCTGGCATCCGCTTTAGATGATGCACCCCAGGCGCGAAGCGAAAGCAGCAAGCGGGTGGGTTGGCCCTTTGCATCCCGCTCCGGCCCAGGGTTCCCCGCCATACGAGCCAGGAAGGATGCTCGGCGGGGGTTATCGCCTTTTTTTACCGGCGGCTTGAGGTTTGACCCTTTCCGCTTGTAATAGGCGCGTCCTTTTTCGTTTAATCCGCCTTTAGGATTTTGATGTGCTTTTTTTGTCATAATAGCCTCACGCTATATTTAGCAAAAGCTTGCGCGTCCTGGCCGTTTTTTCGCCCTTTTCGCGCTCAAATTTTTTGCGGCGGGCTTGTGCCTCTGCAATCTCTTCTTCCCTGGCAGCCTTTGCAGCGGCAGCCGCCTTTTCTTCGGCCGCTCTTTTTCTTTTATTTCTGCCCTTTCGCCGCTCAGACATTTCGGCAAGATGCTTTTTTGTCCGCTTTTGTCTTTCTGGCAACCTGGTAAAATAATCTTCGGTCTTTTCCATTTGGCCAAGATCCATCAGAACGTCATTCCTGGCTTTTCTTAAAGCGTTGCTAGCAAAAAGGATTGCCTTATTAGGCCGGGCTTTGGGGCGCAAACTTGTCGCCATTAGTCGCCCGCCCCTAATTTTGTTTGCCTGGCCGCCTCGGATCCTGGCCCCTCAAGTCTCGCGGGAGAAAACAAAAGTCGCAAACCGCCGGTTCTCATGCGCCTACGCCGCCGCTGAACGCCCTGCATTTCGCTTGTTTCTGCCGCTGTTGCGCGTTCCTCTTGCCTGGCTTGCGCCTCAGTTACCTTTACCTTTGGGTCAGTTACCTTTGGGTCAGTCGCGGGTTTTTTCTTGCCGCCGCCAAATAATCCGCTCATTTGCTAAACCTTACCAATCCAATGTAGTCGGCCCCCTCTGGGCCAAACTTTCTTAATTTACTTTCTACATCAAACCCTATGGCCTTGGCAAACCTTAAAGCCACCTCATTTTCCTCTTTTACATATATTTGCAGCCTTGTGATATCGTTATCCGAAACCGCTTGGTCAAAAAGTGTCCTGGCGCCGACTAAAAGGGTTCTAGCGTGGTCCTCTAGCCCCTTACCTGGGACAAGCCAGGCTTCGGCAACGCCTTTCCATATTGGACGCAGCCCGAAACAGCAAACCACTTTGCCCTGGCCAATGCCCGCCCAACTCCAACCAAGTTCAGAATTTTCAAAAATGTAATCTAAATAGTGCGGAATTGTTTCGACATACTGTAATTCATGCTCCTGGAGTTCCAGTAATTCCAGGTGATTTATCGCAAGCGGGACAATTTGCTCATCCGGCCGCATTTTAAAAGTTGGTAGCTGTATAAGGCCCATTAAAAAATATCAAACTCCGTTTCTGCTGAGAAGCTTTTAGACTGAAAGCTATTGCTGTAAGATCCCCGGCGCAACCGGCGCTGTTCTCCGCCGCCAAGCATTAAATAGCCAAAAGCATCGCCACAGTGGGAATGATCGTTTTTTACCGGCGTATCTTTAAATCTTTCCTGACCCGCGCCCATGCTTTGCCGCTTAAAGAAATATCCACCGCTCAATGATTTCCGTAGGCGCAAGCATTTTTTGTCTACGATTAAGCCGGGTTTTCCATTAACCAACCTGGACATAGGGCTTGCCCCTGCTTCGCGCCGAACCTGGAATGCGTTGCTATCTGTTGGCTGCGCTTTAAATCCAAGCTGTCTAAGGTGATCGAAGGCCGTCACCTCATAGATTTCATCCCGCTTATTGCCCGCCGGATCCCCCCATACCAAAATATCATGCTTAGAATATCGCTCTGCGATGCGGCCTAACATTTCCTGGCCAAACCTTTCTAGGCCCATGTCAAAGGTTACAAGTTCATCACAGATCCGCCAGGCTCCGCCCGCTGTTCTCTGTCCAAATATGGCAGCCGGGGTTAATCCAAAGTCAACGCCGATCTGGATTGGATAATATGGATCCACCTCCACATCCCCGGACATTAGTTCATCGTCGTATTCCGGCCAAACCGGCCGACCTTCCTGGACGAAAGTGTAAAGTCCCTGCGCATAACAGCGGATCCAATCGAGATTTTTACCGCCTAGAAGCTGTTGATAATAGCCTGGCGGCAAATTGTTACTGTTTTCTGCGTCCTGGTTGACCTTCCACCACTTAGATCCTGAGAAGATGTAGCCCTGGGCTTCGGGGTTTTCGGGCACTTCGCCAGGTTCAGCAAGTAAAACTCCGCCGGGCTGCCGGTAAAATGTCCAGGGAAACTTCCCGCCGATCTTATTTTTCTCAGCTAGATCATGCCACCAATGGTCATTGTCTGGCGGGTTCGTGTCCATCCAAATGCCGTACCAGGTCGGGGATCCATCCGCCTTGGTCGGATAACGGCCAACTCTGTGCGTCAGCCCATCGATAACCGCTTTGGGCAACTCTCTAGCCTCGTTGACCCATGCGCCGGTGAGTTCCAGTGATAGCAATTTGCGAACATCTTGCGGAGAAGATAAGGCCATAAAGATAATTTCGCAGTCAATTCCTGGAATATCTTCCCTGGTCGGGATTTTAATGTGGTGCGAAATGGGCGGCTGCCACCGCATACTGCCCCAAACATCCTCCGGGAACAGTTCTTGCCAGGTCTTAATCGTCGTTGTTCTAAGTTCCGGGTAAGTATTTCTGACAATAACAAACCTGGAATATCTTATTCCGTCCCTGGGGCTAGGCTTTTGGCGGACGGCTCTAAGCATTATTTCAGCCGCGCAGCCGTAAGACTTACCAGATCCAACTGGACCCATTATTCCCCTTACAAATCTATCGTCGTGCAGAAACTTCCAAACAGTCGGGCTATTCTCAAAGTTTAAATCAAGACTTGGGATTTCCGTCATAATTAAACTCTCCGTCTAAACCCTTGCGGGCAACCATTGCATAAAATTGGACACCCTCACTTACCAGGGCAACGCGCTCGATCTCTTCCAGGCAAGCCTCTAGCTCTTTAATTCTATTATTTGCGCCAGGGTTCAGTGTTATCGTTACACCTTTATCATTACTTTCTAATCCCGCCTCTGGTTTCTTTTCCACCGCATCCCCCACTTTGTCTATCTTCAAACAAAGGCTTTTTAATTTTTCATCAACCAAAACCTCCTTGCCTTGTTTGTTTATGGCTGCCCAGATGCGAGTATAACTGCGGCGTTTTATTCGTCGGATCAAAAACCCCCTATACTCCCAGGGAATATATTTGTCCCCCTTTCGTTTCCTCTTCTTGCATTCCATCTCGCCATCAATCTTTATTGTTTTCATCTGTTACCTCGTCATAATCTGGCAGATAAACCAGGGCAAACGTGCCGCAATCCGGGCAAGTGAAATTGCTTTCGATTAAAAACCGGCTGCCCTCTTCGCAGTCGTGATCCCCGCCCCAGGTCATATCTCCTTTACAGTGCCAACAAGGTAGTTTCATTTGCTATCCTCGTCACCTTCCTTAGATGGCCTTACATATTTTCTAAGCAAAGACGCGCTAAGAGTTCCTTCCTCACCTGGAGCCTCAAGACTTACTTTCAGATCATCCAAGTTTACACCCGCAGCTTTCGCCAGGTTTTCAAGCTTTGTTTTATTTCTCATCAATAACCTCCGCTTCTATGGTCGGCCCTTTCATGTTGATCCCAACAATAGAAGGCTTGTCGCTTTCTTTCTCAGCACTGTCCAAAAATCCCGCAGCCTTTGCCAAGATGCGTAGAACAGCCACCTTATCATGTAACTCAATAGCAATCCGACCATCCGGCATTGGCGTTATCTTTTTAATAGCCCGCAAAGCTTCGTCGGGAATATCCTTTTCATCCCGCATCGTGCCGTCCAGGTTCATAATGTCAGTGATCTTCGTTGTGCCCAAAGCAATTAGTTCAGTAGCAACCGCCTCTTTGTTTTGCTCAAGTGTCTCACTGGTCTTGATCCGGCGCTGCGCTATACGAACACCGCCGAACCGACCAATAGGGGTTTTCCTGGTTCTCGCCATGCTTAGAATGGGATCTCGTCATTTATACCAGAAACACCAGGCGCAGGGACATTACCACCACCACCCTTCTTGCCATCATCCTCAAACAAACTCAGCCACACCTCGCCTTGCTCATTCGGTAACGGCAAACTCTCAAGCTTTATGCTGATGCCCTTGCTGCTAGAAAAAGCAACACCATGACGCTGCCAAAAAGTCTTATCACCATCACGGCTCTTCTTAGCCTGGACAACACTGAAACGTTTCTTCATTTCTCTTCCTTCCTAATAAATGAATGATCGTCGTTATGATATCGCACACTCCCAAGGTTTTTACCAGAAAATATTTATGTGGGGGTATGCACAGTATGCGGGTGGGGTGGGGGGCCAGGGGTGGCCGATCCGATTTGCGATTTCTGCCTGGATCCGCTCGATTTGCCCGATCTAAAACGATTATGGCGTATAATGCATATTATGTTAAATTTAATATGTAGCAATATCAAACACTTAACCTTTTTACTACACCTGTGATTGTATCGTTCACATCTGTTCTCACTGATTTGCCTAGTTGTTTGCTTACCGGCACTTGAAAGTATCCTATTCCCCTGGCGTAATCTCGGTGCTTTGAGACGCAATACTTGGCGTGGCTTTCCAGGATCTTGCCCCAATCGTCCAGGTTTAGGCCATCCTTGACCCATTTGGCAGCCACATCCATGTCTCGCTCATTGATTACTCTGTTCGATCCCAAGCTTTCACCAACTCTTAAAAACATTACACAAATCTTTCTAGCATCTTCCCTTATATTGTTAATTGGTCTGTTATATGGTGTGTTATATGCAACCCTATTGGTTTCACCCCCTGCAACCTCAGAAGTTGCACCCCCTGCAACCTGATTGGTTGACACGTTATTATTATCCTCAGACTTATCCACAGGCTTTTGCATCTCTTGTTCGACCTGGCTGCGGCGTTCTTCCAGGCTGATCCGTTCCCTTGCTGTTAAGTTTGCCAGGGCTTCTTCTTCTGTTTTTACATCTCCGAATATTACTTTGAGTGTGTTGGTTGTTTGGCCTTTGAACCTGTTTTTTGCATGGACGACATACTTTAATTTAATCAGCTTTCGGATCTGTTTGTTGATTGCTTGCCTGGATGTTCCCAGGTCTTTTGCCAAACGTGCCTGGCTGACGAATGTGCATCCGGCCTCATCGCAATAGCTGCACAATGCTGCCAACACGGACAGCGCGGCGGTCCTGGTGACTTCTGGATCCGTTACAGCTTTGATCGGGATGATCGCAAACTTGCGTAAATCTTTATTCCTGGCGGTTACTGGTTTCATGTTGTTCCCATTCTATTTGTACCAAAACCAACG